>Ga0209037_1000036_pt1 | contig 42032 bp, 30 predicted proteins | sample SaaInl25SG_5_DNA_FD_188225 | JGI IMG/M metagenome (GOLD analysis project Ga0209037, IMG submission 188225) | Marine microbial communities from expanding oxygen minimum zones in the Saanich Inlet - ESP_125SG_5_DNA (SPAdes) (version 2) | ecosystem: Environmental > Aquatic > Marine > Intertidal...
CACGGAAGCGGTCGTGGGCATGCAGGACATGGGCGCGGCGGGCATCACCTGCTCAACCTCTGAAATGTCGGCAGCAGGCGAAGTCGGCATGGACATCCACCTCGATCGCGTTCCGCTGCGCCAAGACGACATGGAGCCGTTCGAAATCTTGCTCAGCGAGTCGCAAGAGCGGATGCTCGTTGTGGTGAAGAAAGGACACGAAGCGGAAGTGGAAGCCATCTTTGACAAGTGGGACCTGCACGCGGTGGCCATCGGCGAAGTGACGGAAGGCCCGAACCTGCGTTATTTCGTGAACGGTGCCTTGGTGGCCGAAGTCGAGGCGCACAACCTCGTGCTCGGCGGCGGAGCACCCGTCTACGAGCGGGAGTATGAAGAGCCGGCTTGGTTCAAGGAAGTGCAGCAGTTCGACGCGGCGACTGTATCGGTTCCGACGCTTGAAGAGGCAGCGGCCTATGCCGAGTCCCTGATCGAACTTCCGAACATCGCCTCGAAGCAGTGGGTCACGGACCAGTACGATTCCACGGTGGGCACCCTCCACCGCGGCGCAAACCGCCCGTCCGATGCGGGCGTGGTGAACGTGCGCGGAACGAACAAGGCGCTCGCCTTGACGGTCGATTGCAACGCGCGGTACGTGGACGCCGATCCCTTCACGGGAACGGCCATCGCGGTCGCGGAGGCGGCTCGGAACATCAGCTGCACCGGCGCGGTCCCGAGCGCGATCACGAACTGTTTGAATTTTGGCAACCCCTACAACAAGGAGGTTTACTGGCAATTTGTCCACGCCATCAAGGGCATGAGCGCCGCGTGCGAACGGTTCCAAACCCCGGTCACCGGCGGAAACGTCAGCTTCTACAACCAAAGCACCCTTGAGGACGGCTCAACGAAATCCGTGTTCCCTACGCCCACCATCGGCATGGTCGGCGTGATGGAGGACCGGTCGAAGCACATGTCCTTGGATTTCAAGGAAAAGGGCGAGCTGATTTTCTTGGTCGGGGAGATCACGGACTGCATCAACTCGTCGGAATACCTGGCGAGCTTGCGCGGGGTGAAGCGGTCGCCGGCGCCGCACTTTGACCTCGAGGCCGAGGTGAAATTGCAGGCGGCGGTGCGTGCGGTCATCGATGCGCAGACGGTGCGCGCGGTGCACGATGTGGCCGATGGAGGCTTGTTCGTGACGCTGCTCGAAATGGGCATGCCGCGCGGGTTGGGCTTTGACATCGTGACGGATTCGGACATTCGGTTGGACGGCTTCCTGTTCGGGGAGGGCCAAGGACGCGTGGCGGTCAGCTGCACGGAGGACCAGCAGGATGCCTTCCTCGACCTCGTTGAGGCCCACGGGGTTCCGGTGGTCTTGTTGGGCCACGTCACGAAGGGAAAGATGCAGGTGGATGGTCACCTGTTCGGTTACGTGGAGGAGTTCCGCAACACCTTCGACAACGTGTTGGCGGAGGAAATGGAGGCGTAGGCCTTGACCACAGGCCAAATCCCATCCCCCGTTCCGCAACAAATGAGGTACTTTCGCGTTACACCGCCTGAACTATGAAGACCTGGTTGCAATTCTTGGTGAGCCGTTCGTTTCGCCGGCACCTCCTCGCTATCGCGGTGGTTTGGGGGGGCGTGTTGGGGAGCGCTTGGATTTTCTTGAATGCATACAGCCGGCGGGGAGAGGTGGTGGAACTGCCCGATTTGCGGGGCGTAACGCTGCAGGAGGCGCAGGCCTTGTTGGCGGAATCGGGGCTTCGCGCGGTGCATTTGGACAGCGTGTACAGCCGCGAGGGCAAGCCCTTCGAAGTCATCGAGCAACTTCCTCCGGCTTCGAGTCCCATCAAGCCCGACCGGAACGTGTACCTAACCACTTATCGGTCGTTGCCCCCGAATGAATTGCTCGGTGTTGAGGAAGGCATGGACGCTCGGGTTGCGCGCATTCGTTTGGAAAACAAGGGCTTCGAAATCGTGGAGGTGGAAGAGGCGAACATCGCATTGGTGGGGCGTGTGGTGCGCGTGGAAACGGCGCGCCGGAAGGTGCTTCAACCCGATGCCCGACTGCCCCGCGGAACGACGGTGCGGCTGGTCATCGGTCGCACCACCAACGAGCGCGTACCCATGCCCAACCTCGTTGGGCTCCCGCTGGATTCCGTTCGGGTGGAACTCATCCGAGGCCGATTGAGCCTGGGGCTTGTGGAATACAGCGAATCGTGCGAAGATGCAGACGACAGCCTAGAGGCGCTCGTCATCGACCAACACCTGCCGCCCACGGAAGACGCTGTGGTCCCCGCGGGCACTGAAATCGACGTTTACTTGGGGCTGGCTTCCGATGCTTCGCGCCGGGCCCCTTCGGCGGACACGCCGTGAATGAACCCATGGAATGAAGGAGAATCGTATTCAACACGTGTTACGGATGGTGGGCGCAGCGGCCTGGGTGCTCATGTTAGGGGCAACGGCTCGCGCTCAAGGAGAGTGGGAACACGACTTGAAGGTGGTGCCGCAGGTTCGGCCTGAGTCCGTCGCTGAGCGAGGCGGGGGGCTCATCGCGTTGCCGTTCTTCGATGATTTTTCGACCCCGTCGTTCGCAGACGCGCCGGCTTGGGTTCCCGATGAACTCATTCGTTGGGAAGCCAGTTCAGCGGCCATCACCGAAACCTATGCCCTAGGCGCACCCACCATCGGCACCGCCACATTCAACGGTTGCGACCGGTCGGGATACCCGTACAGCTGGACGAACACCGACGTGGTGGGATGGGCCGATACCTTGACATCGTTGCCGATCAATCTGAACGGGTATTCCACGAACTCCAATGTGCATTTGGTCTTTTCCTACGAACGGGGCGGCCGAGGCAATTCGGCGGATGTGGGCGAGGACAGCCTGGTGGTGGAGTTCAAGGCCACCGACAGCAACGGCGACGCCGTGTGGACGCAGGTGTGGGGCTCGGATTCGTGCGGCATCACTGAATTCACGCGTGCCTTCATTCCCGTGGATGAACAAATCTGGTTGCAGGCGGGGTTCCAATTCCGGTTCCGCAACTACGGTTCCCTTTCCGGCAACGTGGATTTGTGGCATGTGGATTACGTCTTCCTTGACGACGGCATTGACCCAGCGACTTACGAGGTGATTTCGGAAGTCGCGTTCACCGAACCCATGAACAGCTTGCTGCGTGATTTCACGCGCATGCCGTGGACCCATTATGTGGAGAACCCCACGGTGTTCATGCGGGACAGCGTCACCACGTTCCATCGCAACTACAGCGATGGCCAAGCGGACAACATTGCAGGGGGCTTCACGGTGGAGCACGAGGGCGCCATCGAAAACTACCCGAACGCCTTCTCCACCACCTTCGTCGCAGCAGGAGCGGAATTCACCACGGGCTATTACGTCGGTCTTCCTCCTGCGAGCTTCGCGTTTGATCCGACGGTGAGCGACACTGCGGCGGCATTCGAAGTGACCTTTTACGAGAGTTCAGTGGGGTTGCAGCACCAACAGAAGGTGGGGGTGTTGGACAACGACAGCATCGGATACACCCAAGTGTTTGCCAACGATTACGCCTACGATGACGGCTCGGCCGAACGGGCCTATGCGCTCACGGCAGCTTCGGGCAAGTTGGCGGTGCGCTATCCATTGGCCCAAGCGGATACGCTGTTGGGCTTGGCCATTCACTTTACGCCGTATTACACCGACGCCTCAGAGGAGACGTTCCTGTTGCGGGTTTGGTCCGATGATGCGGGCATGCCGGGTGAGGAGTTGGGCATCAATTACCAATTTCATTCACCGAGTTATTACACCCAAGGGCCGGACGTGTTCGGCTACTTTCCGCTCGACGATCCGCTGCCGGTGGAGGGCGTGATCCACGTGGGGCTGGTGCAGTCCACGGACGCGATGCTGAACTTCGGTTTGGACAAGAACACGAACGCGAATGTGGGCAACGTGCACTACACCCTCGGGCTGGGCAGTCCCTGGCAGGCGTCTGAAATTGAAGGTTCGGTGATGATCCGCCCGGTGTTCCGCGCTGGCATGGAGCAGGCCTGGGTGGGCGTGGCAGAAGCGCCGGTTGCCCAAGCGTTGAAGGTGTACCCCAATCCCGCGTCTGACTGGCTGCGCATCGAAGGCCCCCGACAGACGGCGTGGCAGGCGTTCAGTTTGGAGGGGCGGATGCTTGCTGATGGCATGACGGACGGCGCGGGAGCTGTTGAATGGTCCGTTTCCGACTGGCCTTCTGGTCTGGTGGTCGTGCGCTTTGCTACCGGTGAAGTGGCGAAATGCTGGGTGCGGCACTGATGGAAGATTCGCAGTCCGAGGAGTTCGAATCGGAGGAGCTGTTTGAACACCACCGGGTGGAGGTGGATCCGGGGCAGCAGCCCTTGCGGGTCGATAAGTTCCTGACGAACCTCATTGCGCACATGTCCCGATCGAGGTTGCAGTTGTCGGCGCGTGCAGGTTACGTGCGCATCAACGGCACGCCGGTCAAACCCAACGCCAAAGTGAAGCCCGGGGATGTCGTGACCGTCGAGTTGCCGCAGCCGGTTCGGAAGTTCGAGTTGGTGCCGGAGCCGATGGATTTGGACATCTTGTTCGAGGACGATGCGGTGTTGGTCTTGAACAAGCCCGCGAACCTCGTGGTCCACCCGGGGAACGGGAATTATACGGGGACGCTCATTCACGGCGTTGTGCATCATTTGATGAGCGCGCCGCTGCCCACGACCGACCGGACGGGGGAAGTGCCGCGGCCGGGTTTGGTTCACCGCTTGGACAAGGACACGACGGGCATCATGGTGCTGGGGAAGACGGAATTGGCCATGACCTCGCTCAGTGAGCAGTTCTTTGAGCGGACGGTCGATCGGAGGTACCACGCGCTGGTTTGGGGCGACGTGAAGGAGGACGGCACCGTCACCGGGCACATCGGACGGCATCGGCGGGACCGGAAGCTGTTCCAGGTGTTCGAGTATGGGGAGGAGGGTAAGCATGCGGTGACGCATTACCGGGTTTTGGAACGCCTCGGTCCCGTGACCTTGGTGGAATGCAAACTCGAAACCGGCCGCACCCACCAAATCCGCGTCCACATGAAGCACATCGGTCATCCCCTATTCGGCGATGTCCAATACGGCGGAAACAAGGCGGTCCGGGGTGTGGCGGGCGGGAAATACACGGCCTTCCTCAACAATTGCTTTGACACCTTGCCCCGCCAGGCCCTCCATGCAAAGTCCCTTGCGTTCACTCACCCCGCCACCGGCGAGTGGCTGACGTTTGAACGCGCGTTGCCTTCGGACATGGACGAAGTGATCTCCCGGTGGAAAGCTTATCTCAGTTGAAAACCAGAGTTTTGGGCAGCGAAAAGGCCGCCCTTGTGCTGACGGCCTCTTCTTGAAAGGACCAGTTGTGTGTAGGGTAAAGCTACGCAGTGTAGCTTGAAATGCGTTGAAATACGCCACAGAAAAATGTGCAGGTTTTCGACAAAGTTGGTTTTATTTTGTGGAAATCCCCCCCCCGTCATAAACGCCGTTCGAATGCTTCAAGCGCGAGCGTAGCCGCTTCCCATTGTTCCATCGCTTGTTGTACGGCGTGCTGTGCCTGTTCGTACTGGTAGGCCAAATCCGTGATCGTGCTTCGCTCTTCCGGCGCTGTCTGCGCGATTTGCTCGTTCAGTTTTTCCACGGCAGTTTCCCGCTCGGCGATGAGGGCTTCCGCTTTGCTCACCCGATTGCGCAGGGTGCGTTCCTCTTTTTCAAGTGCCTTGCGCTCCTTGTAACTGAGCTCGGGTTTCGCGGTTTCGGCGGCCTTTGGTTTGTCCTTTGAAAGGTGGACCTTCTTAGCATTGCCCGCCTCATAGGCCCGGATGCTTGCGGCGTGCTTTTCGTGCAAGAATTGCCGGATGTCTCCGATGTACTGCTGCAAACCCGTGGGCGTCACTTCGTAAACGAGGTCGGTCATGTCCGCTAAGAAATCCCGGTCGTGGCTCACGACCATCAAGGTGCCGTCGTACGCCTTGAGCGCTTGCTTGAGCACTTCCTTGGACTTGATGTCGAGGTGATTCGTCGGTTCGTCGAGGATGAGGAAGTTGTACGGATGCAACAGCAGTTTGCACATGGCCAAACGCGCCTTCTCCCCACCCGACAGCACCTTCACTTTCTTGTCCACGTCTTCCCCTGAAAACAGAAAGGACCCGAGCAATCCCCGCAAGTTCTTGCGCACGTCGCCGACCGCCACTTCCTCCAGCGTCTCGAGCACGGTGAGGTTGCCGTCGAGTTCTTCGGCTTGGTTTTGGGCGTAGTAGCCGATGTCCACGTTGTGGCCCAATTTCAGTTCTCCTTTTGCCTGTTCCAGCCCGAGGATGATGCGCGTGAACGTGGTTTTGCCTGCTCCGTTTTTGCCTACGAGCGCGACTTTTTCCTGCCGAGCGAGGATGAGGTCCACTCCGTGAAACACTTCCTTTCCGTCAAAGGATTTGGACACGCCCTCCGCTTCGATGACCACCTTGCCAGCTCGTGCTGCCGGGGGGAAGCGGAAGCGGATGCTTGCGTTGTCGGCGGCATCGACTTCGATGCGATCGAGTTTGTCGAGTTTCTTGATGAGCGATTGCGCGAAGGCGGCCTTGTTCTTTTTCGCGCGGAACTTGTTGATGAGTTGCTCGGTATCTTCGATGTACTTCTGTTGGTTTTTATAAGCCTGTTCTTGTCGTTCGCGTTCTTCTTCGCGCCAAATCTGGTACTTCGAATAACTCGCTTTGAAGTCATAGAGCTTGATGGGCGTGATTTCGACGGTCCGCGTGGTGAGGTTGTCCAAAAACGCCCGGTCGTGCGAAATCAGCAAAATCGCGCTCGACGAGTTCTGGAGGAACGTCTCCAGCCACTGGATGCTCTCGATGTCGAGGTGGTTCGTGGGTTCGTCGAGGAGAAGCAAATCGGGGTTTTGAAGCAGCAGTTTCGCCAGTTCCACCCGCATTTGCCAGCCGCCCGAAAACTCGCCCATCATGCGGTGCATGTCTTCCGCGGTGAAGCCCAAACCTTGCAAAATGCGCTGCACCTGTTCTTCCATGGTGCTTCCGCCCAACACGTCCAACCGCTCGTTCGCCTCGGTGAGCTGCTCGATGAGCCGGTGGTACTCGAGCGTCTCGTAGTCGGTGCGTTCACCGAGTTCCTTGGAAATGCGCTCCACCACGCCTTCGAGGCGTTGCAATTCCTCAAAGGCGCTGCTGGCCTCTTCGAGTACGGTGCGGTCTTCGTTGTGGTCCATCTCCTGCGGGAGGTAGCCGATGCGGTAGTCGTTCGGGTAGCTGACTTGGCCTTCACTGGGTGTTTGAAGGCCCGCGATGATCTTCAAGAGCGTCGACTTGCCCGCACCATTCCGACCGACTAGGCCGATGCGTTCGCGCTTGCCGATGAACAGGTCGACTTGTTCGAAAAGGGTACGTTGTCCGAAGTGGACTCCGACTGAGGAGAGGTTCAACATGGGGTGCAAAGGTCGCTCACGGAACGGCACGAAAAAAGGGAGGCGCATGGCCTCCCTTTCCTTCGGCATTTCCTGGAATCAGTAATGCCACAAATCGTGTTCAATCTCGAACAATTCGTTCTGAATGCGCTGCCCTTCCGCCAATGCGTCCAAGCCACGTGCGTAGCTCTGGATGTTCCGATCGTACACATTGGACTCCTTGATGATGTAGCTGGCGAAGTACCGCTTTTGGAACAAATCCTCGAACGTTCGGCGCTGCGAATCGTTCTGCGTGTTGTACACTTCTGCGTTCGCAAAAACGTAACGGCATTCTGGATAGTACAGCCAAAACAGCGTCTCGAAACCTTGCGAAACCCCATCACCATCGAAGCTTTCCTTTTGAGGCGCGATGCCGATGATGCGGACGTACCGTTCGCTCCGTTGGCGGTCGAAAATCCAATCTTCTTTGATGATGTACCGCTTGATGTCTTCCGTTCGAATCGGCGCGGGTTCAGGCTTGTCGCCGATTTTCTCCCCCGTTACCAAGTCGAACTGAGGAACCAACTCAACGGGGTTGAGGATGGAGTCCACCTGCGACTGGGTCATCGGGTAGCGGAATTCGTCGTCTTGACCATCGGGTCCACCCCCGTACGCGACCAATGAACCCTCCACTTCAAGAGCATTGCGCATGACATTGAAGAACGACTTCCGATCGGCGATGTCCGTGATCGGGAAGTAAAATGAATGGTTCATTTTTTGGCTCAAGTCAATGATGCGCCAAACACGTTTCGTGTACATCACGTCTGCTTCGCGGAGCGAAGGGTAGGGGATGACGCGCTTCGTGCGGTTGGTCTCTTTCACATACGCACCATCGAGAACGGTGGGCACCTGTGCTTTCAACCCTGCGAATGCGGGCAGCAACATCAAGGCCAATGCGAGTGTACGGGCGTAGAGCTTCATGAAGGATTAATTTACGGTGAGCTTGAGCGGGGCCAACTGGCGTTCCGTGTTATCCGGCATCTTGACGACGATGTCCTCGAGGTAGATGACGGTTCCCCGAGCGCAGGACTCCAAAAGCGACTTCATGTCGTCGGACAAGCGGTTTGAGTTCGACGCCTTGCGGATGAGGGTACCGTCCTTGGAGACAACGAGCTGGAAGCTCTTGACCACAACGGTGACATTGAAATCGAAGTTCTCCATTCTTGCGCTGACCCCGGGAACACCGCGCAAGGTGGTCCGGTCGATCGAGCGGTCGCTCGGTGATTTGCCACCGAACGTCGGTACCGGGTCGGGGATGCGTTTAACCCGGAATTTTTTCGCCGGCATGGACTTCTTTGATCCATCGGGCAATTCCGCGGTTACGGAAATGTCCGCATCCTGAGCGGCTCCGGGCTCGACGATGTAGGTGCCGTCGGGCTGCTCGGTGATTTTGTGTCCGCCGCTGATGGAGACGCTGATTTTGTCCGACGATACGCCAGGAACAGACACTTCCACGGGATTCGGCACCCCGCGGTAGAAAACGTTCATTTGGGTCGGCGAAACCACCAAGGCGGGCTCGGCAACTTGGAAGGGAGGAGTGAAGAAGGGGTAGTCTTCCACCGAACCGTCCGGTCCAGTCAATTGAATGACTCCTTTGTAGGCAGCCTCTCCCAACGGCAAGTTGTTCGTTGCGATGCGCAATTCTCCAAACCCGTTGGCACTCACGTTCAACGGGTTCAATCCCGCAATGTCGATTGCACTGCTGTCCCGACCATCCCACTTCGAGTTGTCCACGTAAATGGAAGGGCGGTTCGTATTGTCAAATGCAGCGAGGAGCACTTCAGCCCGGAAGCTGTCACCGCGCAACAAGTAGCTCGATTGGGGAACAACGAGGGGGACCAACGAAGTAAACTTGAACGACTTCGAATCCACATCGCCTGCCAACCATGAAATGATATCCGCTTCCGTGTTCTGGACGTCCAGGATCATCTTCGTCATCAAGGGCATGACGGCTGCGAGGGGCACATCATAAAAGTTCGCGGCCTCCCAGAGCACTTCCACGCCGTTTTCAACCTCATTCTCGAAGACGAATGTCTTGTCAATTTGGTTCTTCAACGATTGCGGCAGGGTACGCGTTTCTCCTTCAACGTCCTTGAACGAAATGGACTTCAAGGATTCGCGAAACGCTTCGAGACGTACGCGCAGTTGATGAGCGGACCATTCATCTTCCTTCGGAGATGCCGGCTCTGAGCCCACCAAGAAGGTCGTCAACGCCTGGTACTCATCCTTCTTATCGATGTACACCAAGTTCAAGGTTGTGTCCTTACCGGACGCGTCCTTGCCGAGGTATCCCGAGAAGCCGAGCGGCTCTTGCACTTCATAATCGCCTCCGGAGAAACTCATGGAGCGCGCCTTCAGTTCTTGGATGTAGCTGACCAAATCCTCCGCGTTCCGCTGAATTTTCTTCGCTTCAGCGAGGAACGGGGCCGTTTTCTCAGGGTTCGACGAATTTTCCATGACGCCGATGGCGTTGGCATTCTTCGTCGCAAGGGTTACCTGCGTCTTGCGCAGGCTGTTCTCGACTTTGACGAATCCATTCAGGACTTCTTTCGAGATGTTCAAGGCCAACAAAGCGGTCAGGACGAGGTACATCATCCCGATCATCTTCTGCCTGGGTGTTTCTTTTCCTCCAGCCATGGGTATGCTGTTTAAGCTTTAAATGAAGTTCAATCGGGGATTACCCGCGATTGCCCATGGCATTGAGCATGTTGCTGTAGACCGTGTTCAAAGAAGACAGGTTGCGCGCGAGCTCGGCAATGTTGTCCTTGTACAGCTTGGTGTCTTCAACTGAATCGCTCAGGTTTTGGACCAATTCACCCATGCCAGCATAGAGCGCTTTGTTCTGCTCAAGCTGGGCGAGTTGAGATTGGTACATGTCGTTCAGCGCACTGAGGTTGGTGGTCATTTGTTCCATGTGCTGACCAACGGTGTTGCCCGCTTCAGAAGCACCGACTAAGCCCGTGAGGCTTTCTGAGACCTGGGCGTAGGTTTCGGACAGGCCCGATACTTGATTGGACGCCTTTTGCAACGCAGAGCTGTAATCTTTCGTAGCGGCAGACGCCTCGGCGACTTCACCCATTTTGGACGCTTGTTCTCCGAGGTTGCGCATGCCATCTCCTAACCTTTCCAGAAGCGCGCTGTCAATGTTAGCCTCCTTCAGCAACTCATCCAATTGACCCGTAACCGAGTCCGGCTTCTTCGGGTCGGGGCCTTGACCTCCACCGCTGGCCAATTCCGGATAAACCAACGTCCAATCGGGCTCCTCGTGTGGCTTTTCAAAAGCGGAGAAAGCGAAAATCACGGCTTCCGTTCCCAATCCCAAGATCAACATTTCGGAAGCTCCTTCCCAGTGTTGAATCTTAAACAAGGCTCCGACAATCACAATTGCCGCACCAAATCCGTACAACTTCGCCATGAAGTTCTTCCAGGCTTTGCTCTGCATTTTAAATTACTTTGGTTGGTTTCAATTTCAATCTAGGGGCCCTGTTTTCAGGGGAAGGGTCAGTTCCAGTCTTCGGGATCTCCTGCCTTACCTCGTCCGAGGTAGGACATGACCGACCGGAATCCGATGTACGACTTCGCGGTGTCGCGGTACTCGAAAGAACGCGTACCCGTCTCGCAGTAGTATCCAATGTCCTTCCATGAACCACCGCGAATCACTTTTCGGTGCAAAGAGGGCGGATCATCCACCGTCGCGTGGTACGTGTATTCAGGGCTCAAGTCGTGCGAGAATTCATAGACCGTCTCGTCGAATGCGGTGTTGGTCCACTCGGCAACGTTCCCCGACATTTGGTACAACCCATAATCGTTGGGAGCAAACGTCGTCACAGGAACCGTGTACGCAGCACCGTCTTCGACGTAGTCCCCACGCATCGGCTTGTAGTTCGCCAAGGGGCAACCCAAGTTGTTTCGCATGTACGGCCCACCCCACGGATAGGGGCTCAGTTCGAGCCCACCTCGGGCTGCGAATTCCCATTCGGCTTCCGAGGGAAGACGGAAACGCTGGACGAACACCTCGCCGTTGCTTGATCGATAGTCATTCATCAATTGCGTCCGCCATGCATTGAAGGCTTTCGCTTGGCTCCACGTGACCCCGACCACGGGGTAGTCATCGAACGCATTGTGCCAAAAATAAGCGTCGGCATACGGTTCGTTGAACCCGTAAGTGAAGTCCCGCACCCACACCAACGTGTCGGGGTAGACGTTGATGGTTTCTTCGATGACGAATTGCGATCGATCGCTGTGTCCACGAATGCTGTGCAGCTGATTGAGGCTGTTTACCTCGCTGAATTGCTCGTCCAGTCCCTCGCGGCTTGCGGCCGCGTCGAAGTTGATCCACCAATAGCGGAAGTTGAGCTTCCGCGTATCGAGCTCTCGGCGGTTGTAGAATTGGTCTGAGCCTTGTAAATAGTACTCATCGTACAATAAGTCAAAGACGTCCTCGTCCTCCCACTCGATCGGGACCTCCCAGTTCAATACGTATCCCTTGTCAATAAAGCGGTCCAACTCCCGACCTTGCTCGTCTTCAGCGAAAAAGTAATTTTCGTTGTCGTCCTCCGCGAGGGTGTTCAAGAACAAAGAATCGCGCACCCAGTGGACGAACTGGCGGTACTCGTTGTTCGTGATTTCCGTAGCGTCCATGTAGAACGAAGGAATCGTCACGGTTTTCGAACGCGAGTTGAGTGCGAACGGAACGTCTTGGTCACTCGGTCCCATGGTGAACGAACCCAAGTGGATGTAGTTCATCCCATAGGGATTCACTTGAACCCACTCTTTGCGAGGGTACACGCCGACCAATTCCCCCTGAGGGCCCATGTAGCAGCCGGCAAATAGTGCAGCAGCTGTCAGGATGAGAAGGATGTGTTTCATGACTTGCGGGTTTCAGCAGATTCTTACGATGGTTAACTCCAAAATGTTCACTTTTCGTCTGCAATCAGAGGAAGCGAGGGTTGGAGTGGCGCTGGGTCATCGGGATCTGGAGGAACTTAAAGCAGTAGCTGATGAAGACCTCGTGGGAACCGTTGGAGTAGTTCTGGAGGTCTGATGTGGTGATGTCATAAGAATAACCCAACCGGAAAACCTGAGTGGATTCGCTGGTCCGATCTTTGTTCTCAATTTTATACTGGAAACCGGCAACAGGGGCGACGGCATCTCCAGGTCGCCAAGAAACACCCGCCCAAGCCATTTGGTTCCACAACACGTTGACATTCACGTCCGCAATGGAGGCATTCAAGTCCGTCTTCGCCAACACATTGGTGCGAAGGACGAGGTAGTCGCTGTCGATGGCGTAATCGTACCCCCCCATGAAGTAGAGGTGGCGCTTCGGCTGAATGCTCAGTGCTCCCAATTCCGTCTGCGCTACGTGCGTAGCCGAAACTCCGGCATAGAATGATCCCGGCTTCCGGATGTAGATGCCCAAATCCACGTCGTAGGCACTGGCCGAGGATTGCTGGTTGGGGATCGCGGGATCGTCTTGCCACGGGTCGATGGAGACCCAGTTGTTGCCGATGGTCTTGTTGAACATCGTTACGGCCAAACCTGCACTCACGGTCGCACCATTGCTCAGGGTCGGCAAGTGGAATGCATACCCCGCTTTGAGCATGTTGTTGGTCTCTTGGCCGAGGGCGTCGTTGTATACCGAGAGCATGACCCCGCCTTTGATGGCATCGATGAACGTGTTCGCATTCAGCAACGAAGTGTTAGGGTCTGCGCCCAAATCTTGCCACTGATTCCGATACGTTCCCGAAATGCACGTCAACTCACTGTGACCAGCAGCGCCCGGGTTGAATCCAACCGGATCCATGAACCACTGAGTGTACTGCGGATCTTGTTGTGCCACGCTTATAGCGGCAAATCCGAGGGCGCAAAGGAGCGAAATGGAGGTGCGAATCATGCTAACGTTCTGTTTTTCAACTCTTAACCTTCCGGATAGGCTCCGGGAAGGTCTGCTAATATAGAGAAATTCACAAACCTTGTGTGAAAAGCGGATAAAGTTTCTTGGGGAAAGGCGAGGCAACCTTTGCTTTTTTGCGCGTTCGGGCGCGCGGGTTTTCTCGAGGCCGTTCAGGCCAGTTTTTGGAACATGCGCCACCACGCATCGGGCAAATCCCCTTGGGCTGCCTCCTCATACGTTGCGTAGGTGCAAGGTACCGTGAGGGTTCGTTCAGCGTGTTGTTGATGTGTTGGAGGGAAGGGGATGTCCATCCACCACCGGTCGGAACGTCCGCTTTTCAAGAACACCACCTCGTGGTCGATGTTGGGCAAGTCGACCACGTAGCGGGTGTATTCGGATTTGTCGCACTTGGGGAAATCCGCGACTTGGTTGTAGACGCCGTCGAGGAAGTGCCACACGATTTGGCCTGCCAATTGAGCGCCCAAGTTGCGCAGGTCCAAATCGGGATTGTGTTCAAACAGCCCAAAGCACTTCACCCGGTCGCTCTGTCCAGCATATCGCGCGAGGGCACAGGATTGCAGAGCGTCCAACCCATTTGGTCCCGCCTGATCGTGGGCAGGATGATCCGCCGCTCGAATGGCCCCCATGTCGAACGAGACCAAGTCCGCATCGCGGAGCACCGGCTCCAATTGCCGGATGTCCTCGTGCGCTTTGCCCAATCGGTGAGCATCGAACTGCATTTGCTCCAGCAAGTCGAGCGTGTCCGGGTCCGTTTGATAGCCTTGGTGGCCGATGTTGCTGTAATGAAACAGGTAATTCGGCTCGTGAAGGATGATGTTGTTGAGGAAATTCTTCGACGTCATGTCCTCCGGATCGGCGCCAAAGTCGAGCCGCGAGTCGATGGTGACCAAGTTCACCGCTTGGCCCAGCGGTTCGAGGGCCTGATAAAGCGGGTAAGTCAAGTCCTGTCCGCCACCGAGGACCAACGGGATGACCCCCATTTCAATGAGTTCGCCCACCAACGAACGAACGGCTGCGGCCGTGTCTTGTTCGGTGATTCCGGGGCGCAAGTCACCCAAATCAATCGTGTGCTGCCAATTCCGGGGAGGCGTCAAGCGGTACAGCGCTTCCCGGATCGCGTTCGGAGCCGTGGCGCATCCTTCGTTGTCTCCGGAACGGCGGCCGTCCTGAATGCCGAGGATGGCGACGCGCGCACCTTCGATTTGGGGGCGGAAGTCGAACCGGTGCACTTCGATGCGCTCCGCTAATCGCGGGGTGCCTTCAGCATTGCTGAAGTACGGCGTGTCAACCGAAGAAAGGAGGTCGTAGATCGCGTCGCTCATGGGCGGCTAATTTCTGCAAATTCCGCCAATGCTCGGCGTTTAGGATTTGCGCCGTCCGCGCTTGGGCTTTTTTGCGTGTTCTTCAATGAGTTCCAAGGCACGAGCCCAGTCAATTCCCATCGGATCTTCGGTCTTTGGAATGGTCACGTTTTTCTTGCCGTGCTTGATGTACGGGCCGTAGCGTCCATTCAGGATGCGGGTGTCCGGGTCCTCGTCGAAGACCTTGATGAGCGCTTTCGCATCCGCCTCAATTTTGGCTTGAATCAATTCCAAAGCGCGCGTCAACGTGATGGTGTGGGGGTCGTCCCCGTCGGCCGCTTTGAGCGAAACGAACTTGCCGTCGTACCGCACATAGGGTCCAAACCTCCCAATGGCCGCGGTGACCACCTTGCCTTCATGTTCCCCCAATCGCCGGGGCAATTTAAAGAGCTCCAACGCCTGTTCGAGGGTGATGGTCTCAATGGATTGGTCTTTCAACAGGGAAGCGAACTGCTTCTCCTCGTCGTTGGCGTCGCCGATTTGGGCGATGGGGCCAAATCGACCGATGCGAACGATGATGGGTTTTCCTGATTTCGGATCCTCCCCTAGAACGCGGTCTTTCGGGCGTTCTCCGACTTCGATGACCTCATCGACTTTTGATTTGAACGGCTTGTAGAAGTCTTTAAGCATGTCGCGCCAGTTCAATTCACCCTGCGCGATGTGGTCAAATTCGTTCTCGACGTTGGCCGTGAAGTTGAAGTCTAGGATGTTTTCAAAGTGCTCGTGCAAGAAGTCGTTGACCACCGATCCGATGTCCGTTGGAATCAGCTTGTTGCGATCCGCTCCGGTCATTTCCGTTTCCGTGCGCTCCGACATTTCGCTCCCTCGGATTTCCAAAACCCGGTATTCGCGGGGCGTGCCTTCCAAGTCCCGCTTTTCCACATACCCCCGTTTTTGCACGGTGCTGATGGTGGGAGCGTAGGTCGAAGGGCGCCCGATGCCCAGTTCTTCAAGCCGCTTCACCAAGCTTGCTTCCGTGTAACGGGGCAAGTGCTTCGAAAAGCGTTCCGTCGCCACAATGCCTTCGCGATCAAGTGCCTGTCCGACTTCCATGGCCGGCAAGCGGTCCTTGTCATGCTCCTCCGTATTCTCGTCGTCCGTACCCTCGAGGTACACCTTCAAGAATCCGTCAAATGTGATGACTTGGCCTTTCGCCACGAAGTGTTCCGGTCGGCCGGAGACGTCGATGTGCGCTGTCGTGTTTTCGAGTTGGGCATGCGCCATTTGCGAGGCGATGGACCGCTTCCAGATGAGTTCGTAGAGGCGGACCAAATCCCGATCTCCCGTCATCGTGGTAGCAGTGAAGTCCGTCGGTCGAATGGCCTCGTGCGCCTCTTGCGCCCCTTTCGCGGCCTTCGAATAGGTTTGGCGCAGGTGGTAATCTGCCCCGTAAGACGACTTGATGGCCGCTTCAGCTCCTTCCAAAGCCGTCTCGCTCAGGTTCGTCGAGTCGGTCCGCATGTAGGTGATGTGCCCCGCTTCGTACAGGTCTTGGGCCACCTTCATGGTGCGGGAAACCGAAAAGCCTAATTTCCGGGCCGCTTCTTGTTGAAGGGTGGACGTGGTGAAGGGGGCAGCGGGTTTCCGCGTCGTGGGCTTCGTGTCAATGGACTTGACCGAATGGGTGGAATGCAGGGCCGATTCGAGGAAGTTGCGGGCGTCCTCGAAGGCGTCGAACCGCTCGTTTAAGGTGGCTTTGAACGGAATGCCGTGGGTTAAAAACTCACCGACCACTCGAAAGGAAGCCACGGAGGTGTGCTGGCGAATTTCCCGCTCGCGCTCGACGAGGATGCGAACCGCCACGGACTGAACGCGGCCTGCGCTCAGTTGCGGTTTGACCTTGCGCCACAGAACGGGGCTCAACTCGAATCCGACCAAGCGGTCAAGGATGCGCCGCGCCTGCTGTGCATTCACCAGGTCCTCGTCCACCGTGCGCGGGTTTTCAATGGCCCGCAAAATGGCGGGTTTTGTGATTTCGTGGAAAACGATGCGCCGGATTTTTTCGTCCGCGAGTCCCAACGTCTCTTTCAAGTGCCAGGAAATGGCCTCTCCCTCCCGGTCCTCATCCGTGGCGAGCCAAACCAACTTTGCGGCCTTCGCGGCTTTCTTGAGGTCGCGCACAAGTTGCTCCTTGTCCTTTGAGATCGTGTACTTTGGCTCGAAGCCCGCTTCCACATCCACGGCTCCCTGCCCTTTCGGAAGGTCGCAAATGTGCCCGTAACTGGACATCACTTTAAAGTCTTTTCCGAGGTATCCTTCGATGGTTTTTGCCTTCGCAGGGGACTCCACGATCACGAGGTTTGCTGACATGAATTGAGCTTTGGTCGGTGCAAAGTAACGCTGTTCATTGAGGCATTTGCAAACGAGGGGGGGCAAGAAAAGGTTGCAATTGGCCTTCACCATAGGTGGGTTGGGCAAAAAAAAAGTTCTGACCAAATCCCTTGGAGTTCATGGGCCGATGGTGCACGTTACGCGGGTGCGAACAGGGAACCTTGCGCTTATAAATTTCTGATCGTCGTTGGTGAATTGGTCTGGGGCTTGACTTCGTTTTGTCCCAAATTGCGCCCATGAAAAAGCTCCGAGGAATCCTGGTCGTGGTCAGCGCCTTTGCGCTGGCTTGGTCCTCGGGAATGCTGCGTCACGCCGCCGACGCGCCCTATTCGGTTCACGAATGGCGCCAGCGCGACGCGTTGTCCCAAACCCTTCGTTACCTGGAGCCGGGCCGCGGTTTTTTCGAGCCTGCCATCCACTTTGAGCACGCGGAGGGCGGTCGCGGTGCGGGGGAATTTACGGGCCTTTATTACCTGAATGCCCTCCTTTGGAAAGGAGTGGGGGAGCCGGTTTCTTGGACGTTGCGGTGGACACAAGCCGTGTTTTTGGTGTTGGGGTTGTGGGCCCTGGCCAAAGCGGTGGCGCATTGGTCGGGCAAGCCTGCGGTGGGCTCTGCTGCGGCGCTCGCAGTTTTCGCCTCGCCGTTGATTCAATTTTATGGAGCGAATTATTTGGTCAATTCCAGCGCGTTGATGGCCGTTTTCATGGCTTGGTGGCTTGCCGCGCGGAGCGAACGGCCTGGTCGCAATGCCCGATTGGAGTTGCTCGGTGCGTCCTTGCTGCTTGCGTTAGCGGGGTTGCTGCGCCCGACGATGCTCATTGGGGGCGTGCCGGTTTTGGTGCGTTGGTTGCGCGTTCGCCCGACTTCGTGGGCATGGGCAGGATCGTGCGGCGGAGGGGCGGTTGCCTTGGTGGTGGCTTGGGTGTTTTGGGCCAAATCCTACAACGCCGCCCACGATTCCACGTACTTCCTCACCACCGTCCGGCCGCTTTGGTCCACGGCCGATGTCTCGGCCGTTTGGGAGGAATTGGTGACGGTTCGGTTGCAAGACCTGTTCGATCTGAAGGTGCGCTGGGGGGCGGCGGGCATCGCGGCCGTTACGCTGTTCCGAGCGCGCCATGAGGCGGGACGATTCGCAAATGGCTTGGTGCTTACCGTACTGGCTTTTGGGGCTTACTGCGTGTTGTGGTTCAGTAATTTGGATGTGCACGACTATTACCTTTTGGAGGGGTTGATGGTGGTGCCGTTGTTCGTGACGTGGGTGGCGGACGTTTGGGGAGGGGATCGCTGGAAGTGGTGGGGCGTGGGGGTGTTCGTTTTGGCCTTCGTTGTTCAAGCTGCGCACAGCGTTGCCCGCAACCAAATGAAGTGGGGGCGAACCGATGGGGCGTTGGTGGAGCGGTTGGTGTCTGAGGAGGAGCGGGCGGAGTGGAAGTGGTTCCATTGGGACCAGCGCAATCGGTGGTCCGCGCTGTCCGAGCTTCCTCAGTACCTCGAAGCGTGGGGGGTTCCGGATTCGGCGCGGGTGTTGAGCGTACCCGATGGCAGTCCAAACGTTTCGCTGACGCGCATCGGAAGGATGGGCTTCACGAGTCTATATGAATCTGACCTCCGCGCGGGTGAACGGGCGGCCTGGGCGTCTGGGCGCGGAGCGTCTTACTTGATCGTCAACCAGCCGGGCCTTTTGGAGGAAGGCGATTGGGGGCATTGGTTGGCTTACCCCGTAGGCGTCCACAGGAACGTGAAGGTCTTTGATTTGCGGGCGGCAGCAGCAGGTGAGGGTGACAAATTGTCAGCCGATGTGGATTGAGTTAACTTTGCAGTTCAAGCTACCGCCCGAACATGAACGACTCACCCCACCGACCGCAACACGCTGACGCCCTGCTTTCCGAAGAACTGCAGGGTGCCCCCACCGTTGTGCCGGCCCAGCCGACCCACACGAAAAAGCTCTACCTCGAGAGTTATGGCTGTCAAATGAACTTCAGTGACTCGGAAATTGTGGCGAGCATCCTCGACGGTGCTGGTTATGCCACCACCCGAAATGAGGAAGAGGCGGATTTGATTTTGCTCAACACCTGCGCCATTCGCGACAACGCCGAACAACGCGTGCTCAAGCGGCTCACCCAGTTCAAACAAGCAAAGCGCAATCGGCCGAAATTGGTCGTCGGGGTGTTGGGGTGCATGGCCGAGCGGCTGCGGGAGAACCTGCTGGAACAGCAGAAGCTCGTGGATTTGGTGGTGGGGCCGGATGCCTATCGGGATTTGCCCAACCTCGTGGAGCAAGTCCACGGAGGCCAAAAGGCCGTTAACGTGTTGCTGAGCCGAGAAGAGACTTACGCTGAAATCAGCCCCGTTCGACTCGATGCCAATGGCATCACCGCATTCATCAGCATCATGCGCGGCTGCGACAACATGTGCAGTTTTTGCGTTGTCCCCTTTACCCGCGGGCGGGAGCGCAGCCGGGACCCGCAGAGCATCGTGCGGGAAGCGAAGGAGTTGTTCGAACAAGGCTACCGCGAGGTCACGCTTTTAGGCCAAAACGTGGACAGCTACAAGTGGAACATCGATAACAAAGGCCAAATCAAGAACGCCGATGAACCCGTCGTCCGCTTTGCGGAACTGCTCGAGCTCGTCGCCTCCGTTCATCCGGATCTGCGCGTCCGATTCTCCACGTCCCACCCAAAGGACATGACCGATGACGTGTTGCACGCGATGGCGCGCCACGAAAACATCTGCAAGTACATTCACTTGCCGGTGCAGTCCGGCAACAGCGATGTGCTGAAGCGCATGAACCGGGGCTACACGCGCGAGTGGTACTTGGACCGCATTGCTGCCATTCGCAGCATCCTCCCCGGGTGTTCCATTTCCACGGATGTCATTGCAGGGTTCTGCGGCGAGACCGAAGCGGAGCACCAGGATACGCTTTCCCTCATGCGGGAAGTGAAGTACGACATGGCCTACATGTTCAAGTACTCCGAGCGCCCGCGTACCCTCGCCGAACGCAAATTCGAGGACGACGTACCGGAAGAGGTGAAGGGCCGGCGGTTGAGGGAAATCATTGAATTGCAAGGCGAGCACAGTTTGGCCGGAGCGGAGCGGCTCGTCGGCCAGGTGCACAAGGTCCTCATCGAAGGGGTTTCGAAGAAGAGTGAAGAAGAGCTGTTCGGGCGGACGACGCACAACACCATAGCGGTCTTTCCCCGGGGTGAGCACCGCGCCGGTGAATACGTGCATGTGCACGCCACCGACCGGTCTTCGGTCACGTTGCGAGGAACCGTGGTACCAGCACCCTGAGCCATGGACACCGCTTCCATCAAACGCCGATTTGGCATCATCGGAACCGATGCGGCGCTGGATCGCGCCATCGGCATCGCAGCGCAGGTTGCGGCCACCGAGATTTCGGTTTTGGTTTTGGGTGAAAGTGGAGTGGGGAAGGAAGTCTTGCCACGCATCGTCCACCAATTCAGCGCCCGCAAACACGGCCCGTACATCGCGGTCAATTGCGGGGCAATCCCGGAGGGCACCATCGATTCTGAATTATTCGGTCACGAAAAGGGCGCGTTCACGGGCGCAACGGATGCGCGGAAGGGGTATTTCGAAGAGGCGAATGGCGGCACCATTTTCTTGGATGAAGTGGCGGAATTGCCGGTGACTACGCAGGTTCGGTTGTTGCGGGTTTTGGAGACCGGGGAGTTCATCCGCGTGGGGTCTTCCAAGGTCCAAAAAACCGACGTGCGCGTGGTGGCCGCCACCAACGTCAACTTTGCAAGCGCCATCGAAGCGGGGCGGTTCCGGGAAGATCTGTATTACCGATTGAGCCAAGTGCCTGTGCACGTGCCGCCTTTGCGTGACCGGTCGGGCGACATCCACATGCTGTTCCGCAAGTTCACCACGGACTTTTGCGAGCAATACCGGATGCCTCCCTTGCGGTTGACCCCGGACGCTGTGGAGGTGCTTGAGCACTACCCTTGGCCAGGAAACATCCGGCAATTGAAGAACACGACCGAGCAAATTTCCATCCTCGAAGTCGACCGTACCATCGACAGCGACACCTTGCTCGGCTACCTCCCTGAAACTCCCCGGTCCAGCGTTTCCTTGGCGACCACCTCCCGAGACAGCGCTCGCGGCATGGACGAACGCGAAATCCTCTACAAGGTGCTGTTCGACATGCGATCGGAATTGGCGGATTTGAAACAGCTGGTGGTCGGGCTCGCAGCAAAGTCGCACCTGACGGATGAGGACGAGGCGCTGGTGGAGCGGCTGGTGCGTGGGGAGCATCCGGTACCGACGCGTTTGGCCTTGCCCGAGGCGCGCACCGATTATGACGAAGAGCAACCGGCGGATGAAGTGGAGGAGTTGTTCTCGTTGCAAGATTCTGAGCGGGATTTGATTCGCAAGGCCTTGGAGAAACACCGCAACCGCAGGAAGAACGCAGCGAAGGAGTTGGGCATCTCCGAGCGCACGCTGTATCGGAAAATCAAAGAGTACGGATTGAAATGAGGGGCTTCCTTACCGCGTGTTTGGTTCTGTTGGGCTGCGGCATCTACTCGCCGTACGGCGCCTCCACGTCAGGGGCGAAGACCTGCAGCGTGGCCCCCTTTGATCCCGTCAGCCCATACGTCTCCGCTTCTGCGGCGCTTGTGCTCACGGAATCGTTGCGCGATCGGATCCAGCGGCAATCGACATTGCGGCTGGTGGACGACGGCGGGGAGCTGACATACCGCGCTGAGGTGGTGGATTGGAATGTGTCCCCGATCAACATCCAAGGCGACGAAACGGCCGCCGCGAACCGCCTGACAATTCGGGTGGAGCTTCACTACGAGAACACGCTCGAGCCGGAATTGAGTGTGGACAAATCGTTCTCCCGCTTTGCTGATTACACGAGCGATCAGGACTTGTCGGTCGTCGAGGATGCGCTTGTCGAAGACATTGGGGATCAGCTTTCCCAGGACATTTTCAACGCCACATTGGGCAATTGGTAACTCCTTAATTTAGGCCAAATGAACGCCCCGTCCGCCTCCCTATCCGCCGACCGCATCAGTGCGTTGCTCGCTGCGCCCCATGACGTGACGGGCTCGGATTTGGACGGGCTGCGCGTTTGGCGCGACCGCTTTCCCTACGCCACAGGGCTCGACATCTTGGTGGCTAAGGCGGCAGCAGCAGCGGGCTCGGTCGATCAACACGCCGAGTTGCTTCGTGCCGCAGCCAACGCTTCCTCGCGCGACGGGCTGTTCCACCTGTTCGTTCGTCCACGGCTCGTTCAAGAGGCCATCGCGTTCGCGGATGAGGTGGACCAAACCGATGACGTCAACGAAGAAATTACGGAGGCGCCCGGCGAAGAGGCCGTGGAGGAAACGGTGGAAGAAAGCGCACCGACACCGGACGGGGTGCAGCGTGAAGTGCTTTTGGCCGCCATCCAAAGCAGCATCGAGCAAGATGTTCGGGAATGGGAACACCCGGCAGTCCCCGCTGCTGAAGGCCGCTCGGGCTATGCTCAGTGGCTTGCGGCACGGGCGCGCGGCACGGGATTCGGTTCAGCACCAGCAGCCGATCCTGCCCCAGCGCCGAAGGGGCAGGGCCAACTCATTGATGCGTTCATTGCCGCCAACCCGCGGATCGGAAGGTTGCGCGAAGTGGATGGGTCGGTGGAGGATTTGGCCCGCCAAAGCGTGCTCGAAGACGCTACCCTGGTCACGGAAACCATGGCCCGCGTTTACGCGAAACAAGGGCAAATCGGCAAGGCGCGTAAAGCTTACAAGCTCTTGGCCTTGAAATATCCAGCAAAAAGTACTTATTTTGCAGCCCAATTGAAACAGCTGGGCAATTCCTCGTCCAGTAGTGATGCATAACGACTCAAACGAACGACAATGGGTTATTTCTTGATGGTGGTCATCCTGGTGGTGTGTGTGCTCCTGGGTGCAGTGATTCTGGTCCAAAACCCGAAAGGAGGTGGATTGGCGACCGGTTTCCAAGGCGCTGGCCAAGTTGGTGGCGTGCAAAAGACCGTTGACTTTTTGGAAAAAGCGACCTGGTACCTCACTGGCGCGCTCTTCGTGCTCTGCATCGTTGCAGGCATGTTCTTCGGAAACGCCACCCAAGACGTGGGCATCGACGAGACCATTCTGCCCCAAACGACCATGCCCGCGGGCGGAACGGTCGACGGAGGGAGCGCGGCCGGCGAATGACCCGATTCGTCCGACTTGCCGCTTGAGGCGGGAAAAAATGTGCCAGCTTGTCAGAAGCTGGCACATTTTTTTTTATCCCACAGGCAGGATTGTCAGCATCCCTGGGCGAACGGCGGTTTGGCATAGAATTCGACTAGCAGGGTGCGTCTTCCCGTTCGCGGAGAGACAAGAAATCAATCTCAAATCACATCCATTACACCATGTCTGTATCAATCAAACCCCTCGCGGATCGAGTTCTCGTAGAACCCGCCGCAGCTGAAGAGAAGACCGCCAGCGGAATCATCATTCCGGACACGGCGAAGGAGAAGCCCCAGCGGGGCATTGTGGTGGCCGTCGGTCCCGGCAAGCCGGATGAACCAACGACGGTGAAGGTCGGCGACAGCGTGCTCTACGGCAAGTACTCGGGCACGGAGTTGGCGCACGAAGGGAAGGACTACATGATCATGCGAGAGAGCGACATCCTCGCGGTGCTCTGATTGCGGTTGAACGAACAAAAACAAAAAAACAACGACCATGTCTAAAGACATTCAATTCAACACAGACGCACGGAACGGCCTGAAGGCCGGCGTCGATGCTTTGGCAAATGCGGTGAAAGTGACCCTCGGCCCGAAAGGCCGCAACGTGGTCATCGACAAGAAGTTCGGTGCACCATCGGTCACGAAGGACGGCGTTTCAGTCGCGAAGGAAATCGAGCTGAAGGACCCCATCCAGAACATGGGCGCCCAAATGGTCAAAGAAGTCGCGTCAAAGACGGCTGACGTGGCCGGTGACGGCACCACCACGGCAACGGTGCTCGCTCAGGCCTTGGTTTCAGAGGGATTGCGGAACGTGGCAGCTGGCGCGAACCCGATGGACCTGAAGCGCGGCATGGACAAGGCCACCAAGGCCATCGTCGAACAATTGCGCCTCATCAGCCGTGAGGTCGGTTCGGACAACTCGAAAATCGAGCAAGTCGCGACCATTTCGGCAAACAACGACTCGACCGTGGGCAAGCTCATTGCTGAAGCCATGCGCGTCGTCGGTACCGAGGGCGTCATCACCGTCGAAGAAGCGAAGGGCACGGAAACCGAAGTGCGTACCGTGGAGGGCATGCAGTTCGATCGCGGTTACCTCTCGCCATACTTCGTGACGAACAGCGAGAAGATGGAAGCGGAGTTGGAAAACCCGTACATCCTCATCTACGACAAGAAGATCTCCACGATGAAGGACTTGCTCCCGACGTTGGAGCAAACTGCCCAAACAGGCCGTCCGCTCCTCATCATTGCGGAGGACGTCGATGGCGAGGCCTTGGCAACGTTGGTGGTCAACAAAATCCGCGGCGCTCTGAAGGTCGCGGCGGTGAAGGCTCCTGGATTTGGCGACCGCCGGAAGGCCATGTTGCAAGACATCGCGATCCTCACGGGGGGGCAGGTCATTTCGGAAGAAACCGGCCTCAAGCTCGAGAACGCGACGCTCGCGGACCTCGGTTCTGCGGAAAAAATCACCATCGATAAGGACAACACGACCGTGGTGAATGGCAGCGGTGCAACCGAAGCCATCGAGGCGCGTGTGAAGGAAATCAAGGCGCAAATCGAGACGACGACGTCGGATTACGACCGCGAGAAGCTTCAGGAACGCCTTGCGAAGTTGGCCGGTGGCGTTGCGGTGTTGTACGTCGGCGCAGCTACGGAGGTCGAAATGAAGGAGAAGAAGGACCGCGTCGACGACGCGCTGCACGCGACCCGCGCAGCGGTGGAAGAGGGCATCATCCCCGGTGGAGGCACGGCGTTCATCCGCGCTGCGCACAGCATCGAATCGCTCGAAGGGGTGAACGATGACGAAACCACGGGCATCCGCATCGTGTTGCGCGCGGTCGAAGAGCCGTTGCGCCAAATCGTGGCCAATGCCGGTGGCGAAGGCGCGGTGGTCGTCAACGCCGTGGCGAATGGCGAAGGCGATTTCGGTTACAATGCCCGCACCGAGGTGTACGAGAACCTCTTCGAAGCAGGGGTCATCGATCCCACGAAGGTGGCGCGCGTGGCCCTGGAAAATGCGGTGTCCATCTCGGGCATGGTGTTGACCACCGAGTGCGTCATTGCCGATGTCGAGGAGGAAGCTCCTTCGATGGGCGGTGGAGCCGCAGGAATGGGCGGCATGGGCGGCATGATGTAAGCCGATTCAGAAACAACATGCAGCGAAACCGCGTCCGGACTCCGGGCGCGGTTTTTTTGTGTGGACGACCGGCTTGGGCGCTGTACTTTTGGACTTCAAATGGGCATCCAAATTCACCACGTTACGAAGCAATTCGGCGCCCAAAAAGCGCTGAACGACCTGAGTCTTGAAGTTCCCGACGGCCAAGTGCTCGGCTTGCTCGGGCCCAACGGTGCGGGCAAGTCCACGCTGATGCGGCTCATCACCGGTTACCTGCCACCGACGCAAGGAACGGTGCGGGTCGCGGGGTTTGACGTTCAGGACGTTCCCGAGGAGACCCGGCGCCGGGTGGGCTATTTGCCGGAACACAATCCGCTCCACACCGAGATGTACGTCACGGAATACCTCCGCTTCGTTGCGGGCATTCACCACATCGAACGCGCGGATGAGCGCGTGGAGCAGGTCATCGCGGAAGTGGGGTTGACCCCTGAGCGGCACAAGGAAATCGGCCAGTTGTCCAAGGGGTATCGCCAGCGCGTGGGCCTTGCGCAGGCGCTGATCCACGAGCCGGAAGTCCTCATCCTCGACGAACCCACCTCCGGCCTCGACCCGAACCAGCTCGTGGAGGTGCGGGCCTTGATCCGGCGCGTCGGTGCCCAGCGCACGGTGATTCTGTCGACGCACGTGATGCAAGAAGTGGAGGCGATGTGCGACCGCGTGGTCCTCATCAAGCGAGGCCAAATCGTCGGGGACGGCCCCACCTCCGAGTTTGCCTCGCAGCCCGGCGGTCTTGAACTCGCCTTCAAAACCCTGACCGGATCTTGATGGAGGGCACCGTCTTCCGTTCGACCGGTTCGTGGTACGATGTCCGAACCGATGACGGCGAGGCGTTCGCGTGCCGGGCGAAAGGGAAGCTTCGGCTCAAGGGCGACCGATCGACGAACCCCGTGGCCATCGGCGACCGAGTGGATTTTGCCGTGGAGGAAGATGGAACGGGGGTGGTTTCGCGGATCCATGAACGGCGCAACCGCATCGTGCGCCGCGCGGTGAATTTGGCGCGGGAGTCCCACGTGGTGGCCGCGAACGTGGACCGGGCGTTCTTGGTGGTCACGGTCGGCGAGCCGGCGACGAGCAGCGGGTTCATCGACCGGTTCTTGGTGTCGGCGGAGGCGTTTGGGGTGCCGACCACGCTGGTATTCAACAAGGTGGACGCGGTGCGGCCGGACACGCGGGAGGCCGATCGGCTCGAGGAACTGGAGGCGAACTACGCGATCGCGGGGTATGCGAGTGTGCGCACGTCGGCGGTGACGGGGGAGGGCGTCGGCGATTTGGCCCAAATCCTGACCGCGGGCAACAACCTCTTTTCCGGCCACTCAGGCGTCGGAAAGAGCAGCCTCATCAACCGACTTGTTCCCGGACTTGAATTGCGAACTTCCGAGGTGTCCGAAACCCACGGCAAGGGCAAGCACACGACCACGTTCGCGGAAATGTTTCCGCTTCCTGATCGCGCGGGCTTCATCATGGACACCCCGGGGATTAAAGGGTTCGGTTTGGTCCACTTGGATCGGGAGACGCTGCATCACCACTTCCCCGAGCTCTTCGAACGGCTGCCGGACTGTCGATTTCACAACTGCCTTCACCGCACGGAACCCGGCTGCGCGGTGCGCGAAGCGGCGGAATCAGGTGAGATTTCGGCGGAACGCTACTTCAATTACCTCGAATTGTACGAGGGCTGGGACGAGCAGAATAGTTACCGCTGAACGCGCGAGACCCACAGGCCGTGGACCCACAGGCTCGGCTTGTTGTAGGTCAACGGCGTTCCGGTCGCGGCGTCGCGGACGCTCAGTCCCAAGGCGCGCAGCACCCCATCTCCTGCGGCGCAATCCCATTCCATGTAGGCCCCCGTGCGGCTGTGGATGTCGGCTTCCCCCGACGCCACCAAGCAAAACTTCAACGCTCCGCTGACCGGTTCAGAGACCACCTCGTCGAGCGCAAACCCCGGTGGAAGCAGTTCGCTCAACGGGGCCCGCTCATTGCGGCTGGTGACCAAGCGATAGGGCGGTTCGGGCGGTGCGGGAGCCAAGGCCGTCCGAACGCCCCCGCTGAGGGGTTCGCAGTGGGCGCCGTGGTTGGCGAGCCCGCTGAAGATTTGGCCTCCACACGGATCGGCCACCACCCCGATGATCGGCCCTTCCGGCCCGCACAACGCGATGTTCACGGCAAACCCCTCCCGGTAGCGCAAGAAGGCCTCCGTGCCATCCAGCGGATCCACCACCCAAAACCACGTCCAACCGCGGCGCACTTCCCAATGCACTTGATCCCCTTCCTCACTCAACACCGGCAAGTTCGACGGGGCCAGCGCGCGAACGATCGTGGCGTGCGAAGCGTAATCGGCCTGCGAAACCGGCGATCCATCCCCTTTGTGCTCGACCCCCAACTCGTCATCGTGCACGTCGACCCATTTCAACAAGGCGTGTGACGCGGCGCGCGCGGCATCCACCGCCAAATCGCGCAACGCCGTCCAATTCAGGTGAGGGGAAGATTGCATTTGCGCAAGTTAATGCCTCTTCCTTAGCTTTGCCACGACGCAGGGGTGCCACTGGATCGTCCAGTGCGCTGAGATGATACCCTTCGAACCTGACCGGGTAATCCCGGTAGGGGAGCGGACTTTCGAGGCTTCGGCTTGGAACATGGCGGTGCGAGGCACCCCCGCGTCATGAACTTTCAATGTGACGCAATGAAATACGTACTGGCGATGGCGCTCTTGGCGCTGGCGATTCAAGCAGGGGCTCAAGCGACCGTTCTGAACGGGGAGGTCAAGGCCGATTCGGGCGAGCCGATGGTGGGTGCGCAGGTCTTCATTCAGGGAACGCGTTTGGGGACGGTGACGGATGTGGATGGGCGGTTCGCGCTCGGTGGCGTTCCGGAGGGGGAACAGGTGGTGGAGGCACGGGCGGTGGGCTATCAGCCGCAGCAGCTCACGGTCCAAATTTCGCCCAACACCCCCATCAAGTCCCTGAATTTCATCTTGGTTCCCGAACCCGCAGTCGGCCCTCCCGAGCTGCCCGTCGCCCACTGGCGGTCCGTCAACCTCGGCCCCGCCTCGGTGTCCACCGAAGTAGCCGGTGAGCGCGTTCCCTTCACCCGCACGTCGGTCACGGCGGAGGAGCTCAAAAAACGCGACGCCGCGCAGGATTTGCCCTTCCTTCTGCGGTACACTCCGGCTTTGGTCGTCACCTCCGATGCGGGCGCTGGCGTGGGCTACACCGGCATGCGCATCCGCGGTTCGGATGCCACGCGCATCAACGTGACCATCAATGGTGTTCCCTTGAATGACGCGGAGTCGCACCAGGTTTACTGGGTTGATCTGCCCGACCTCGGAAGCAGCGCAGACGGCATCCTCATCCAACGCGGCGTCGGCACCAGCACCAACGGCCCGGGCGCGTTCGGAGCCACCGTGTCGGTGAACACCCTGCAGCCGGAGGAGGAGCCGATGGGGCGCATGGCGTTCAGTGCAGGCGCTTTCGGGACGCGCCGGGCTACCTTGCAGTGGGCGTCCGGAATCGGGGAGCGTGGGTTCTTCGCGGAAGGCCGGGCTTCGCGCATCCATTCGGATGGCTACATGGACCGGGCGACCAGCGATTTGTCCAGCGTGCACGTCAGTTCGGGCAAGCAGTGGGAAACGGGGCGACTCATTTACACGGGGCTTTGGGGACACGAGCGCACGTACCAAGCGTGGTACGGCGTGCCGCTTGTGGGCTTGACTGGTGATGCTGCGGCCATCCAGGCCTGGGCGGCGAACAGTGCCGAATACGGGTACGGATCCGATACGACCCGCATCCAGGACCTCATCGAGCGCGGCCGGCAGCACAATTACTACCGCTATGAAAATCAGGTAGATGACTACACCCAAATCCACCACCAGCTGCACTTCGATCAGCGCGTGGGCAGTTGGGACGTGGGTTTGGCCTTGAGCAACACCCTCGGCGCGGGATACTACGAGCAGTTCCGAGAGGGCGACGCGCTCAGCCAGTACGGTGTGCTGGATACCGCCTTTTCCACGGGCGATGTGGTGCGCCGGCGCTGGCTCGACAACACGCTGCACGGGGTGTCCGGCTCCATTCAGCGCGGTTTTTCGCGGGGAATGGTGCAATTCGGGGGCGGCGGTTACCGGTACGTGGGCGACCACTTTGGCCGGTTGGTTTGGGCGGAACATGCGCCGGGATTGGATCCCGGTCACCGGTATTACGACGGAACCGGGACGAAGCAGGATGTCAATGCCTTTGCGCGCGGCGTGTTCAACGCGTTGGATGGCGACCTGAAGTGGCACGGTGAGCTGCAATGGCGCGCGGTGGATTACTTCGTGGAGGGGACGGACAACGATTTGCGCGTGCTGGCGGTGGACGATGCGTTGCAGTTCGTCAATCCGAAGGTGGGAGTGGATTACCAAAACCGTCCCGATCTGCGCTACTACGCTTCGTGGTCTGTGGGCCACCGCGAGCCTTCCCGCACCGATTACGTGGACAGTCCGGAAGGCTCGGTGGTGCGCCCCGAACGCCTCCAAGATTGGGAACTCGGCGCCCAATGGACGGGGGAGCAGGCCGCCCTTACGGCGAACGGCTACTTCATGGACTATCGGGATCAACTCGTACTCACGGGTGACCTCAACGACGTCGGGTCGCCGCTGCGCACGAACGTGGCGAAGAGCTACCGCATGGGCGTGGAGCTCGATGGGCGGTGGTCGCCGGTGAAGGGGGTGATTTGGCGACCGAATTTGGCCTGGTCACGGAACCGCATCCAGCAGTTCGATGAGGTCATTTTCGATTACGATGAGGCGCAGGAATTTCGTCAAATCATTGAATACGAAGATGTTCCTATTGCATTTTCTCCCGAGGTGGTCGCCACAAGCCTCCTGGCTTGGGAAGCGTGGTCGGGGGACGAAACCTCGCTCATCGCCGAGTGGGCGCTGCGGCATGTCAGTCAGCAGTTCCTCGACAACACGGGCAGCTCAGATCGCTCTTTGCCCGCCTACACGGTGAACGACTTGCGCCTCCGGTGCTCCTGGACCCGAGAGCGCGACGTGTTGTCCCTCAATGTATTCATTAACAACGTGCTGGGCGCGGAATACAGTGCGAACGGTTGGGCCTACAGCTATCAAGTTGGCGGCCCCGCTTCCCGCGTTTCCGAAGTCTACGTCTATCCGCAAGCCGGGCGATTCCTCACCGTCGGATTGGATTGGAGCTGGCACTGATCGGATCCGGGAGCCAGGCCAAATCCTCGGGCTTCCGTTCAATGGCCGTTCCCACCACCGCCACATCGGCCCCCGCAGCCCAAGCCGCCCGGATGCTCGCCGCATCGTTCAATCCTCCTCCGACGATGATCGGTGCGGAGGTGTGTTCGCGCACCTGCTCGATGGCAGAAAGCGGCACCGGATGCCCCGCACCCGATCCGGCGTCGAGGTACATGGCACGCAGGCCCAGCATTTCACCGGCTACCGCAGTGGCCGCCACGATGCTGGGCTTGCCCGCCGGGATCGGCAACGAATGGCTGATGTAGCTCGCCGTGGTCAACGGACCGTCTCCGATGAGCAGGTAGCCCGTCGGCACGACTTCCATCCCCAAACGCCGGATGCGCATGCCCGACTCCACGTGCCGACCGATGAGGTAATCCGCATTGCGGCCCGAAATCAGGGAGAGGAACAGCACGGCATCGGCCCCGGCTACGATTTGGTCTGGGCTCCCCGGAAACAGGACGATGGGGCCGCTGAACCGGTCCCGAATCGCCCCCAAAATTCCACCGACGTTGCGCCGGGTGAGCAGCGATCCTCCGATGAACACGTCCGTTACCGGCGAAGCTTCGAGCCGGTCAAGGAACGCCCCCCACGCATGTCCCGTGGGCAGGTCGTCGGGGTCGATGAGGCAGGCCAGCCGCTTGGGGCCGGTTTGGATTTGGTCAAACCACGTCATGCTTCGAAGATAACGCGCAGGACTTCCCGGAGGACGTCCTCCCGCAACATGCCGTGGCCGGAATGCACGCGGTGGAAGCGCACTGCGGGCGCCTTGAGCCGTTTCCTGAGCCCGTCCGCGTTGCTCGCGGGGATGACCCGGTCTTTCGTGCCAAAGCAAAAATCGACGCGCCCCATTTGGCCTCCCTCCAGCGCGGCGACCACCTGCGATTTCGGCGGCCAACACAGGCGATGCGCCCGCCAGCCGTGCCAAACCATGTCCCGCATCTCCGCCGTCTCCGTGTGAAACAGCGCAAACTGCAAGAGGTGCCTCGGCACCACGCCCCACCGGTGCAGCCTGCCCAACGCGGCATTCACCGCCGGCGCATACCGGTCCAGGCCGCGCCACATCCACCGCCCGAGCAGCGTGTGCACGGTCAGGTCATACAGCGGAGCCTTGCGAAGCCCATCCGGCGCCAGCAGCACCACCCGGTCCCACACTTCGGGCGCTTCGACGAGCAGCGTCAATGCGATCCGCCCGCCGATGGAATAGCCGATGAGGTCCATGTCGGAGGGGGCGCACCCTTCCCGTTCGGCAATGCGCTGGACGAGGTCGAGCAGGGAGGCGGGCGGCAGGGCCGCGTCCGAAGGCAGGCCCGGGTCCACCGGGCCGCTCGCCCCGTGATGAGGCAAGTGGACGGCGATGAGCCGCACGGGCGCAGGCCAGTGGCTTTGCCAAATCAACAGGTCCTCCAGCGGCCGCGCGAATCCGTGAAACGCAATCACCGCCCGGTCCCTCGGTCCATCGCTGGGTCCTGCATCCACGGCGGCGTATTCGAGTCGCCACCCCGCATGTTCCAACGCCGTGCGCGCTGGGCTGGGCTGTTCGGCAAATTCCATGTGGCAAAGGTGGGACGATTTCGCGGTGTGGAAAAGCCGTGGAAACCGATTCGCAATTCGCCTTTGGTCGGACCGGGGGTGCGACCTAATTTTGCCGCGCACAAACAGGTTCCGCATTTCCTGACCGCAGGCCGTCCAACGGTTTGCGCGGTCGGGTAAAAAAAAAATGCCCAAAGACAACCGAATCCATTCCGTCCTGCTCATCGGGAGCGGCCCGATCGTCATCGGACAAGCCTGTGAATTCGATTACTCGGGGTCCCAAGCGGCGCGTTCGCTCCGGGAAGAGGGCATTGAAGTCGTCCTGATCAACTCCAATCCCGCGACCATCATGACCGACCCGGTCGTTGCGGACCACGTGTACCTCGAGCCGTTGGAACCCGCGTCCATCGAGCGCATCCTGAAGGAGCACCCGCAAATCGACGCCGTGTTGCCGACGATGGGAGGCCAAACCGCACTCAACCTCTGCATTCAGTGCGACGAGATGGGGATTTGGGAAGAGTACGGTGTCCGGATGATCGGGGTGGACATTGCGGCCATCGAAATCACGGAGAACCGCGAGTCGTTTCGAAAGCTGATGGGCGAAATCGGCGTGCCGATGGCCCCGCAGACGACGGCGAAGAGCTTCCTTGAAGGCAAGGAGGTGGCGCAGCAGTTCGGCTACCCGCTCTGCATTCGGGCGTCTTACACGCTCGGCGGGGCAGGGGCGGCCGTGGTGCACACGAAGGAGGATTTCGAGGAGGCGTTGACGCGCGGGCTGCATTTGTCCCCCATCCACGAGGTGATGATCGACAAAGCGGTGCTCGGCTGGAAGGAATACGAGCTGGAGCTGCTGCGCGATTCGAACGACAACGTGACCATCATTTGTTCCATCGAGAACTTCGACCCGATGGGCATTCACACCGGGGACAGCATCACGGTGGCGCCAGCGATGACGCTGAGCGACACCACGTTCCAGCGAATGCGGGACATGGCCATCACGATGATGCGCTCCATCGGCGACTTTGCAGGCGGATGCAACGTGCAATTCGCGGTTTCGCCCGACGAGGCGGAGGACATCATTGCCATCGAGATCAACCCGCGGGTGAGCCGGTCGTCGGCCCTCGCTTCGAAGGCCACGGGCTATCCCATCGCGAAGATCGCGGCGAAGTTGGCCATCGGCTACCACCTGGATGAGCTGAAGAACCAAATCACCGGGTCGACTTCGGCGATGTTCGAGCCGACGCTCGATTACGTTGTGGTGAAGGTGCCGCGTTGGAACTTCGACAAGTTTGCCGGGGCGAACCGCGAGCTGGGCTTGCAGATGAAGGCCGTGGGGGAGGTGATGGCCATCGGGCGGTCTTTCCAGGAGGCGTTGCAGAAGGCTTGCCAAAGCCTGGAAGTCGGACGGAATGGCCTCGGCGCAGATGGCAAGGAGTTGCGGAGTCAGGATGCGATTTTTGAGAGTTTGGCCCACCCCAGCTGGAACCGCCTGTTCCACATCTACGACGCGTTCAAGCTGGGCATTTCCATGCGGAAGGTGCAGGAACTCACGCGCATCGACAAGTGGTTCTTGAAGCAAATCGAGGAGCTCGTGACGCTCGAAGGCCGCATCGCCCAGCACTCGTTGGAGTCGCTGCCCGCTGACCTGCTGCGTACGGCGAAACAAAAGGGCTACGCAGATCGTCAAATCGCCCACTTGGTGCGGGCGAAGGAAAGCGAAGTGCACACCCGGCGTACGGAATTGGGCGTCAAGCGGGTGTTCAAACTCGTGGACACGTGCGCAGCTGAATTCCCCGCGCTCACGCCGTATTATTATTCGACCTTCGAGGAAGAGAACGAAAGCGTGCGCACTGACAAGAAAAAGGTGGTGGTGCTCGGAAGCGGTCCCAATCGCATCGGCCAAGGCATCGAGTTCGATTACAGCTGCGTCCACGGGGTGTTGGCGGCCCGTGAGTCGGGCTACGAGACCATCATGATCAACTGCAACCCGGAGACGGTTTCCACGGATTTCGACACCGCCGATAAGCTGTACTTCGAGCCTGTGTTTTGGGAGCACATTTACGACATCATTTTGCACGAGCAGCCAGAGGGCGTCATCGTGCAGCTGGGAGGCCAAACCGCACTCAAGCTGGCCGAAAAGCTCGATCGCTACGGCATTCGGATCATCGGGACGTCTTACCGCGCGCTCGACCTCGCAGAAGACCGCGGCAGCTTTTCGAACTTGCTTCGGGAACTCAACGTGCCCTTCCCCGAGTTCGGCACCGTGGAAACCTCCGAAGAGGCTGTGGAGGTCAGCCGGCAGCTCGGCTTCCCGCTCCTCGTTCGCCCGTCCTACGTCCTCGGCGGGCAGCGCATGAAGATCGTCATCAACGAAGAGGAACTCGAGCGCCACGTGGTCGACATCTTCCGCGACATGCCGGACAACAAAGTCCTGCTCGATCACTACCTCGACGGCGCCATCGAATGCGAGGCCGACGCCATTTGCGACGGCGAAACCGTTCGCATCATCGGCATCATGCAGCACATCGAGCCCGCCGGCATCCACTCCGGGGACAGTTACGCGGTGCTGCCGCCTTACAACTTGGGCGATTTGGTCATCACCCAAATCGAAGACTACACCCAGCGCATCGCCCTGGCGCTCGAAACCGTCGGCCTCATCAACATCCAATTCGCAGTCAAGGACGACCAGGTCTACATCATCGAAGCCAACCCGCGCGCGAGCCGCACGGTGCCCTTCATTGCCAAGGCCTACGGCGAACCCTACGTGAACCACGCGACGAAGGTGATGCTGGGCGCTGCGAAACTCAGCGACCTGCCGCACAATCCGCAGCTCGAAGGGTACGCAGTGAAGATTCCTGTGTTCTCGTACGAGAAGTTCCCGGAAGTCAACAAGGAACTGGGGCCGGAAATGAAATCAACGGGTGAGGCCATCCGCTTCATCCCCAACCTGCGTGATCCGTTCTTCCGCAAGGTCTACAGCGAGCGGAACCTCTACCTGAGCAAGTGATGGGGTTGCTGCGCTACATTGTTGGGGCCATCGTGGTGTGGTTCGTTTGGAGGGCGCTCGACCGGTTGCTCGGTGGCGGCCGTCGGACGCAGCAGGAAGTGCCGCGTCGGAGGAAACAGCGACCGGACGATGAGCGGTTGGGGGAATACGTGGACTACGAGGAATTCGACGATTGAGGTCAACCTAGCTCGAATTCCCATTATTTTCGACGGAAATTTGGGACATGGCTTGGAAGAAATTGAAACTGGATTGGAAGAGGGTGGCGTGGCACGCAGGCGTCATCCTTTTTTACTTGGCGGTGACCAACGGATTGTATGGGTTGTACCACGATGGCTACCAACTGCAGCAACAGGACATCGTGCAGTACAAAGGCATGGCCCATGAGCGTGCGGCTTATGCAATCCTCACAGAGGAGGAATTGGGCTGGACGAATTCGATGTTTGGCGGCATGCCTACGTATCAGGTAGGCGGCAGTTCGGATGGGTTCAATTGGGCCAACGCCATAAAAATAGCGCTCAATAAATTCTTCGGAGCGCCCCAAATTTCAACCATGATGTTGGGCATGATTGGGGCGTACCTGCTCGCATTGGCCTTGGGGCTAGCTCCTTGGTGGGCGGCGACTGCAGGGGTGGCGTTCGGATTGAGTACGGTCGGCATCTTGTACTTCGGAGCGGGCCACAATTCCAAGGTCCACGCCATCTACCTCATGCCCGGTGTGGTCGCGGGGGTCGTCATGGCCTATCGCGGGAAGCTGTGGTTGGGGCTGTTTTTTACTGTGTTCTTCACGTCCTTGCACTTGGTGGCAGACCACTATCAAATGACCTATTACTTGTTGATGCTGCTGGCGGCCATTGCCATCACCTGGGGCATCCATTCGTTCCGAGCGGGCGAAATGAAGCGTTTTGTGCAGGTGAGTTTGCTGCTGGTGCTTGCTGGCGGCAGTGCGGCCCTTCCCAGCGTTTTGGGCATCTTGAATACCCAGCAGTATTCGAAGTACACCACCCGGGGTGAAGCCATAGTCGAATACGAGGAGGACGGTTCGCTCATTGGGACGAATGGAGAAGCATTGGAAGCGGAGGAACTCATGGGGGGACAAGCAGGCCAAAATAGCGGGGAAGGACTCGGCCGCGATTACATCCTGGAATACAGCATGTCGCCGATGGAGTGGCTGGCGGTGATGTGCCCCAATTTCAAGGGAGGTGCAGAAGTGGTGAATGCTACTTACCAAGGGCAGCGTTTGACCATTCCGGTGTATTGGGGCGAGCAGAAGTATTCGGCCGGGGCTTTCTATTTCGGGGTCCTCATCATGGCTTTTTTCTTCGCTTTCTTGTTCTTGGGGGGGCACTGGTTGCGCTGGCCGTTTGCCGCGATGACGCTGTTAGCCATTTTGTTGAGTTGGCGTCAGGTCACCTTTTTCACGGAAGTCTTTTTGGAGTACGTCCCCTTGTTCAACAAGTTCCGAGACACGAAAATGATGCTGGTGGTTGTCCAAACCATCGCTGGTGCAGGGGCGCTCTTGATGCTCAAGCAACTCGCGGATTGGGGGAAGGCGCGGGCTGAGGGCACGTTGGCGGGGGGCGAGTGGAAGTCCGTTCGGAATCGCGTGGGGCTCGTCTTCGGAGGAATGATGGTCGTCTTTTTGGCTTTTTATGCGTTGCCAGATGCCTTCCTCGGATTCGCTCCTGAGCTTCGTGAAGACATGTTGAGCCAAATGGATTCGAAATATGTGCATGCGCTTCGTTTAGAGGTATTCCGCGCGGACGTGTTGCGGACGCTTGGCCTGTTGCTTTTGGCTTTCATCATGGCGGCTGTTCTGCTTCATGGAAAGTTGAATGCCAAATACGTCGCCGTAGCCTTCTTAGCAGTCACCACCTGGGATCTCTGGAATGTGGACTCCCGTTACCACAGCAACGACGTCAGCCCGGGACAGCGCAGCAGCTGGGTTGCGGATGCGGATTACATGTTCCCGTTCCGCCCCAAGCCTGTCCATCGGAAAATCATGGCCGCAGAGCGTCCATCGGGCGAAGCGTTCGAGTCGGTTAGGTCCACCTTGTTCGAGCATTACAAGAGCGTCTTCCCGCGTCGATTGCGACCGGAAGACACGGAGCTGCTGAACGAAATCGCGTCGTTAGAAGCCTTGCGCGCTGAGGGGGATCCATTCCGCGTGGTGAAATTCGACAACCCGTACATCGATGCCGAGACGTCGTATTTCTTCCAATCCATAGGGGGGTACCACGGAGCCAAGCTCCAGCGCTACCAGGACTACATGGAGGTCATCTTGTCACGCGACCGCAGCGTCCTGCAAGCTTCGGCGAAGGCGCAGCGCGTGCAAGAAGGGCTTGAGAACATGTGGGGGCACCGCATGCTGAACACGCGTTACCTCATCCTCTCGAATGAAGACGTTCTGGAGCTTCCTCCGGGTCCGGGTCCAGCTTGGTTCGTTCAAGAGGTGACTTGGGCTGCGAACAGCAACGATGAAGCGTTGAAGACTCGACAGGTCGACTCATTTGACGAGGCGGTGGTGCCGGAAGCGCACCGAGATTTGATTCCGCACCTGGGCCCTACTGGCGCACACGATGTGCAGTGCCTCAAGCACGACTCGCAATACATCGAATACCAGGTGTCGTCCGAGCAAGGGGGCTTGTTGGTTTGTTCTGAGGTGTATTACCCCATCGGGTGGAAGGCGTACATCGATGGGGAACCAGCGGACATCGTGCGGGCGAATTTCTTGTTCCGCGCTGTTTCTATACCTCCGGGAGCTCACCGCGTGGAGTTGCAGTTCGAAGACAGTTCAAATTCCAAGCAAGTGCTTGCTTCGGCGGGGGGGGGGGTTTCGTTGATCTTTTTTCTGTTCGCATTGGTTTGGTCTTTCCGTGAGGACCAAAGAACCGCTGCATGAAGCCATACGAGGACTGGTGGGTTGAGGACGTTTCAAGCTGGGGGGTGAGCGAGTGGTCGGCTTGGGACCGACTTGCTCAGTCGGATCCGGAGAACTCGTTTTTTCTGGATTCCCGATCCGTGCAAGCCCTTTTTGCGGACCCCGATCGCGTGGTGCGCGCTGTGGTGTGGCATGAGCATGCAGGTCGTGCTCCCGAACAGTGGCTGGGGGTGGCCGTGGTGGAAGATACATGGGCAGAGAGCCACAGCTTGGAGAAGCACTTGGCCAGTGGGACGGGCTGGTTTGCGGGGCTTTCACGATTGATGCACGGGCGCAAGGGCGTCCTTCGGTTTCCCGTGCGGGTGATGGGAAGTGTGCTCGGTTCCGGGGGGCATGCGTACCGATTTGGAACGAGCGTCCCTGCGGAGCAGCGCCGAGTCATGGTGGGCGAAACGCTGCAGCGCTCCCTCCGCGCCGCTCCAGGGCCGTTGAAGCCGCGGGTGGTGCTCGTGAAGGACTTCCCGAAGGCGGACCCCGAGGAGCGCATCGGCGGCGCCTCCAATTGGCTTCCGAATTGGGTGGATTTGGAATTCGATCCCATCATGCAGCTTTCGCTCAATCCGGAATGGAATTCGCTCGACGATTACCTTGGCGAACTGCGCACGAAGTCCCGCACGAAAGTCAAGCGCATCCTCGCTTGCTCCGAGGGGTGTTCGATTCAGTCCTTGTCCCTGACCGAGTTGGAAGCCCAAATCGACGAGATCCACTCCCTCTACGGTCAGGTCTATGGCGAAGCCAGTTTTCGGCTCGGAACGCTCATGCCGAAAGACCTCATTGAGGCCAAGCGTTCTTGGGGAGATCGGTTTCGGGTGGAGGTCATCCGCCACAACGACCGCACGGTGGCGTTCTACTGCGGTTACCAGACCGCCACTACGGTGGAAGCTTTTTTCGTCGGTTTTCACCGCGGGTTAAACCGCGACTTGAGTTTGTACCAACGCATGCTCATTGAGTTCATCCGATGGGGCATTGACGCGGGCGTGCAGCACGTGGTGATGGGCCGAACCGCCCTCGACATCAAGTCGTCCATTGGGGCCTTGCCGGAGTCGTGGTACTGCTCGGTTTGGTTCAAGAATCCGGCCATACATCGCGGGGTCCGGCTGGTTGCCCGCCGATCGTGGCCGCGTTACGCCTCGTTGAAGCGCCCGTGGAAATTGGACGCCTACCCGGTGACGCACCAGCCTCCCGCCAAGGGAAAGTGGATGTGACCCTCAGAATTCACCGCCGTCGAAGTCGCCACCGCCCCCACCGCCGCTGCCACGGCCTCGCCGCCCCTCTTCCAGCTTCCCGAAACTCCATCGCAGGTCGACGTAAGCGAACCGCGATTGGCGCTTGTGAATGGATTCCTGGTGAAAGTCGGCCAGGTCGATGGCATAGGACCACTCCCGCGTGTCGAACACGTCACTTACGCGCAGGGCCAAGCTCAGGCGGCGATCGAACAGGGTGCGCTGGACCGCGACGTCGACCCATTGCATGCCGTTGAAGCGACCTTGTGGGGTGACGCTGGCGCCCCGGTGCCGCCCGTTGATTTGGCCTTTCCACTCCTTGCCCAACGCCAAATTCGCATACACGCTCAAATTGTACGTCCACCCCTGCGCGTTCGTCGCCGCCTCCAAATCCCCCGCGTCATTCGCCAAATGGTACACATCCCCCGTCAAGCGCACCGAACTCGCCTTCCACAGCGGCGCGGACAGGATGACTTCGAGGCCTTCGTCGTGCCGGCTGGACAGGTTGATGAAGCTCGACTGGCGCACCCCGTTCTCGTCGATGGTGCTGTAGTGCCGGATGACGTCGGTGGTGCGTTTGTGGAACAACGCGGTGGAAATGGACCACCGGTCGCGCGTCCACAACCGGTTGACTTCGAACGAATGCGTGTATTCCGGCCGCAATTCGGGGTTGCCGGTCCGAACATTGAACGCATCCGAGTCGTCCACGTAAGGATTCACCTGCCGTCCGCGAGGCCGGTTCACCCGGCGGCTGTAGCTGAGGGACCACGTGGTGCGGTCGTCCGCCTCGTAGGAAAGGCTCGCTGAAGGGTACCACGAGAAGTAGTCGTTTCGGAAGGGGACGGCGTTCGGGCCCGAAAGCTGTGCGCGGGTGAATGCTTGTTCGAGCCGGCTGCCGATTTGGGCTCCCCAAGCGCCCCAATCCTGGCCCCACGTGCCGTAAACCGCGTGCACGTCTTCCCGGTAATTGAATGTGTAGTCCACCGTGTCTCGGCCCCACGGGAAGTAGAGCCCGCCCACATACGTGGTGCTGTCCGATTCGATGTACGTGAATTGGGACGACTGGTCGCTGAGGTTCGACTTCCAGCCGAGTTCTAGTTTCCCGGATTCAGGCAGCGGGCGGACGTAATCGATGGCGAGGACTTGCCGCACGTTGTGCGTGAGTTGGTCATTGAGGTCGTCGAATGCCAACGGGGGAGTCTCGGTGTTTTCTTCGTGGATGTCCTGGTTCGAATCGCCGAGGCTTTCCGACCACCGGAGCGTCGTTTCGAAGGTGTGCTGCGGGTTGCCGTCGAAGACCTTGCGGAAACCGCCGTCGAGGTCCCATCCGCGGCGCACGCCGGTTTCGTAGTTGAACCGTACCGTGTTCGCCTCGGTTTCGCCCCAAACCAATGCGTTCGTCCGGGACTCGAACTCGTCCTCCGATGCCCGGTTGAAGTTGCTGCTCAACGACCACGTCGTCCCTTCGCTGGGCGTCCATTCTACGCCCACGCGCCCGCCGATGGACAAGTTGATGTCGTTGCCGCCCCGCACCTGCTTGAGGGTTTGAAGGCTGTCGTAGAGCACCTGTTCGCGCAGGATCGAACCTGCGGCGTACCGGTTTTGGCGGTTGGCGGAAAGGCTAGAGAAGACGCTCCAATTCGCATCGCGGTAATTCAGCGACGCGCTGCTCGAGAGGTTGCCGGCCGTGGCAGGGGTCACTTGGATCGTGCCGTTGAAGCCCGCGAGCTTGTTCTTCTTGAGGACGATGTTGAGGATGCCCGCCATGCCGTCGGGATCGTAGCGGGCGGAAGGGTTGGTGATGATTTCGACCCGGTCGATGGTCTGTGAAGGGATTTGGGCCAAAAACGCTTGGCCCGCCGCACCGCTCAACCCCGAAGGCCGCCCGTCGATGAGGATTTGCACGTTGGAACTTCCACGGAGGGAGACGTTCCCATCCAAGTCCACGTCCACGCTCGGGACCCGGGTGAGCAGCTCCGAAGCGTTCGCTCCGGCCGATGTCAAATCGCTCCCGACATGAAACACCCGCCGGTCGATGAGCATCTCCATGGTGCTCTGTTCCGCCACGACCTCGGCCTCGTCCAGCGCTTCCACGGAAGGTTCGAGAACGATGTTGCCCAAGTCCTTTCGCTGCGGGCCTTGCGGGCCAAACCCAAAGGGCTCCGATGTCCACGTGCCGTACCCGATGAAGCTGATGGTGCACCAGTACCGGCCGCGACCCACGCCGGTGATTTCGAAGGTGCCGTCGGCGTTCGCGAGGGCCCCGCCTGCGATGGAGCTGTCCCGCGCTGCGTAGAGGGCGGCTGACGCGAACGGCACGGATTGGCCCGTCAGCGCATCGGTGACGCGCCCGACCACCACCCCTGTGCCTTGTGCACGAAGGAACACCGAAGCACCGAATAGGAGGGACGTGAGAACGACGAGGCGAATGGGATGCATGCAGATGATTTGGAACCGCTAAGTTCGCACCATTCAGGCCAAATCCCGACCCGGCCACCCATCCGGTGCAATCATGCCGCGACTCAGCTCCGTCCGGACCCCGGCGTCGACGGTGGTTTGGGCCACCACCCCACCGCGCAGCAACGGCAACGGCCCCTCCTCCGCGGTCTCGTGCACCTGCGTCAGCCAGTCCGCCCGTGGCACCGCCCACAGCCCCGGCACCA
>Ga0209037_1000039_pt1 | contig 40196 bp, 2 predicted proteins | sample SaaInl25SG_5_DNA_FD_188225 | JGI IMG/M metagenome (GOLD analysis project Ga0209037, IMG submission 188225) | Marine microbial communities from expanding oxygen minimum zones in the Saanich Inlet - ESP_125SG_5_DNA (SPAdes) (version 2) | ecosystem: Environmental > Aquatic > Marine > Intertidal zone...
GTTGATATTAAAACAATAAATATGAAACATATTTTGCTTTCGATTCGGTAATCGGTATCATATTATTTTCACAAAACAAAAGTACAAAGAGCCCGCGTGCTGTCCTCGCTCCTTCATAATGTGCACGCGAAGAGAGAGCTGCACACCCACATTGACAACCAATTTCACGAACTATTGCGATAATCAACCCCTAAACCTAGCACTTCATGCCCTCCTCCGCAGCATCCGTTCATGTTCAGGTGAGTAGTATCCGGTGTTTTTCCGGAAAAGGACGTGACAAAGTGACAAGACCCGTGTTTCGCAAACGCGCTCGAGTGTCGTCGTCCATCTGTCGTGTGTGACGGCGGACAACATTCACGCAACATATATAGCCTTCGAAAGAAGTGAATGCAATGCTCTACAACTCATAAACGTTTTCACCATGATCGTGAACGTTCACCACGAACGTCAACGGTACTGACCCTTCGACTTCCTTGAAAAACCCAAGGAAAAACTCTCCGAACTACAGCCCAACAACTCCCACGTTGACAAAAAACCGACCCTAGCTTATTTCAGTGGTCAAGGATACCCTTACATTTCGTATCTCAAGAAGGTTCTAAGTGAAGCCTTTCACAATATTCATGCTCCGTTGGCATGTTCTTCGTTCGAAGAAAGGCACAGCCGCACCGAACTGGGATACGCCACTGCTGACATTTTCCGCGAAAACCTTCAACTTCTTGATGCTGAACGTGACTGTGTGGATACCAACACGCTGACAGCTGATAACTTTCCTAGTTTTCTCGATACTTTTGCATGTTTTGAACACAACCATGCAGCTCGCATTTACAATGCCGTGGAACAGCCGATTGACCATCTTGCAAGCGCACAAATGTCATGCCCGTTGATCCTCTTGTCACAGGCAGTTCACTTACACACGCAGTTTTCGTCAAGCGGTGTGCCTTTTGATGCTGTGGTAGGCCATTCACAAGGCATCGCAGCTGCAAATGTTGCCACTTCGCATGTAAATATGGAACCAGACAGTACCATCGTATCAACTCATAAGTACACTCGATGTTTGGTATGGTCAGGGCTTCGAGGCCAGGCAGCAATAACACACTCCGTCGCTCTGCAGCTTCCTGAATCGTGCTCAGCACGACGTGCAGAACAGCTTCAACCAGTTTGCATGGCTGCGGTGTCTAGCACCAATCTTTTCCACCTTCTCGACATTCTCGACCGATTTAACAAGACCATGCCGGCATGTTTGCGAGTAGGTGCACTATTGCAAAATACGGAAGAAAACTTTGTTGTCGGTGGTTCGCCTGTTGGTATTGTAGCGTTTCGTGCTTGGCTCACGGAGCTGGAGGAATCAAGTCAAAACTGTGAGCTCACTTCACATGATCTGATTGGAATGGCGGTCACTGTCCCGTTTCATGACCCCACATGGTTGGGTGAGGCAGCACTACTTACGACAGATGACATGCATGTGCGCAAAGTATGTACAGCTCTTGCCTATCCTAGTCAAGATAATCTGCACACGCGTTTTCTCACTCAAGGCAAAAATTCAGTCACTTCGCAGAACTCGGTGACGGAGATGAACGCTTTCATCAGAGAGCTCATGTACATGCCCGTTAACTGGCCAACTAGTCTGTGCTTTGCAGCAACACTATTAGCAGCTACATGCACCTGGGAACCCACGACTTGCCATTTGGATATCTACGGTCCTCGTTGCAGCAAAGTAATGTTAGTTAAGGCGCTGTCATCAACACCACTCCTTGCAGTTGCTATTCGCTTTTCTGAGGGCAACTGCATTGGATCAGAGGAAAGTTTTAGAAAAAAAAGGCGTCCGCAACCTGATATGGTGTCAGCTAAATGGCTTCTGGCCCTATCTTCTGCTGTTGAAACAATTACTGGAATATCTTCAGCTGTTACGCTGGAAAAGTCAGATGCACCTCTTATTTCCTCGGCTGGTCTAAGTTCTGCTCAAGCGCTCGCAGTTGCAGAAGAACTTCGGCACATGTTCGGGGTGAACAAAATTCCGAATATGCTGTTATTTGATCATCCAACTCCTGCTGAGATAGCTCGCTTTTTAAGCACAATGACAAGCAGCTATCATTCAAGCTTGATCTTAGATATCAAAAGCATCAGTAATCACGAAAATCATGCCTCCGAGGAGTGCAGGCTATATGAAAATAAACCAAAAGCTCATGTAACTTCCATGGAATCGAGGCGAGCTCCCGCTCCAGTTGATGAAATAACTTCGAGTTATGCTATGTCACATAATCGTCGTGTACATGATGATTCACAACCTCAACTCCAGTCGCCTCCTGCCTATGGACGTTTTCTTCACAATATTGACCTCTTCGATACAACCATTTTCGCGATGTCTATTGGAGACGGAAAACTACTGGATCCACAGCAACGTATTCTTTTAGAATCGGCTTTAAAAGTAAATATCAAAGAGAAATGCCGGCATGGAACGTGTGGCGTATACGCTGGAATGTCGTATGTCGATTACGAAAAGCTGAGTATTGGTGATGGAATTCAAGTAGATGCAAGAACGGCATCTGCAACAGCCCTGAGCGTAGCATCAGGGCGTGTGTCGTTTTGCTTCAACCTCAAGGGCCCGGCCTTAAGCGTCGACACCGCATGCTCATCTTCACTTGTGGCAGCACATCTCGGCGCGAGTGCCATCTGTGAAAACGAATGCAGCACTGCTGTGACATGCGGCGTGAATCTCACACTTCTTGCACATACTTCTGCCATGTTCCACCGTGCCGGGATGCTTGCCTCTGACGGCAGGTGCAAAACACTTGATGCATGCGCCGACGGGTATGTCCGCGCAGAGGGATGCGAGGTGCTTATGATGGCCCAGGCCGCTGACGCTCACGTGATTACATTGAGCGGTTCTGCGGTGAACCAGGATGGTAGATCTAGCTCTCTGACCGCCCCCAACGGTCCATCGCAGCTTGCCGTCATACGGCACTCCTTATCCGTTGCCAGCTTAGCCGCCAGTGAGGTCACATGTGTCCAGATGCATGGCACAGGAACGTCCTTAGGTGACCCGATAGAGGTGGGTGGAATTGCTGGAGCCCTTGCAGTCGGTGACGTACACACAGTTGTGCTGAATGCAATAAAATCTTCTGTTGGCCATGCTGAATGCGCTGCGGGTGCAATCGGGCTTGCGCAGGCTTCAATCACTCTATCCTGTACGGTTGTGGTTGGCATCATGCACCTCAAAAACGTCAACACTCATGTTTCTGCTGCTATTACCACAACACGTGGAGGGGTGGACTTTGTTCTGCCAAGATCTCAAGCTTCTCATGGTGTACAACACGGCACTGTGGGAGTGAGCTCGTTTGCATTTCAAGGCACTAATGCCCACGCTACCCTGCGTGCAGGCTCAGCTCGCATTGTTCCAGAAATGCATCCTCATGTTTTGCATGAACAGCGGTGCTGGGTGACTCCGCCAATCCTATCATTCACGACCACGATCTCATCTGTGCAGACACAAGTGGACGGTTGCATAGAGATATGCACCTGTATAAGCGAAAAACCGCAACACGCATCTTTGCTTGATCATCAAGTACGTGGTCGTGCTCTATTTCCAGCAGCTGGTTTCCTTGAGATCGCGTCGCAGGCTGGTATGGTGTTGGCTGACGGTGTTCATGGCCGCAGCATTCAAGGTGTGACAATACCGTCACCTTTGGTGATGAAAGACGCCGATCATTGCTCGACTGTGGTCAGAATTGGACTCCAACGTGCCACTGGGGTATTTTCAATTTCTAGAGTATCTAGGCTAACACCAGGGGTGTCTTGCTGTACTGGATCCGTCAAACGTGTCATGCATTTGCCGTTTCAGAAATTTTTATTCCCCAGTTTTCTGCAAGAGCTGAATTTGCGTACCCTGGAGCCTATGTCACTTTGTTCGATCGAGGCAAGACTCCCGGATGCCGACGTCCACATTTTTGATCCTTGCGTGCTAGACGGCAGCTTTCAAATAGATGCAATAAACGGTGACACAACTCGAATCCCGGCGTGTATTGAGGTTCTTTGTGTCAATGATGTAACTTGCGATGTGCACACACGGGCTGCGCTCACTCGGAGAACAAGCTCCATACAGGATCCTCATGGTGCCACGGTTGGAACGCATGTTCTTTCAGGTATCAGATCATTGACATGTGAGGGAGTTCTTTGCAAGCCTATGCGGTCGGGACCCTTTTTACTCGGGACCACAATCCCAAATAGTTCTGTTGCGCATATTTACGTGGCTGAACACCAATCAATGCCAGGATTTCTTCCATCAACTAGCACGTTTACCGATTGTAGTCGTACATCTACTGCTGCTATCGCAGGGACTCAATCTGTTATACTATTGCTTGACACCGTCCTTAGTACAGGAAGCCATGCCTCGCAGGCAGCGCTGCGGGCAATTGTTGCTGAAAATCAAGGTCTTCGCCTTCACTTCGAAGCTGACAGACGTAGCATCCTCCTGGTTCAAGAGACAACTCAACAAAAGCAATCTCCACATGTATCAGCAAGGGATTCGCTTCGTTCAGTCGTGGCAAATATAACTAATACTCCCGCTGCTAAGAGTCTCGAGCTTTCCGCCGGCAGCTGGCTCATCACTGGCGGAACTGGTGCACTTGGAGGTCTGGTGTGTAATCTTCTTGTTGCTGATTTCTCAGGAAAGAGCTTTGTGACCGGGACTACCGGCCGATCAGCAAGATTCGTTGGATTCCGGGATGGCCTCATCAGTTTCCTGCGGGATGACCTTGGGTGTATAGCTGACTCGAACCAATTAGCAGCCACCAATTTAACCGGTGTGATACATGCAGGAGGTGTTCTTGACGACGCTAGTCTTGCAAATCAAACTTCGGGTCGAGTACGTAGCGTATTTGCTCCGAAAGTATCTGGGGCAAGGAACTTGCACTACATGACATCAGCGCTGCACTCCTTGAGCACGACAGTGCTATTCTCATCCATCACTGCTCTAATCGGATCCGGTGGACAATCGAACTACTCTGCCGCCAACGCCGTACTCGATGCTTTCGCAACCAGTGAAGCTTACGGTGGACTTCCAACTGCCAGCGTTCAGTGGGGTGCATGGTCTGACGTTGGCATGGCAGTCCGCAACGAAAAGACCATGCGTAAGCTAGCGCAAATTGGGATTATAGCCTTTTCACCAGAAGAAGGGCTGCGAGCATTTACTGAGTGTCTTGGCTCATGCGGCGTGCAAACTGTTTGTGCCTTTGACTGGTATAATCTCTCCTGTCAAGGGTCAAATCATGCGGCTTATTTCGAGCTTTTGCAGCCGTTGACCGGTGCAATTAAGCAAGAAACCATCCCTGATATGAATCCCTTCCGATCACATGTGACCATATACGAAGCCGTGAAATCAGCAGTGGCTGAAGTTCTTCATTGCAACATCCGCGATGACCAGCCACTAATGGATGCTGGACTTGACTCTCTTGTTGCCACCGAGCTTGCAGCTCTTGTCTCCAGGAATACAGGAATACAACTTTTGTCAACGTTGGCATTTGATTACCCAACTGTAAATCTCATCATCGCACACGTGAACGAGATGATAGATCCTGCACACCTTGATGCAACAGAACACAGCTCTTTGGCTGCAAAGCTCAGTGCACATTCATCAAACGTTCATGGGATAGACATCAAATCCATGGCGGGGTGTATGCCTATGACACACATGATAAAAGATTGTGTGCAACCAATATCTTCCAGGCGGTGGAGTGCTGATGATGAAGACATACGGAAAAATAATGGCATGAACAGTCGCATGGGCAGTACCATCAATGATATTGAAATGTTTGACAGTCAACTGTTTGGTGTGCATTCGATTGAAGCGAGCGCTATCGATCCACAGCAACGAATGATACTTGTTCACATCCTTAGTATGCTAGATGGTATATGCATGAGAGATCGCTCATCGACAGGAATATACACTGGTATCGCCTGGACTGAGTACAAAGACGTTTCCAACATAGGAAGCGAAACAATGTCTGCAACGACAGCATCTGCAACAGCCCTGAGCGTAGCATCAGGGCGTGTGTCGTTTTGCTTCAACCTCAAGGGCCCGGCCTTAAGCGTCGACACCGCATGCTCATCTTCACTTGTGGCAGCACATCTCGGCGCGAGTGCCATCTGTGAAAACGAATGCAGCACTGCTGTGACATGCGGCGTGAATCTCACACTTCTTGCACATACTTCTGCCATGTTCCACCGTGCCGGGATGCTTGCCTCTGACGGCAGGTGCAAAACACTTGATGCATGCGCCGACGGGTATGTCCGCGCAGAGGGATGCGAGGTGCTTATGATGGCCCAGGCCGCTGACGCTCACGTGATTACATTGAGCGGTTCTGCGGTGAACCAGGATGGTAGATCTAGCTCTCTGACCGCCCCCAACGGTCCATCGCAGCTTGCCGTCATACGGCACTCCTTATCCGTTGCCAGCTTAGCCGCCAGTGAGGTCACATGTGTCCAGATGCATGGCACAGGAACGTCCTTAGGTGACCCGATAGAGGTGGGTGGAATTGCTGGAGCCCTTGCAGTCGGTGACGTACACACAGTTGTGCTGAATGCAATAAAATCTTCTGTTGGCCATGCTGAATGCGCTGCGGGTGCAATCGGGCTTGCGCAGGCTTCAATCACTCTATCCTGTACGGTTGTGGTTGGCATCATGCACCTCAAAAACGTCAACACTCATGTTTCTGCTGCTATTACCACAACACGTGGAGGGGTGGACTTTGTTCTGCCAAGATCTCAAGCTTCTCATGGTGTACAACACGGCACTGTGGGAGTGAGCTCGTTTGCATTTCAAGGCACTAATGCCCACGCTACCCTGCGTGCAGGCTCAGCTCGCATTGTTCCAGAAATGCATCCTCATGTTTTGCATGAACAGCGGTGCTGGGTGACTCCGCCAATCCTATCATTCACGACCACGATCTCATCTGTGCAGACACAAGTGGACGGTTGCATAGAGATATGCACCTGTATAAGCGAAAAACCGCAACACGCATCTTTGCTTGATCATCAAGTACGTGGTCGTGCTCTATTTCCAGCAGCTGGTTTCCTTGAGATCGCGTCGCAGGCTGGTATGGTGTTGGCTGACGGTGTTCATGGCCGCAGCATTCAAGGTGTGACAATACCGTCACCTTTGGTGATGAAAGACGCCGATCATTGCTCGACTGTGGTCAGAATTGGACTCCAACGTGCCACTGGGGTATTTTCGATTTCTGGAGTATCCAAAGAGACACGAAACATTCAAAGTTGTATTGGAACTTGCAAGATGATCATCGTCGCACACTCGTTATGTACTGATGCTAAATATTCAACATTACACGAACTCTTTTGTCATCTACCTAGTGGCAAGTCTTTGCTCATAGGCTCTGAGATGCCGTCGAAAGTACCTTCGTGTGGCCATTCTTTCGTCGAACTTTTATCAATTTGTTTTTCAGCACTGAAGTCACACACACCGTCGGGCTTTTCTTCATATGTCGATGGCCACGATACTCCATTGTCACAATTATCAAACACATACTTTGTAGCGCTTGATACAAGATGTAGCAGCATGATTTCTAACTGCAATGACTTCGCAGTCCATGGCGTCCAGTTCAGCGTTGAAAGTATGAAGCATAAGGTGGCCTCCATCAAAGATGCAGTAACGTACCGAATAACACGACGTCACAGTCCATCAACAACACCACAGTCAGGTACAGAATTTCGTGGTCGATCCCGTTCCCTAACGTGTTCTATGCTAATCGAATTGCAGAACATGCATTGCTTAACTGAAAAATTGATGAATGATTCACTCTCAAGTGCAACATTTGCAAGATTTTCTCGAGAGCTGTTTGACCGGGGGACTGTAAATTTAACTCTGCCAGAAAGCAAGTGCTACAATAGTTCGTCTTCTCTTGAAAGCATTTCTCTGGACGCACCAGGGTTAACGACGCATGGATGTACTAGTGTCCAAAAGCGTACCTGTGTGGTGACAGGTGGATTTGGTGCCTTGGGGACATACCTTATACAATCAAGCCATGGGGGCACTACGGTGATTCAGGGTCGCTCAGGTCGAGTAAGAAGCAATCTGTTAATAGTGCAACATTCCATAATAGCTGCAAGAGGCGACGCTGCACTCACTTCTGACATGGCATTCCTATCTACATGTGGTAAATCTCAGAGCGAAAACATCTACATCGTGCACTCTAGTGGTATTGTTGTCGACAGAGCTCTTGCAAACCAGAATGTAGGCACGGTGACAGCCGTCTTTGCTCCAAAGAGCAGTGCAGCTGAGCTCTTGTGGAGGGCAGAATTTTCGATCGTGCCCGTCATCGCTGCAGTAATCTTTTCTTCTATAGCATCTCTTTTTGGTTCAAGTGGCCAGATAAACTACGCCGCTGCCAACGCAACAGTAGACGGTTTATGTATGAAGAAATACGCGGCCGGCAACCCTATGCTTAGTGTTCAGTGGGGACCTTGGGATACCTTTGGTATGGCTATTCGCAACACGAAAATGATTAAAAAATTGGCAAGAATGGGCGTTGGATTGCTCGATCCCGATGTTTGTGTATTCACTTTAGAGTGCGTGATTCGATCCATAACGGACGCGTCTGCAAGTGACAAATATCTCGCAGGCAGAGTTGTACTCTGTAGCTTTATACCTAGCACTGAGGTCATTGCTGATTCAAAAGATATCCCAGATCTCAAACACACAAAAGCTGGAATCCAGGAGGAGGTCATGTCTGCCCTTAAGAACGTATTCGGCGTCGAAATAACAGACCCTGAAGGACTTCTGACAGATTTTCTAGATTCGTTGGATGCTGTGGAGCTTGCCGACAGCTTTTCTGAGACTTTCGGCATTCCTTTCCCTTCTACAATCATATTCGATTATCCAACGATCCCCGCGCTGTCCTGCTATATTGAAACAAGTATAATGGAAACGGAAGAACACAATAATGATCAAGCGCACCTTATGCGACGAGAAATCATTTCGGATACACGCGTGCATCGAGACGTGGCTCCCATGAAGCCCCCGTCAATAGAACATTCAACAATATATTTTGGAGGGACTGCAAGGTACGGCATCTTCGAGACAAGTGATGAAATCTCACTGGTGCCTGAGGCTCGTTGGCTCGTCGATACAGCAACCGAGTCGCATTACTCCATCCGCTTTTGCCGCTTCCTTGATTATATCCATGAGTTTGATGCGCACATATATAACATGTGCGACGCCGAAGTCATAGCTTTGGATCCTCAGCAAAGAATCCTTTGCAAAGTTGCCACCTCAACGCTTCGGCAAGTACTAAAATGTAGGTGGGTTGCTTCAAAAGTCGGAATTTATGCTGGAATAGTTTCGTCCTTTTATTCTGCACTTGTCACGGATTCTATCGGTGCCTTCTCTGCAACTGGACAACAACCAAGTGCAGCTGTAGGACGTTTGTCGTTCATTTTCGGCTGTACCGGACCTTCAGTGGCTGTGGACACTGCCTGCTCCTCATCTCTTGTTGCCGCTCATCAGGCCCTCAACGATCTCACGGCTTCGACAAATAATCATACTACAGATGTCCGCGCGGCGCTCATAGGTGGGGTCCATGCAATCCTCTCTCCACATCAGTCATACCTCTGCAGTCTAGCAGGAATGCTCGCACCCGATGGCCGATGTAAGACACTTGACAATAAAGCGGACGGATATGCAAGAGGAGAGGCCGTTGAAACTGCAGGATTGTCAACCATGTATGAGTGCTTTTATGACAGCTCTAATATTGTATTGAAAGCAGTTGTATTGAACCAGGATGGGCGCTCAGGATCGTTGACTGCACCACATGGTCCTTCACAGAGTGTTTTGATAAAAAATGCCATGTTTATTGCCGCTTCAGATGATATTGACAATCTCTACTTGCATGGTACAGGTACTGCGCTTGGGGATCCAATAGAAATCAGTGCTGCGAATGCCGTGATACAACGAAACTGCATTCCTGTTCTCCTCTCAGCTATAAAATCACATGTTGGACACAGTGAGCCTGCTGCTGGCATAGCTTCACTTATTGCGCTGAGATCGCAAATGAGCAGCTCGAATACGAAAGCATTGCTTCACTTACGCAGCGTAAACTCACACCTTTTCCGGATACCTCAGAGCCTTGAAAACTTTCACCTTCCACGACAATGTATCACACCCATCCATCGGGCTAAAGGTGGCCATGTCAGCTCATTTTCTTTCCAGGGCACAAACGCACATGCGGTTTCACAAAAGTTTAATGTCTCAGTTCCTTGCGTTGCAAACGCTGATAATTCACTTCTGTTCAGTGATCTTAGATTAGAAAGTGGACCGAAACTCTTTACGTTCATGATAGGTTGTGAGGAAACGTGCAGGTCAACAGGACGAGTGGGTTTGCTGGTAGAGCCAAGTCGCATTACAGACATTTCAGATCATGCAGTAAACGGTCGAACCATACTGCCTGGTGCGGCTACCATCGAACTTGCCCACGCATCGTCACAACTGACAATGCCTAGGAAAAAATCACATACAACAGACCACGTGATTATTAATGATGCAGCAGTAACCTGTCCAATCGAGCTGTCAAAGTTATGTACTCTGAAGCTTAATATCGAGCCTCGTGATGGCTCAATATCAGTCACTAAAAAGCTTCAGTCTTACAGTGAAGTGTCTTACTTTAGATGTGTATCGAGGTGTCTTACCACACATAAGAAAGAATGCAATTCACCAAAAATGAGTGCACACTTCTCTGCTGCCATTCAACCTAAACGAGATGGAAGCAATTTCAAAATGATCGCAAACGTACACCTATCAGGTTCCCGCACATTTGACGGAGATTTCATGGACTCGGGAGCGCTCGACTCAGTATTCCAAACAGCACAGATGATACCTAATCTACATGAAAGCGAGAACGAATGTGGGCCTTTTGTACCAGCTCACTTTGCATCGTATGATAAACATGCATCACAGAAGAAATCCATATCCTCTTTATCATCGGCAACTTTTGCGTCAACAATCAACGGGGCTCGAAATGTTTCGTTGAATGCCTCTTTCTCAGTCCACGTAGCATCTGAAAGTGTTGTTACGGCATCTGATTGTGTTGCAAAGAGGATGCGCCGAGATACGGCAAACCCATATGAACACAACACTGCAAGTGATTACAACAACATACGCGCTACATTTGGATCATCAACATACGTCACCTCAGCTGTAGCCTTGCCAACCTCGAGAGACCTCCGTAAAATCGAGCCGTCGTTACGTCAACTTCAACGGCCTTCGTCACACACCAATAATTTTTCCTGCCCTTCACTGAGGAAAGCCTTGTCGGCAACTGCACTTATACAGCTCGCGACAAAATCTAGCGTCTTTCAATGCTCGCGAAGCATCCGCATGTATACTGTAAACGACCACGATCTGTCAGCTTGGTCCCTTTTGCGTTGTGCATGGCAGGAGTCGGCTGTTGACGAGATTGGGCTCAAACTTGCAAATCGCACGTCAAAAGTTTCAAGTCAGCTTGATTCATTTTCAATGAAACACGCGTGCGAAGAAATTCATAATGTTGGAGGTGCATCGTCCATAAACGTTCTTATTCCCACACCACAGAATGAGATTTCCAACATGCAACACGTCTCTACGTCGAATCAAACCCGTCTGGACGGAGCATTATCGATGTACAGAAATACCTTGCTTAATGTATCTGCTATCGTCCCGAAACCAACTTTCCTGAATTTGCACACAAAAGATGATAACAAAAAGTCTCCTGAAACGGTTGCGCAAAACACCTCGATAGAAAACTGGAGTATCAGTGGTGGTACATCTGGAATAGCGTTTGTTGCCAGTGCCAGTATGAGATGCACCCCTGGTGTATGTGCCATAAGACTATTAGGTAGAAGTGGCCGAACCTCAGCATCACTTTTATCGTCTGTGAAATCAAAGCTTGATAATGTGTGTGTGTCAGTGCATCGTATTGACGTTGCTAGTGTAGAGGACACACACCATCCGTTCATTCTTCAGGAAGGTTTTATCCATGCTAGTGGATTGCTTGCTGATGCAGGCTTGGCATGGATTACAGCAGGTAGTGCACGCACCATATTTGCTCCAAAAACATTAAGTGTCACAGGGATGAAGCACAGTGTGGAAGGGGCCTTCAACCTACGTGCGGTTGTAACGTTCTCTTCTTTAGCCATAATTGGATCCTGCGGACAAGGAATGTACGCTGCCGCGAACACATTACTTGACGTAGGAGTATCAGCCGCACGATATGCAGGAACACCCGCTACTACAATCCGTTGGGGTTCATGGTCAGAAGTAGGCATGGCAGCGGATGCTTCCAATTCAGGGACAAAATTAAAAGGTGTTAAATCATTAAGTCCAATGTTTGGCGTATCTTGTCTTCTCGATCTTCTCGATACTCCATGGCAATCGATTGTTGTATGTCATATATGTTGGATATCATTCCTTCAGGAAGGAAAGAAAGACGACTCGATTTTCACAGTCATTCGCTCAATTCTGGGAATAGAAGTTCAGAAAGATATCTTCTCTGTTGACGAATGCACCTTTTGCACAAACTCTCTGCAAGGAAATGACTTGGCAGAAACTAAGGTGGCAAACAGACTGTCAATAAGCGGTGCGATATCACGGATGCTCGAAGCGCTTATTGGAATTAACGATATCGCACACGACACTCCTCTGATGGAATCTGGTCTGGATTCCCTATCGGCAACGGAGTTAAGTGCCTCAATAGCAGACGAATTTTGTATAAGCGTGCCCGCCACAGTTGCATTTGATTATCCCAACATCGAAGCACTTGCTGAATATGTCGAGAACTGTTGCACGAGAGACAAGTCAATCGACAGCACAGTCGCCGTGATGGACCCTCTCACTCGCGTCGAGAGCCTCAGAGTCAAACAAAATGTATTTGTTGTCTCGCTCGCAACTAAACACCCTCGTCATTTTTCTGGCCGTTCACCTGATCTAGTTCAAATTACACCAGAAACAAAGACACAAATGACAGCTGGGAGTCGGACTCAACCTTTCTCATCAAGGGACTCCCAAACATTATTTGGCGTGTTCCTTGGATACACTGAATATTTTGATACTATCTTGTTTGGCTTGGGGCCCGAGGAAGCCACGCTCATGGATCCACAGCATCGATTGCTTCTCTTGTGTGCAAAGGACGCATTAGAGCTCACCAGAATGCACGAAAATGTCACACACGGCGTGTTTGTTGGTATCGCGACACATGACTATGAATCACTAAAACGGGAGCTCACCGAACATATCGGCCCATATACTGTGACATCAGATGCCCTTAGTATCGCAACTGGTCGTCTAGCATTCACTTATGACATGACAGGGCCTGCTGTAAGCATTGACACTGCGTGTTCGTCGTCTCTTGTCGCTGGGCATTACGGAACTACAGCTGTCCGAGAACATGAATGTGGTGCTGCTGCTATTTGTGGTATCAATCTTTTATTCCATGGAAAGAATACCGCGTCCTTTCTTCAAGCGGGTATGCTTGCACGAGATGGAAGGTGCAAGACCTTTGATGCTGCTGCTGATGGATACGTTCGTGCAGAAGGCTGTGATGTCATGATTCTTCACAGTTTTTATAATGCTAACGCTGTGATCATACTTGGAACTGCGGTAAATCAAGACGGTCGTTCGTGTTCACTGACAGCACCAAGTGGCCCCTCCCAATGTGCAGTCATAACAGATGCATTGATGCGTGGTAACGCTGTTGGACGGGACGTAGTTGCGATCAAAACACACGGAACGGGGACTTCTCTTGGCGATCCGATCGAAATTGGTGGAGCTCTTGCTGCACTAGGCGACGATTTCTCGCCTCCATTGGAGCTGCACTCACCGAAGTCACTCATTGGCCATGCCGAATGTGCGGCTGGCATATCATCTCTAAGCGGTGCTGTAAGGCACATTTCAAACGCTCTCGTAACACAAGTCGAACATCTTCGATGTATTAATACGCATGTATCCTCTTCACTGACAAACATGAGCGCATGTGATCCCAAAGCATGCATCCCGCGATGCTGTCATCCTAACCCTGGTTCGTTTAGTGGCTTATGTGGAACAAGTGCCTTTGCATTTCAAGGAACAAACGCTCATATAGTTGTTTCAACTGCTTTAAAGAGGTCCGTTGTACTGGATGCATCTGTTCAAGGAACTTCACATTTTGATCTTCAACGTCGTTCGGTTTGGCCGATTCCATCACGCGTCATTCGTCACACTCCGGCTTTCCAGGTCACTTCACCAAATGTGGCATCAGTTGACTTTAAATTTGAAGGACACACGTTGCTAGATGTCCAAAATTGTGGGACCGCTTTCATGCCTTTCGTCAAGTTAACGGACGTAGCATATTCCTCACTTCAATGCTTAACAGAAAATAATGGCGGTTCCGTCCGTCAACCTGCTTGCCTCCTCAGAATCGTGAGACCAATCGTAGTTGATGCTACCATACTCGGCCTGACTATTCGAGCAGAGGTCAATCTTAGCAGTGAATGCACTGAAAATATTCAGATTCGATGCAGGAGCCATCAGACAATACACAAGCAAACATGCCTTAAAGCAGTTATATCAAAGGAACATGTGCAACCTTCATTACCGCATATGGCGTTTCATTGCCCATGTGCTTTACGCACAATTCAGTGCGCTGGCATAAAGTCATCGTCGATAGCGAAAGTCCAGGTGCTAACGGAAAGCATGAATATCCCTTTCGTTTCGTTCTTGGCATCATCAACAAAAGATCACAGCTTCCTGCTTTCTTCGGCACAATTTTTCTCCATTTCAACGTTCGATGTTGGTAAAAGCGTAACTTGTGTGGAAACAGTCCACACCGAGCCGAGAAGCCAGTGGACAACATCGCGTGGATCCTTAGCGGCATCACTCCATGGGGCAGTTCAAGCAATGACAAGTGCATTCAAAAGCTCCAAGCGTATCCATGAAAAGCAACAGACATCAGGAAAAAAGCGCGCGCATATGGATTTCAAGCATCTTCCAAGTTCATATCTGATCGAATGGTGCATAATAACACCTGCCGATATTTCAGGGACAGCCTCCAACGAAGAGGAGAGTAAGAAAATAATTTGGAAACCTTGGAGTGAGTACGATGCTTCTGGGCGTGCAGTTCTTCGAGACGTCTACTCCCAGGCGACGTTTGAAGCAGTTCCAGGCTTTGAGATATATGTTGATGACGTCATTTGTGAAGCTCAACAGTCAGCCATCATGACTGATCCAAACTCATCTAGTGATGAATGCTCGTCACTGGTTGTTGCCGCAGCTATCGAGTTGTTTTTAGTGATTCTTCGTGAAGCGAGCATGAATGATGCTTCAGGATGCGTTTATGCATTCATCACTCGTGGTTCACGGCAAAGACCAACGGTGGCAGCATTATCTGCTCTTGCCAGAGGATTACAGCTTGAACATCCTAATTCATACGGAGGCGTGATTGACTATGACGATGAGTCAAAAGATCTGAAGAAGGTAAGATGCATGCCATCATGGAGACCACGGACTCTCAAAGAGATAAGGTATTATGTCTCAATTGACGTCAAAGGAGTCGCTCGAGCTGCACGCCTTACTCACGCCCCAAAATTATTAGATTGCAGTCCTGCTTTGTTGAATAATTCTTCAAGTCTGTTTGGTCCTAGATGCCGTGTGATTGGAGGTACAAATGGCGTCGGGCTTGCCCTTGCTCATGCTGCAGCTGCCTCGAAACAAATCACGTCTCTCGTTCTTGTCGGTCGAACGGGAAATATTGATATCGAAGATCGGCATGAAATCGAATCTAAGGGCGTAGCTGTGGATGTGATAGCTGCTAACGTGAATGATGCTGCAACAACTTCAGCAACCTTGACTGACACTACCCCGGGTTCATTAATCTGGTGTGCTGGAGCAACGAGTAATGCACCGCTCGCAACTGTGAGCTCTGCTGATTGCTGGAAAGTGATGGCCCCGAAAGTCGCAGCTGCGAATGCTATGCTATTAGTACATCAGAATGTCAACATCGTCCTCATTTCGTCGGTATCATCCGCATGGGGTCACAAGGGAGCTTCGCACTATGCAGCAGGAAACGCTTTCATAGATGCCCTCGCGGAGAGAGAAAGATCTCGCCAATCTTTGCCGATGTCGCGTGTCATCATATCTGTGCGATTCGGACCCATATCGGGTACGCGTATGATATCAACCAGAGACGAGCTACGCCTGAAGCGTCTAGGACTTGGTTGCATCAGTCCCAAATGCTTGTTCCCAGTAATTGAGCGGCTTCTTGTATTGTCACGTACGGAAGTTATCGTCGCAGATCTTCATCAAAGTGCTTTTGCGAGCGTGCATGCGGCATCTTTTGGCAAGGAATGGGATCTACTCGCTGATCTTCAAGAGGAACAGACAAATTCACAGGTTCCAGTAGCTTCAACAGCTGACACGGGAGCTATCAAGATGTTGTCGTCAGATGTGCGTAACGTGCCCTCAATGTTGCTAAATGGTATTCGAGGCTTCATCGGTTCTACTCCATCTCACGACATGCCACTTATGGATGCTGGGGTTGATTCAATCACCGCAATTGAAATAGTAGACTGGATATCTGAGCAGATAGGTGTTCGTCTTCCGCAGACGACAATATTTGATCATCCAACTTTGAATGAGCTCACCAGATACGTAATAGATCAAGTCAAAGCCACATTAAGCGAATGTGGTGATAGAGAGAAATCAACCACCGTCGATGTCGAATGTATTAGTCAGGTGTCGAACTCGCTTTTGCCCCAGAGATCAAGTGAAACGAGCGCTGTCATTGACTCGATATCGTCGTTTCATCTTAACGTGTCTGGTGACACAATACAACGTGTACCGCTTGATCGCTGGGATCTATCTCAAAACTTATTCTCTCCAATTTCTGACACTTTACCTGTCTCTTTTGGAGCGTTTCTTCAGTGTGCAGAAGGCTTTGATGCATCACACTTTGGCATTCGCGAGTCTGATGCCATTTATGTTGATCCACAACACAGGATGATTCTGCATGTTTCAACGAGGCTTTTAAGCGACTCTGCAGATTCCAGGACTTCCACCGCTGTCATGGTGGGCTTAACTGCAACGGAATATAACTTGTTGGCTGCTCAAGCTGCTGCGCCGCTTGGGGTCGTCCTTGCAGCGACGGGTTGCCTGAATCTAGCAGCAGGACGTGTAGCTTACGCATTCGACTTACGAGGTCCTGCCTTTACACTGGATACAGCTTGCTCATCCTCTCTTGTATGTGTGAGTGCAGGTCTTGACTACGTTGTTCAAGGGAATTTAGACATGAGCAAACAGTCGGTTTGTTACGGGGCAAACCTAACTTTATCTCCTTCAACAACCATGGCATGCTCATCTGCAGGAATGCTTTCGTCATCAGGTAGATGTAAAACATTCGATGCAAGTGCAGACGGTTACGTTCGAGCTGAGGCAACCGCTGGTATCAAAATACGTGCAAAAGAAGCGGGGAACAACTATGTCAGAATTTGTGCTGCTGCTGTTAATCAAGATGGAAAGAGTAGCTCACTAACGGCTCCTAATGGGCCTGCACAAGCAAGAGTAATCAGACAAGCACTTGGATCATCTTTTATTGACGAGCCTTCACGGATAACAAGTTTATCGTGTCATGGCACAGGAACTGCACTTGGTGATCCTATTGAAGTAGGTGCTGCTGTCGGAATTCTTCGGGGGGATTTTGCAAGAAGTAACACGGAAAACAATAAAAGTCATGCTCTTGTCCTAGGTGCTCTTAAAAGCAGTAAAGGTCACAGTGAGAGCGCATCAGGACTGCTCGCCATAACGACAATTATCCAAGCGTATTCAAAAAGAAATACACTCAGCCATGGAATAGTTATGCATCTTCGTGAAATGAATAGATTGGTCGCAGGCACACCCGAGTCCGCTAACACATGCCCTGACAGCTCATTACCATTTTCAACCTGTCGTCAAGACCTGGCTCCAAGCTCAAATGCAAACCATACGTTCACCAGCATCAGTGCGTTTGGATTCACTGGAACGAATGCACACGCCATCGTATCAGGTGATGAATTCGTTGGTTTCCTGACCAAATGTGATACTGGTTCGTATGCTCATGCTGATATGTCTCGTTTCTGGGTGTTGCCACGAGCCTCAAAAGTGCTCGGCTCATTAGTTAAAGTTAATGAGATCGTACGCACTGTGAGCAAAGAACGATGCACTGTTCTGATCAAAACGGACGCATCGCACATCACCGGATCTGATGTGCAACTGCCATCAACCTCGATTGCTTCAATCAGCTCATTTTCAGCAAGACTGATAGGGTGGAGGGTGGGTTTTGGAGCTTCTGAAAACGAGCTGCATGTTCTTCACAAAGTCACCCTTATGTCAAACGATCAACGTGCCACTATATCAGCACGATGTATCTTAGATGTACACGGCGCTGTAGAGTTTCACGGCACTTATGGTAGTGATTATCGCGAAACAAAAATATTATCGGTGGCATCGATCAGACTCCTTGACTCGCACTCTTGCACAAAGCCCGATGATGAATCAAGAACATCGTGCGCAAATACTTTTTCGTCGTTTTCAGTGCTATTTCAGAATGTGAATGCAAAGTGTACGCATCATCCGCGCGCATACTTTGCATCTGTTTTTGATGCAAATGCTTCATATGATTCTCTCGAGCTTGTCACGCATGCTTTGGAAACTCTGGCATTAATATACGGATCTCGGACATCCCTCCATCTCATCGACGCTCTTATTTGTAATCCTGAAGTTGCAACACAACACAGAGGAATATTTGTTGGATATCTCAGAGCACCTTCTCTGATGGTAAGACGACCTCAGGGGATAGTATCCGTGAATATTAAGAGCGCCCAACTCGATCAGAACAAAAATACCGACATTCAAGTGCTTGATCAAATAGTACCTAAATCAGGATGGAAATACAAGTCTCAGAACGAAACCGACGAAACCCGGCGGAAGTTTGTCGTAGGTGAGATATCAAATGACGAGAATATACGCTCGAAGATGGTCTCCATAGTAAACGAGGTCGTCGGCAGCATGTATAAAGACATTGACAATGATTGCTCAAAAACAGAGCTCGGAGGAGATCCCTTGACCCTGATAGAAACTGGTATTGATTCTCTCGGCGTCACAGAGTTGTGTGCCGCGATACGCCGAACTTTCCCGACCTTTGATTTACCATCGACAGCCTTGTATGATTGTTCAACAGTCGACGACATCGTAGAATTGGTTACCAAATGTATATCGGAAAGCACAGCAAGAACAGAACCTGAAGTCCTGACCGAAAAGTTTGCCGCATCTTGCCTCACCCGAGAACAGTATCTGTTCTGGTCACACAGCCTCATGTTCCCTAACTCATGTGCATATAACATGGGTTTTGTACTGCACTTCCAGAATGAACTTAGCATGGATACAAACAATCGCATTGTACTTCAGGCCATTAAGAATGTCATTTCTGCTCACCCGTCCCTACTTGTAAGAGTATCTTCTGATGGAACATCACAGATCCAACCAACAGCTGTGAATTGGAAAAATACGCTTGGTCGTGCAACGAGGATACACGAGCTCAAAAGTTGTGGTGATGATGGGAATGTAACGTTGAATACTCCCGCTCTTGCAGATGCGTGTGCACGTCCGTTTGATATTGTCGCAGCTCCACCTCTTCGATTCTACAGTGTAGGGAACTACTCATTAGTATTAGTCGCACATCATATTTTGTGTGATGCATCGTCCCTTACAATACTTGCCAACCAGATACGGTCAGAATTTGACTCCATCAAAAGTCAGCAGGTAAATGCACATGGTAAAATCACACGTTTGAAGCCCGAGTATGGATTCTTCATTCATGCCACAAGGCAAACCAGGCAGTCTGTATCCGATCTGGCGGAAAAACTCGACCACTGGGAAACGTATCTGACACATCAACAATATCAAAACCAAGAACGCAACACAACTAATACCTCCGGAAATACCTTTCAAGAGTGCAGCAGTCAAACTTCATTGTCTTCGTTTTCTCCTTTAGATCTTAAGCTAGATTATGAGCAAAAAAGGTCACCATCCGCTAAGCGATCTTGTGCAAGTATTGAGATCGACATCCCCCAGAATGTTGCTGCAAAGATACGAGCTGATGCACGCTGCCATAACAGAACCACATTTTCCACCCTGATGGCTGCTTGGGCACTGACTCTGCGACAACAAGCAAAGCCAGCTACTGGGAGCGTTGCACTCGTAGATGATCTTGTGTTCGGTACGGCATATGATCTTCGAGGATTGTCTGGTCTAAGCACGAAAGAAGCTGTCGGGTGCTTCTCAACGCTTCTTCCAATACGATGCAACACAGGTCTTGATAGTAACGGGAAATCACCGACGTTTGATATTTTCGCAAATCGCGTTGCGAGAGCTTGCCAATCAGCCTTCAGATTTCCTGATGTGCCTCTGCTTGGTATCATTGAACGGCTAAAGCCACCTAGACGTGCGGGTGGTGGCAATCCCCTATTCAGTACATGTTTTAGCTTTGTCTCTCTCTCATCAGGCTTCAATGGTGAGGACGCAATGCAAAACATCGATGCAATCCGTTTTCATGAAGCTGCCTTTGAACTTTGGCTCGGCATAAGTGAAATCGATCACGGAAAAATGAAGGGTAATCTCATGTATGACTCTGCAGTTTTGAGTCGACGCTCTGCTGAAGCTATTTCAGAATCATTTCACGAGTGTATTAATATGGTATCTTCTCAAGGATCTGATGATATCACAATCGAGACACTAGATAAATGCATAAGAAATGTGAGAACTGAAACATTATTTCCGGAAACTTCCGCACCCATGTCTGACATGACAGCAGACATGATTTCGGAGGTGTGTGATGTGCCGGGGGCATCTTTTGGTCTTCCTTTCAAGTACTTAGAAGCAGGGGTCGCTTCAGGTCTAGCCAGTGGAGAACAAGAATATGAATCATGCAAGGCCACCATATTCGATCTTCACGAGAAGTGCAAGCTCTCTTACATCGATCTTCTGTCTCATTCGTTAAGGCTGTCAGGTATTCTAAACCGCTTCGTTACTGACAAATATGGAAGCGAGTTTCGAACCCAGCCTCGACTTTCTGTTCTTGCTCCTAACGGATGGATTGTCATGGCCGCTCATTTTTCAGCCGCTCACTGCGGTGGCGTTATCGGCAACCACAACACTCATCTCACATCATCTGAGCTTGCGTTTCAGTTGAGCAAATTTCAACCACACGCAATCTTGATCGGAACTAAGGCGTTGAGTGACACCCTTGATGCTGCTCTTGCCTTAATTGATGATAATATATTGTTGCCAGAAAGAATTCTACTGCCACAGTACTTTGACATCGCCGCGACTGAAGATTTCGATAATGATATTACGCCTCATTCGAAAGATGCATATCAGGTATATTTTACCTCGGGGACCTCGGGAAAACCAAAAGGCGTCACGCTGTCAAATGAAATTGTTTGCAAGCATGCCGTTTGCACAATCATCGAGATGCGTCTTAACAGTGAAGATAACTGGCTTCACATTGCTCCAATGTTTCATCTTGTCGATGCCTTCTCCATTTATGCCGTCACAGGATCAAACGGCACACACACAACTCAGCAGTTGTTTGAAGCGAACGCCTCACTGAGCATCATAGAACGCGAGGGTGTAACTGTCGCAAACATGGCTTCCACGATGCTTTTGCTGCTTTGCTCAAATGTTGCTCTTAAGTCATTTGATCTAACATCACTACGCCTACTTAGCTGCGGGGGAAGCTCATTACCGCCAGCAATGGTTTTGCGCGTTGTAGCTGCGTTTGGTTGCGAATTCTTCATCTCGTACGGAATGACTGAGTGCTGTGGAAAAATCTCGATGAGTATACTTGAGCCTGCATTGCGTACTTCACACAATCTTCCAGACCAACTCGCCTTAGTGAGCACATCTGGCAGACCATTTCGGTTGCAAGAGATCCGCATCGTTGCAGATGACGGCGCCATCATCAAATCCGGCAGCGGGTTGATTGGTGAAGTGCAGTGCCGAGGACCAACGGTTTTCCAGGGCTATTCTCACACAGATAACACCAAGATACAGAGCGCGTGTTTTAGCAATGATGGCTGGTTTTCCACTGGTGATCTGGCGACTGTCGATATAAATGGATACATTACAGTCGTTGATCGGAAGACCGATATGATACTAGTTGGTGGAGAAAACGTTTATACCGCCGAAGTCGAAGCTGCGCTGCACTCACATCCTGCAGTAAAGCAAGCAGCTGTTTTTGGCGTGGATAATCCTGTGCTCGGGCAGACAGTGCATGCTGTTGTAACGCTTGTTTCAGCAGACGGTGATACTACGGGAGAATATTATCAAAACATCAGAAAGACGAGTAAACGAGAGCTAATAGAACATGTAGCTAAATTTCTTTCAGCCTTCAAGGTGCCAACGACTCTGGAAATAGCTGACGAGCTACCTACAAATGGATCTGGTAAGGTACTTAAATCCCGGCTCCGGGATGCAGCAGGGAAAGCCGAAACATCTTTAGGGCCGGAGAAAAGTCTCCATTTGCCTAACAATCAGATCAGGTCCAAGGAGAACATTTCAGCAGACCAGGCAGATATGCACAACGCTAACAATCTCAGACCCTTCGGTGACCACGTGATCGTTGAGTGTAAGCATGACGGACATGAATTCGCAGACCTTGTGGATGACCTTGTGACACTGCAACGTCAAGGGCTGAAATCAACGTGGTGTCAGCTGCCCTCAAGTGAAACAACACACTTCTGCACTTCTTATGATAGTTTCATACCCAAGAGCGCAGTAAATGACGGCATTTTTGCAATACTCTTGGATGCATGTGATGAAGTACAAATATCGCGTTCATGTATGCTGTTTTGGACCGCGCAGAGCTTAAAGGTTGACACAGTGATTCCTCGCGTTTTATTGTTTCCTGTTGACGGTGTCAAGAATTGCGTCGCGGATGCTTCAGAAACTACCATCGTCACAAATATTGCGCAGAATTGTGGTAAATCACACATGCTGATTTCATTTGAATCGCGCTTTGAATTGCTATCAGAGCACTTTACACCGGAAGTCATTCCAAAGGATGTACGTGGTTTAAAGCAGCTGACGCTTGATGATACTCTAGAACGTTCAATCAGAGCTGCTGCTTCAGTCCTTTGCGACGATGATGTATCGTCCATTGAACCATTAACATCTTTATGGAGTATTGGAATGTCGAGCATACGAGCCGTATCCCTATCATCTGTGCTTGAGGAGGAGTTTGGTATCAAACTTCCAGCGAGTATCGCTTTCGACTATGGAACTGTATCAGATCTCGCATGTTTCATCCATCGTGAGTACTTCTCTTCATCCAGAGAAAATATTTTGAAGGAATCGAGCACACCGTTGAAATCTGAAAGATTCGATATCTCTGGGGAGAAGAACAGGACACCAAACTTCAGTGTTGCAAGTTTAAACACACATTCAGAGGAAAAACCGAGCTTTCTTGGCTATCCTTACCGCCAGAAAGATGTCGGTCAAGAATCGAAAATGAGTTCCGTTAAGGATTGGCGAATGTCTGAAACTATCCGCCGCACAATCTTCAAAATATTCTCAGAATATCTTCCGGATCTGCAAGAGCAGGACAACGACCCTGAAAGTCTCGAGATGCTGTCGCTGTGGTCGATCGGGCTATCTTCTGTAACAGCAGTGCAGCTTGTGACTGAGTTGTCCGAAGCGCTACATCTAGAATTACCTTCTACTTTACTTTTTGATCATCCGACCATCGCTGCTGTATTGCAAAAAATCGAGGCTCAAGATGTGGGGCCAAACTCCTCAGCAAACCTCTTTGAGACAAATGAACTGACAGATATTGCCAGGCCATCACGGTCAATGTGTCTCGATACTGATACTGACAGAGCCTTGGTGTCGGTGACGTATCTAAGCACATCATTATCTTGCACGAGCATGACTTCTCAAATGTTCCCTGGGGACTCTATAAAAAACACACCTCGAGAAAGATGGAATCCAGATTCATCTGATGTCAATGTCCCTGAAAATCGTTTCGGAAACTTTCTGCAGGATGTTGGTCACACTGATGTTGAATATTTTAGTATGACAGCCAGCGAAGCTTTGTTGATGGACCCTCAACATCGCTTGCTAATAGATGCATGCGATACACCAGCAAAAAGACATTTGATGAAGGATCCCAACACATGCGTGTATGTTGCAATTTCCCATATGGAATACGCGTTTGACATACAACGCCTCAGATATTTCGTCCCACATGCTGCAACGGGAAGCGCACACAGTGTTGCATGTGGTCGGTTGAGTTTTATCTACGGTCTGAATGGACCCTGTGCTAGTATTGACACGGCGTGCTCGTCAGCGCTTGTCGCGTCACACCTGCTCAATAATTCGATAATCAACTTTGAGAGTTGTCGTGGACTTGCTGCCTCTGTAAATCTATGTTTATCACGTCACACAAGTCTCATGTTTACAAGGGCAGGAATGTTATCTGAGGATGGTCGCTGTAAGACGTTAGATATTTCAGCTGATGGTTATGTACGTCAAGAGTCGTGTGGCGTCCTTGTTGCCGAGACACAAGTATGCCCTGATGATATGACGTCGAGCATTGGTACAGGGACAAACGATGAATTTTCTCACGTCATACTCGCATCATCTGCGGTCAACCAGGACGGGCGTTCTAGCTCGTTGACTGCACCAAATGGTCCCTCCCAAAAAAATCTGATCATGCTCGCTCTTGAACGCAGTGAAAATTACCCTAAGCATGTCTCCTCGCTACAGATGCACGGTACCGGTACTTCTCTCGGAGATCCAATCGAGATTGGTGCAGCTTGTGATGGCCTGGTCAGTCGCGCTGCGCGTGATAATCCTCTTGTATTGAATGCAGTGAAGTCGCACGTTGGGCACGGTGAAACCTCCGCTGGCCTCATGGGCCTCTGGCACGCAACAAAAAGTATTTTATCGCTTAAATTCGATTCTCTGTTACATCTTCGCCTGTTAAATCCCCATGTGACATCTACGCTCGACCGCATTGCATCGGCCCTACCTGGCAACATCAGAAAGGCTTCAACGCAAAGCCTGAAACAAGTTTCATCTATGTTAGCAAATGCATGTTGTCGACATTTTAGATATGACGCATTGCTATCAACAAGCGGGGTGTCTTCATTTGCATTTCAAGGTACCAACGCACATGTGCTTATTTCTGCCGGAGTATTGCCTGCATCTTTTGTTCCGTTATGTGCTCCTGGCAAATACTGGAATCAGGACAGATATTTGGCGTATCCCTTGTTACATCCTCTTTTATCAGATATGTCCATGGACGATGGCTTGCAAACAGTTACATTCAACATGCCTGTTTCGTCAACCGACGCTCGTGTATCGGGCATCATGGATCACTGTATTAATGGAAGAACTCTCTTTCCTGGGACTGGTTTCTTTGAGCTAGCAGATGCTGTTTCCAACATCGGTAGACAAGGATTGTCTGTCATTGCTTCTGCCGCAGATAGTCAGCGTCAACTCGCACGTCTTTCTCAACTCGTAATCCAATCGCCTTTAATTATAGGATTACTGTCAAGCACGAAAGCATCAATTATTGTGAACGATGTGTTAGGGACTGTAACATTGGTTTCAAACGGCGAGATAACGCATCTTCGCGCCAAAATAACAAATGTCTCTTCAAACGTTGACGCCATGAATAACTCAACGCATGCGTTAACGCTGAAGAAATTCTCATTATTTCAAGAACAAAATGCAGAGAGTCCTTACGCTACAGCCCGAGTGGTAAATGGCATAAGGGATGAAGCAAACGGCATGTGGATGCATCCAGCTGCACTTGACGCGTCTCTTCAACTAGGATTCTGCGCAGCATCAAAACATACCAAATCCATGCGATTACCGGTCGGCGCCATTGCTTACGACACGCCGGTGTGTTCACTAGCTCCATCCTCGGATCTTACATCAAGTGTGTTGTGTGTCGCATCAAAACCTGAGTCGTCGCATATCATCGGCACAGCAATGCAACAATATCAAAGCCATGCGCGCATCATTCTACTAATTTCCAAAGAACTTTCCACGCGCTCCTTGGCATTTCAATCGACATCTATTGAAGTCGGAACGTTCTCAATCGAACCTCAAAGGACTGCGGATGATTCGTCAAAATACTTTCTCTCCTGGGTGTCTTGTCCTGATGTCTTACGAAAGAATTTCGTTTCTTTGAAAATCTCAGGTAGGACAAGATTAACTCCAAGGAACAAGGATCTTCAACGAGTGTGGCATTCACAAATGTCCCCATCAATCAGCAATCATCTTGTGACGACAATATCTGTTGCGCAAATCGTTGTAAACATTAATTCATTGAGAGAAACCCGTTTAGACACTATTGGATCAAACAAGACTACAACGGAGTGCACCAGTTTTAGTCTTTTAGATCGTGCGGCAAGGGTGACCAATGAGTCGATCAGAGCAGCATTTCGTGTATATGCATCAGAATCCCGCCACTCAATAGCCGTTTCTGCTTTTGACCATTCACCTCTATTAGTACCTGCACCAGAGTCAGCAACAAAGTTGACTAATAGTTCAAAACACACAATTGGAAATTTTGACTTACACAATCGTGCAGCAAGTCATGGCATATCAATACATCGTTGTACAGCATTCACCGCATCTATGAGAACGTATGCTATGGCGACGAGAGCTTCCTCTCCTGCTGCAGGATCAAGGATGTCAAAACTTGCAAGATCCGTCATAATTTCTCAATATCATCACAAGAAGTTTGATGGCAACGGTGCGGAAATTGGCGGTGGCAGTGGGGGAATAGGATCGTTGATTGTCCCATGGCTCATGGAAGAAAAACGTCACACATCATCAACGGTGCTTTGTCGAAATGGACGTTCTGTGCATTTACACACTTGCTTCGCGGTTGACATTGCTTCAATGGTTCACATTGCGAGATCTGATATTAGTGTTTCCGAAGAAGCAAAGTATGGGGGTTGTAAAGTTGCCGGAGATCGAGCAAACCCGATGGTTACCTCAATTCATGCAAGTGGCATCCTAGCTGACGCAATCATCAATAATCAAACTGTTGGCAGTTTACGCAAGACGGCCGCCCCCAAGGTGATCAGCGTTTTAAAATCAAGCCCAGCTTTCATGGATGCCATTTCACAGTGTATCCTCTTTTCTTCTATCGCAACAATGTTAGGTTCTCCCGGACAATCCAACTATGCTGCTGCTAATGGAGCTCTTGACGCTTGGTCAATTGCGACACGCGACGAAGGGTCACCTGTGGTAAGCATACAGTGGGGTGCTTGGCATGGTGCTGGTATGGGTGGTATGGCAGCATTGGACCCTGGAAGAATGTTCTCAAAATTGAAACAGCTTGGGTTCGGCTTACTCACTCCTAATCTTGGTATCAGTGCTCTCAGGGATATCATGGACGAAATTTCCGCGTGCGTCCCCGTAATTCTGGTATCTCCGTTCGACCCAGCACGTTTCCTCAAAGTCTCGTCGCTTGACTCGCCGATGTTCCCCTTGTTCGAATATATTATTGGTGACACAAATAGTTGTGAAGATATCCGTTCGAAAAATTCCAAGCTTTACTCATCTGGGCCAGTTGTATTACTTACAAATAATGCTCCTGAGATAAAGGACATTGCTTTGAAAGCGGCTTCAGAAATTCTAATGAAGCAGCCACCGTCTGACATGTCCCTCGTCAATGCTGGTATTGATTCTCTCAGTGCTATCGAATTTCGAGACCGGCTCTCGTCGGAACTTCATATGCCATTGCCAGGAACACTCATCTTTGATCACCCTACCATTGATGCAGTTACGTCGTATGTCTCTTCAATTCTTGTCGAGAAAGTTGATAGTGATCGTAAGACAAGCTCCAAGTCTCGTGACGGAGAAAGAACAAAACGCAAGCAGGACAGTTCTCTGCAGCTGTCGGATCGTGGTCGTGACGCGCAAACGGTGAATGCCGTAGAGTTGGCAAAGCGACTAATATTGGGCCTGATCGACTCGAATCTTGGTGTTAAACCTGATGAGAATCAACCTTTGATTGATGCTGGTCTTGACTCGCTCTCGGCGATAGACCTTCGAGATGCGTTGTCCAATGAAACTGGAATACAGATGCCCGCAACGATTGTCTTTGACTACCCGTGCGTTTCTGATCTGGCTGAAAAGGTCGCATCTCTTCAAACAAAAGAGGAACTATCATCAAGTTTTTGCTCAGCAAACTGTGATAATCATAGTTTAGATAACGACATCAACATTCATCCTAAATTATGTGTCCTCGCGGTAGCAGCACACTTTCCTGGGTCGTCAAATTCATGCGACAAGATTTCACGGACCCCATTAGAGCGTTGGGACGCGAGAGATTCACAGGACGGAAGAGCGGCCCCAGAATTTGGAGCGTTCCTTGGAGAACTTGACAATTTCGATGCATCTTTCTTTGACATTTCAATGTCTGAACTTGCATTATTAGACGCGCAGCAGCGCATGCTTCTTGTTTCGTCATCAGAGTCGCTACAACAGAGCGAACTGTCAACAGAAGAATGCAATGCAACTGGCGTGTATGTTGGTATCTCGAGCATGGACCATCAAACGTTGGTCAACAGAAAGATGGTGTCGATATCCCCGTTTGCAGCCACAGGTGGTGCTCTTAGCGTTGCTGCTGGCCGTCTTTCATTTGTGCATGGCCTTTCAGGTGCATCTGTTTCAATTGACACGGCTTGTTCGTCGTCGCTCGTCGCATTGCAGGTCGCAATGTCAGCCACTGTCACGAGCTGCCTCTCTAAGAATTTCAGCTCAGTTTCTGATGCTGCCGAGGTAATAGAATGTGTCGCCTCGGTCAATCTCCTTCAGGTCGCCGAAACGACGATGATGTTTCAGCGTGCAGGAATGATCGCATTAGATGGACGGTGTAAGACACTTGACAGCCGAGCTGATGGATACACTCGTGGCGAGGCGTGTGCCTCTATTGTGCTCTTTGACGCAGATTATCTCTTGAGAGCCCGTAACACCTACGTAAACTCTATTGTTTTAGGCACAAGTGTAAATCAAGATGGACGTTCTAGCACGCTCACTGCTCCAAATGGTCCTGCACAGCAAACTGTCATGCGCAGAACTCTAGCGCTTGGACGGGTCTCAACACATGACATATGCTATGTCCAGTTGCATGGTACAGGAACACCCTTGGGTGACCCGATCGAAATAGGGGCATTAAACGCAGTGTTTGACACACCTGGTCCTGAAATTTGCACCGTGATACTCGGTGCATCTAAATCTGTCATTGGCCATGGTGAACCTGCTTCAGGTATCAGTTCTTTGATACACGCTTTCGTTACCCTTAGACGAGAATTTGCACCTGCGATTCTTCATCTCGGCAAACTCAACCGTCACATACTTACAATTCAAAAGTCCCGGCCGGTTGAGTTAGCAAAGCTTGCATCACGACGACAAAGTTCAACTGTCGAGACGTCTTGCCTGGCATCAATCAGCGCTTTTGCATTTCAAGGCACCAACGCACACGCTGTCTTACAAGACGATAAAACAAATGTCAAGTTCGATTATGAGAAGCCCTCGTTACAAGTGTGGAACGCTGAAAAGAGAGCGTTTCATGTTCCTGCACACCCAATGCTTCTGCAAGTATCTTCCCAAGATGATGTGACCCAAAGGTTTTGGGCCCGATTCAATGCAACAGCAAGCCAAAGCTACCTTTTTGATCACCAGATTAACGGTCGTGCACTGGCTCCTGCGGCAGGAATGCTCGAGCTCGCTTCTGCTTCTGTGCGTTCAAATTCGCCTTCATGTCCGCTCATTTTGTACACGCTGGGTATTTTTTCTCCTTTAATCCTAGAGATGGATGAAACAAACACTGTCGTGACCTGTGATCTTGATATTTGTGCAGCTTCTTTTCAGATAGGGTCTAACTGTAGAATCGGATCTAATGCGAGAGGATCGTGTGGCCCATATTCAATATGTAATGGATCTCGAAACTCAGCGAAACTTCCAGATTTAAGTCCCGAGGCTGTCATCGGAAGACTGGAATCAGCTGCAAATTGGGGGTCAGTGTTTGGAGGTGAAAATGATGCAACATGGACACCACCTCCAGCCCTTGACGCGGCTTTTCAACTTGACTTTACGCGGAGGAACAAATTGAGATCTGGATATTTACCGACAGATACATTTGTTCCTGTTGCCGTGAATGTCTACGTTTCTCCAATCAACTTTTCTCGGCTTGCTGGGGATTTTGTCACTGCTGCACCTTCACATCATCGAAAGGGAGAACCGAGTGACAAGCATTCCTCATTGCCGCCAAGTGACCACCACATGCTTCCTGAAAAAAGCAATGCAAATGTCGTGCGTTCACTATTCGGCTTACAGTTACGCAGGATTGCAGGGACAAAATCTGAATTTACAGCACGAGTTGCTTGCGAGTCGGCGTCTCAAGGGCCAGTTTTGCCGGTTTATGCGACGGAACTTTTTTCAACAGCAGTCAGAGCCAGCATTGACACTCATGATAACCGTAAATTGATGCATTCTATGTTCCATGACAGCCAGAAAAATTCGGGAAGCGAAGCCGTTAGGCTCTCGATTACCGGGTTGGAGACTGCTCAGCACATAACGCCTTCTTTGTCTTCGTCCACAAAAGCTGACTTGTTATTCGGTAATGTTTTACATTCTGGCGTCCTTGGCGTCTTTCGCAGCATAAATGACGAGCTTTCCACAGATATCCAGATTCTGACAAGGGAAAAAGACAACCTTGAAATACCTCACTACGGAAACAAACACGTTTTGCAAGATGTAGCTTGCGCAGTGTCAGTAGCAGGAAATACCCGAATGAGGCAGCTAGTGTTGTGCTCACTTGCTCAAAAAGACCGAGGCAGAGTCTGCAACCCTGACCCTCCAACTGCCAGCAGTGGGCTTGTGAACTCACTTCAGAAAATATCCCTAAAACTTAAGAGCTCCCACTTGACAACGCTCGAGACTTGTTACATGTCTGGAGGCCTCGGTGCTCTCGGTCAGCTGACGGCTTCATGGTTTGCACAGCACACATGTTTGAACACAATTATCCTCGCAGCCAGTTCCGGAAGAACTCACGTCGCACGCTCAGCGTGGCACGAAGGAGGTCTTTGTGCATGTATTTCGAGGAATGATATCTCAACTACGGACAATTCAATTATGTGCACCGACAATAACTATTCAGATATCATCCATACCAGCGGTATTCTTCTTGATTTAGCCCTACATGCACAGAATACAAGATCATTTGTGTCTTCCATGTCACCAAAGGTTCACGGGCTTGAAAAAATTGTTTCTTGTGGCAGTACCCATAGCAGATCGACGAATCGAACAATACTTTTCTCATCGATTGCAGCACTGCTTGGATCAGCTGGCCAGGCTAATTATTGTGCTGCAAACAACTATCTTGACGCGTGGGCGTCAAATGCACTATACCATGGCGCGGGTGGAGTAACAACGAGTGTGCAATGGGGAGCATGGAATTCCATAGGTGGCATGGCATCACAAAATCCTGCCGTCTTATCACGTTTGGATCGCCTGGGTTATTGTTCGCTTGACCCAAAAACTGGACTCAATGCCCTTGAGACAGCGGTCTTTTCGTTCGCTCACGTTCATTATCGGGTGGTATGCATAAATCCATTTGAATGGGAGCGTTTTTTAGCGAGCTCACACAGACCATCACACTTTTTCCAAGCCATGGAGATGGTTCGTATTTCTCATTCGACTGCTTTAGATGCAAAAATTCAACGAAAAAATAGTTTCATCACAGAAGAGAAAGCATTTCCCTCACAAATTGCTGAAGTCGACTTGAAGTCCACCATCATATCGGCCGTCAGAGGCATTCTCGGTCGTGATGTTGGACACGATGAACCTTTTGTTGACGCAGGAATAGATTCGCTCAGTGCAGTCGAGCTCAGAAATGGGTTGGTTAACTCGCCCTCTCTCATTTTAGCCTTTGGAGCCGACATGTTGAAAGAATATATTCCTGCCACTGTTGTCTTCGATTTTCCAAACGTGTCGAATCTGTCATCACATCTGTCACAGTATTTGCGGTGTGAAAAACATAACAAATCTTATGGTACCGTAAGCAGGGTGGTGAGTGAAGATGTACTTGATGATAAAATTGCCCTCAGCATCGGGGACATTGTAGGTGAGCTCCCTGGAATCACAAAATATAACCACACTGCTTTTGATGCTTCTGGGTTGATTTTTGGTGAACGTTGGCCCGTTGATGATGGACGACCCCAAGGAGCTCGATTTGGAGGTATGCTCAAAGAGCTTGAAAACTTTGACGCGAGCATTTTTCACGTCACCCATGTTGAAGCCTTTTATATGGATCCACAGCACCGAAGTCTTCTCAAACTCACATTGGAATCAGTTAGCCAACATAACGCATCCTTTGATACGGATAAGAGGTTTACAGGTGTAGCGGTCGGAATTTCGGGCAATGAATATGCACAAATATGCACCGCTTCTGCCGCCGTATCACCGTACACAGCACTCGGAGGTTTTATGAGTGTTTCATGCGGTCGACTATCATACACCTTTGGATTCGGCGGTTTGAGTTTTGCTGTGGATACTGCGTGTTCTTCTGGGCTTGTTGCAACTCATCTTGCCGCAGAAAACATGAGAAATGACAGTGGGAAAACGCCACAAATGGTATGTGCAGCAGCGAATGTCACACTCCTGGAAACTACGACAAGTATGTTTGTTATCTCGAATATGATTTCATCAGATGGCAGATGCAAGACCCTTGACGTCACCGCCGCAGGATATGTGCGTTCAGAGGCATGTCTGGCATCAGTTCTCTCGTATATACCAAACCTTCACGAACACAGCGAACAATGCAGCGCCATCCTTACGGGATCTGCGTCAAATCAAGATGGACGTTCGAGTTCTCTAACCGCACCAAATGGACCAGCGCAGCAACGTGTGATTCGAAATGCATCGCGTTTTCTACATGATGATTTAGGTCCACGTAATCTACAGATGCATGGTACTGGTACATCTCTTGGTGATCCAATTGAAGTCAACGCGGTAGCAGATGTCTTCGCAGATTCGATGTATCACACCAAAAGACTTTCACTAGCAGCAGCAAAATCTAGAACCGGCCATGCAGAACCCGCATCGGGAATGATCGGCCTGTATACAGCCATATCTGAAGCCAGTCAGGCAAGTTTGAATCAGAATATGCATCTTCGCCGACTTAATCCCCACATTGAAAAGATCATTTCTCGACATCGAGGAACAATTGGAACTCCGAGGCAAACTCCCTCGATTCCGACGGAGTCAACAATCATTCGATCCGGCGTGAGTGCATTTGCCTTCCAGGGGACTAATGTTCATGCCACTTTATCTTCAATTCCAGCAATCTCTCTGTTCCCGAGAGTGATACAATTGTTTGACACCGCTCCTTTCTGGGTTACGCGACATAATCATCCAATGATCAAAAATGCAATATCCCAAAGGTTGACACAATCATCTTCACGTATCAACTTCACAGCGATGCTTGATGGATCAGCAAGCATTGCACATATTCACGACCATCACGTACTTGGAATGCCATTGTTCCCAGCGGCTGGGTTTCTTGAGCTCGTGACCTCTGCCTGCCATGAAAGCGTTGAATCAATGCAAAAATCTCTTTCGGAATTCAAGCACGATCTAAATCTTTGTGCTATTTCAATTCCTACACCTTTCGTGCTGAGAGGCGTGCCACAGACATGCCTCATAGCTCTAGAGCCAACAGTGGGTGTTGCCAAAATCAGTTCGACTTCAGGTATGCATTTAGTCGCAAGCGCGCGGGAGTTCAGAAAACTAATCAAGATACAACCGAGTTCAAGATCGTCTGCATTGCAGTGCTACACGGAACCTATCAGAGGACTGAAAATGTCGTATGGTGTTGCTCGTCGTGATGTTTGTGAAACAAAGGGTGTAAATTCGACTCTTGCCATTCCTCCTGCGTTACTTGATGCCGTTATGCAACTTGCAGGAGCTCAAGAAATGTTGACCGAGACGTCTCAGATTCTCGTGCCAGCAGGATTTGATATGCTCTCAATTTTCTCGCACACGTGCTTCACATACGAGTCATGGGGTTCTGCTCGTGAGATGGATTCCAAGCAACTCAAAACGGAACACCTCTTAGGGTCTACACGTGGCAAAATAATCGAGGCGAAACTCTCAGGAATGGAAATGCGACCAGCCAGTCAAAGCCTCATGAAACTGAACACTCGCTCCTTTGACGATACCAGTATCGCAAGCGACATATCAAACCAGATATTCTACGCAGTAACTCGTTTAGCTGTCAGCTCTGATGTCGATTATACACCTGCATTAGTTCCTCGGATCTTGTCTGCATGCAGGCGCTCGACACACCTGTCAACTGCTGCTCTGGAACTTGCACAAAATAGTATTGTTTCGCAAAACAAAAACATCGAGCTTCATAGTACGGGGCATGCTTCAATCATATCGCATCAAGTTGCAGCATGCATCATCAAAGTTGCAGCAGAAGAGCAGGGCACTTTCGTGAACACAGATCATAAGCTTTCCAACGCGCGCCATTCGTTCTCTCTTCAAATTGACACCTCGTTTTGTGTGAGCCACAATATTTCTGAAATCAAAGAGAACTCTGCATCCGGTGCCGATAGGATCGTTTTGATCCCTGGAGGACTAGGAGGACTTGGAATTCTTGCAGCAATCGAGCGTGCCAATTCGGGCGTGGGCAAAATTGTGCTGTTAGGTCGATCTGGTCGGTCGAATATCACAAACTTTGATAGCATCGTCGAGCAAAGAACTTTCACAGCTGTGACCGTTGTTCGCTGTGATATTGCAACACGAGAGGAGTCGTCATTTGCTTGTACTGTTGCTCAGCCAAAAGTGTCTACAAGAACGCGGGTACCGTGTATTCAGTTGCTCCACGCAGGCGGAGTGCTGAATGATGACACCATCGCTCAGCAGACAGCTGCTTCACTTATCACTGTCATGTCACCGAAGACCGTTGGATCCCAACGCTTGGACGAAGCATTTGCGTTTCTCCCAGTTTTCGCTAGAGTCCTCTTTTCTTCGATTGCTGTACTTTTGGGGTCAATGGGACAAGCAAATTATGCCGCAGCAAATGCTTCATTGGATGCCTTTGCAGCCGTACAGGTTCAACAGGGTTATCCAACTACGAGCATTCAGTGGGGAGCATGGGGACATGGGACCGGGGGGATGGCAGTAAATAATCAAGGAACATTGGCCAGGCTTGAGCGCATGGGCATAGGAACTCTAACCCCCGAGCAAGGGCTCGTAGCTTTGATCACAGTTTTACAACAAGTGGCACTAGCTCAAGTGGAAGTTCTGACAGTCAGTCCATTTGATTGGCGCATTTTTTTGGATAGGCTTCATCCCGAAAAACAGGCGCCTTACCAAGCTTTCATGGACGTTAAAACGATCACGTCGCAAATGAGCGATCCGAGCAACCTCGAGGATGCGAATTACGTTGAGGAAACAGCTCATTCAGACGAACCAAATTCAAATGTTCATGATGCAATCGATGAGATAACTTCTGCCGTGCTTCCATTGCTTGATACTAAGTCAGCAAAAATTTCAGAGGATGATCCGCTGATGGAGAATGGACTTGATTCTCTAGGTGCCGTTGAGCTCCGTCAAACGCTGTCATCAATTTTCAGAATTAATCTGCCGCCAACTGTAATATTTGATTATCCAACTATCAGAGCACTTGCACAGTTTGTCACCACCGAGCGATCTCAACAATCGCGATCAAGGACACAAAATTTGAAGAGATGGAGCGACGTCAATATAAAACAAAACAATCCGAGTTTACCACGAATCCCAGGTGAAGCATCACAGAGCAGGGTACACATTTTGTCATCCGCGTGTGAATTTCCTTGCGATGTCGATAACCTGAAACATCTGTTTTCTGCACTTGCATCTGGCTGCGAATTTCAGCAAGAGATTCCCTCGCTTCGTTTCAATACTGAAGAGCTAGGGAACAGTCCAAGCATTGCGGCATTTCTCTCCGATATTGACTCATTTGACTCTGAACTTTTCCAGTCATCAAAGGCAGAAGTTACAACTATGGACCCGCAGCAACGAAAACTCCTTGAAATGTTTTTGCGCAACTATGTTGCGATTGATGGAAATCAACTACAACACGCTGTCGGTGAACGCACTGGTGTTTATCTTGGTGTAATGTGGACAGAGTATCAACACCTAATTGTTGCTTTTAAGATACCAAAGAACTCGTTTGTCGGAACAGGAAACGGTCTAAGCTTTCTTGTAGGTAGACCCTCGTTTGTTTTCGGCCTTGTTGGACCCAGTGCTGTGCTTGACACAGCATGTTCATCTAGCCTTGTTGCTGTTAGACTTGCTGCACAGGCAACGGCCAGAGGTGAAGCCAAAGATGCACACGCTGCCGGGACACAGTGCATGCTTCTTTCTTCAACATTTAGAATCTTAAGTGATCTGAACGCTCTTTCTTCCGATGGAAGATGCAAGACACTCGATGCAAGTGCAGATGGTTATGGTCGAGGAGAGGGGTTTGCCAGCATCTATGTACGGAATATGCTTGCAAGCTCAGAGCACGACAGGATGAATGATAAAGGAAACTACTCTGCTAAACCAACTGTAAGCATTTTGGGCGGAGGAGTGAATCAAGATGGGCGCTCATCCACGTTTACTGCTCCATACGGTCCTTCTCAAGAGCGACTGATTATTGATTCTTTGATAGAGGCGTTTACGACCCCTGTTGATGTCAAGCAGCTTTCACTGCACGGCACCGGGACTTCTTTAGGAGACCCAATAGAGATTGGAGCTGCGGGTCGCGCTCTTTGTGGAGAAGCAGATGCAAATATTGCCCTGATTTCGAGTAAATCATATCTTGGTCACACGGAAGGAACCGCTGGCTTATCGGGGTTACTCATTTCGGTTGCCTCAGCTATGCAGATGGCTTCTCTTTCGTTAAAGCACTGCCGAGCGATGAATCCTTACGTTGTCACCACACTCACTTCATTGTTTGATACTGGTTCGGCGACGACATTTTATACACCTCGATCTGCTCTCATGCCTTTGACCGTGAATATTCGTGACATGGAAACGGTCGATCATGAATCGGTCATAACAAACACGAGTTCCTTTGGAATGAGTGGTGTCAATGCGCATTGCATTCTCACAAGCAAACCATGGACAGGTCATAGTGCTAATCGCGATAACGTAATCCTGACCAAAAACACTGAGATATTCTGGTGTACACACAGACCGAGATTGCTACGAAATACTGCAAACTGTCTTCAGGAAGGGACATGCCGCTTCACGACCTCGCTTGATGAGAGTACGCTAGCATTTCTCAAAGATCACGTCGTAAACGGGTCCACCATTTTTCCGGGAGCTGCTTACTTGGAAGCTGCTCATGCAGCCTCAACACCTTTAAGTGAAGGCAACACCGCCTTGAATGCGATTGCTTTCATCCGGCCACTTATGTTTCGAGCTGGCATCAACATCTCGGTTGTGTCGACAGAAACAGGCTCCATCGATATAACGACTATTGATGATGAACGAACTACAGCTTTCATGCAGGCATCATCCAGACGGCAGGAAACATTTTGGATTGAAAATATACGTAATTCTGACCGCTTCACATTCTTCAACACACATAATCCTGATTTGAGACGCTCATCTAATTATCGACCATTCAGTTGTTATGGGACAATTTCAAGTCCTTTGACTAAAACTTTCGATGGCGCATTCGCCGTACATCCATCGAGAGTTGACGCCATGATGCATGTTGCAGCTGCGCGCAACATTTATTCAAAAGATGATTCTTTTTCAGAACAAGCACCACAAGAACCTCTTATTCCGGCAACTGTACAGCTATTTTTTGTTCTTTCAACAGTACCAGACTGCAAAGCGGGATTTGGAGCTGTCTGTGATTCATCAGATCATGACAAAAAGCCTGCAAGGATTAATAATTATCATTTTAATGTCGCCGGAAACACTGCTGACATTCATGGTCTCAGTCTGAAACCTGCTTTGGTGGGATATCGCAAAAACAAATCTTATTCGAGCTTTCCTGTCTCAAAGAGAATTGGACAGCGAGGCTCACAAGCAGAAAACTCTAATGAGAGTGATGATATAAAAATGTACAAGAGCTCAAACATCTTATTTGAAACTATCTGGCGGGCTCAATCTGTCAAAGAAGGCACCTGTGGCACGAGTCTCAGTGGGTCAGTGAAATTGATTAGAGCACTCGACAGGTTTTGCAAGGGCAAGAACGCATGTTCTGCCGTGCGTCCAATTTTAGCAACGACTGCATTGATGCAGGAATCTGCAAAAACAATCATCAGAGCTGATGTATCAACTATTGGCGGGACTTTGCAAAGTACACCATGCTACCTCGGAGACGCACGCCGATCAGTATCATCGTATCCCGTACTCGGTGTTTTCCGAACTATCGCTGCAGAGTATCCAACGATACACTTCGGCGTACACGCCCACTCGGCTGTCCAGACGCGCGGTAAACAAAAGCAGAGTGTGACTGCTAGTTCGACATCTGGACAATATGGTGATGTATCTGACGCGGGTGGCCTCTTCTTGCCTGTGATTAATCCTTGTATCGCTTTCCCTAGCCCCGGAGCCGTTTCCATAATCCCACAACCTAGAGGAGCTCTGGCAGATGTGAAACCAGTTCACTGGGATGCAAGCAAATCGATGCAAGATTTTAAGCATCAAGTAGTGGACGAACCTCCAATGATTAATGTACGAGTCGAGTCAATAGGCCTCAATTTTCGAGATGTCCTTAATGTGCTTGACATGTACCCCGGAGACCCCGGCCTTCCTGGCTCAGACTATGCAGGTGTAGTACTCAGCGGCGCTAATGAAAAAGGTTCCTCTTCATTTCCTCCTGGAACAGAAATATTTGGTCTTGCCCCAGGATGTCTTGGTACTCGTGTTGTTGCAAGCGCACTGACAGCAGTGCAAAAACCACCCAGCATTTCCTTTGCTGATGCGGCAGGGTGTCCAACAATTTTCTGCACCGTCTTTTTGGCTATGGAAATGGCAAGTCCGTCTACGGGCTCATGTCACTCGGTTCTTGTTCACGCTGCAACTGGAGGTGTTGGCCTTGCGGCATGTCAAATACTAGGCTTACATGGAATAAATGTTTTTGCAACCGCAGGAAGTGCACGCAAGAGAGCGATGTTACGAAACATGGGTATTTCGCATGTGGCAAGTTCTAGATCAACTGAATTTGTCGACGTGCTTTTAACTACGACCAAAAGTCCAGTGGACATGATAATAAATTCACTAACGTCCACAGGTATGGTAAGCGCGTCTTTTGCAGCACTTCGTGAAGGTGGTGGGTTCGCTGAAATCTCGAAGCGTGAAATTTGGTCTTCTGAAGCAGCTTCTCTTGAAAGCCCAACAACAAACTACAAGCTCGTTGCCTTCGATCTTCAGTCACCACAAGTCTTACATGATAAGCTCTCCGACCTAGCACGACAGCTACACAAAGGCACGATCAAACCGATTTTCTCACAACGAGCTGGATTGATTGCTGCCCGTGAGTGCATGCGCGAAATGTCAGGCGGAAATCATATCGGTAAAATCGTTCTATGCTCGCCCGAGGCACACTTGGTTCAAGGTACTTCAACTGATGTTTCTATCACAGGAGGATTGGGTGCTCTTGGTAAAACACTTAGTGAATGGACCACATCACGCAGTATACGAAGAGTTGCGTTGCATGGTCGCACAGGTCGCGTGGCTTCGAGTGGTCGCATCCCCCTGAAGGACATGTCTGTTGTCCGTATTTTACGATCAGACTCATCAGTAGTGGAAGAAGCGTCGTTCGCAGCTCATGATGGACATGTTGAAACCTCTGCAGAAAGAGCTGTGTTACATGCCGGCGGGGTCCTTGCTGATTCTATGATTTCAAGTCAGACACCAGGCACCTGCTTTAGAGTATTTGCTCCGAAACTTGCGAGTCTTGCACACGTTTATTCTTCAGCAGGTGCAACAGCGAGCTCGATTAAAATATTGTTTTCATCCCTTGCGTCAATGCTTGGTTCTGCTGGGCAGGCAAACTATGTCGCTGCAAATGCGGGTTTAGACGGTTGGGCGCAACAGGCATCGACAATGGGTGATCGTGCTATAAGTATAC
>Ga0209037_1000041_pt1 | contig 38921 bp, 54 predicted proteins | sample SaaInl25SG_5_DNA_FD_188225 | JGI IMG/M metagenome (GOLD analysis project Ga0209037, IMG submission 188225) | Marine microbial communities from expanding oxygen minimum zones in the Saanich Inlet - ESP_125SG_5_DNA (SPAdes) (version 2) | ecosystem: Environmental > Aquatic > Marine > Intertidal...
AATGCACGTTGAGGGTTGTTCTCCCACCACGCACCTGACTTAGCATGGCGCATACGGTCATCACTCAGGTTAGACAAAGAGATCATAGCTGAGCGTCTCACGCCGCCTACGATAACCACTTCACCGATCTTACACATGATGTCGTGACATTCGATAGACGATAGCTTACGCCCCTGTGCTTCCTTAAAGGTACGAATGGTGAAGTTGAACAGATCAATCAAAGGTGCTGGGCCAGAGGCACGACCACCGAATGTCTTCAAACGAGCACCAGCTGGACGAACCTTAGACACATCCCACTTAGGGATTTCACCACTGTAGAGGAGTGCAATAACTTGACGGAAAGCTTTAGCCCAACCTTCCTTACTGTCCTTAACGACAATGATCGTGTCACTCTCGAACAACTCAGGGACTTCTGGCAGATTACTGATGAACTGTCGCTCGACACTGAACCCGACACCAGTACCGCAGAGAAGAATGAACATAGCCTCGTCGAAGGCCTTAAGGTCATCTACGGGTAGGTAAGAGCAGTTGTACCCCGCTGTATTGTCACGTGCTAATGCAGGGCCAGCTGTCATCATTGCCCTCATAGATGGCATGACATCCAGAGACAAGATGGCCTGTTCAATATCTTTAGTGTAGCTGTCTTTACCGATCTTAGGGTAGACTAAGTTCTCCATGTAACGAGACACTGTCTCACCCCATGTCTCCCGGCGTCCCTCTTCATCTAGCCACCGTGCATATCGTGACTTGTGAATAAAGGATTGGTAGTCTGTTGGTAATAGGTTGCTCATTAGCCTCGCCCTCGCATAGTTTTATCTTCTTCTAACCAGACCATCCGGTCAATGTCTTCTCGGCTAATGCCAATGTCCTTCAGTTCCCGGTCGGACAATCTGTTAAGTATCTTGACTGCCTCCCTATGCTCTGACCACATAATGCAGTATCGCATGAACCTGACAAAGATATTGTTTACCCACTTCTGTTTCATCTGTTATCCCCTGACCCTTTAATCACACCACGTTTAGCCCGACTGTTTAGTTTATCCATATTGCTTTCTAGTACCTCAGGTAAATTACTATAGAAGTAATTAGCTAAGGCTGTCGTGTAAAACAAAACGTCACCTAACTCTTTGATAATTTCTTTCTGGCTAACCTTGGTGTCATCACGAAGATACTTTTTAATCTTCTCAGCTACCTCGCCAGCCTCACCGACTAGGCCTAGTGTATTCTCCACCAATCGTTTCTCACCTCGCGTAACAACCTTACCCTCTACCCAGTATGAGTATTCCATAGGTGTTACATTGACTATGTTGAAAGCGTCTATGTCTTCTTGTGTAATCATTCTTCCCATCCTTGTATTTCTTCTTCTTCGTTATCCGTGTTAATGAAGTCGTCTATATCTAAGAGACCTTCTTCGTATAGCATCATAAACACTTTGAACTTAGTTATCTCTGCATTATCTAAGACGTATTCTATCTCAAAGTCTTCGGCCAGAACTGCTATCTTATCCTCTACTGTTAACATTGTCAAGACCTTTTCTCCTTAATCCATGATAAAGGAATTGTTTCCTTGGCGTACTGAAACCCATGCTTGTCACACCAATCCCCATAGGTACTCTTAGAGAGTTTACTCAAACGAGCCTTAGGATTAGTGAAGACAAACCTGATGTCTAGTTCTGGGTTTTGTTCCTTTACCATCAATTGTTTGACCCTGTCTGACGGAATGAACCGTCCTTTCGTTTCAATTATAATACCATTAGGTAGTACAAAGTCCGGTGTGTAAGTTCTAATTCGTAAGTCTTGCCACTTAACTTTAAGTGTTTCGTACTCGAACTTTACTTTGTGTTTCCTTAGGTACTGCGCTGTTCTCTTTTCTAAGCCTGATCTGTATCGCATTTGGGCGGCTCCCATAGTTGTTCGGGGTAACGTCGTAACCAGAGTAGTCTAGCGTTCTCCACCACCCGATCTTCTTCACCACCGTATTGGTGCAGACACTCAAGGTAGAAGTCTTGTTCAGTTTTACAATCAGCTAAAATCTTCTCAGCTTTTTTAGGGCCAATCCCATACAAACCTACGATGTTATCTGCCCGATCACCCGTAAGGATTTGCTTGTAGAAGAACTTCATTGCTTCAAATACTGTGACCACTGTGTGTACATCCTTAGTGGGGTTGTAGTGGCGACAGGGAATCTGTAGCATGTCTTTGTCTACTGACACAACGATAGCCTCAGGTCCGACGTTAGTAGCAGAGATAGCTATAAGGTCATCAGCCTCTTCGTTCTTAGAAACAATTGCACTCCAAGCTTTTATCATGTGTTTGCGAATAGCCTCTAGGTGTTGGGGCTTCTCGACATTCTTACGGTTACCTTTGTACTCATGTGTCTTAGCTATGTTAAAACGAAAGTTACCCTTACCTGTCAGGAAAACCTTATTCTTCTTCTCGTTGTACTCAGAGGTACAGGCATAGATTGACCACTGCAATAGGTCGTCTACCTTGTCGAGTGCATCTTCAACTTCCTGATCCTCACAGGAAAATGCAGCACGGTAGGCAAAGATGTCACCATCAATTAAAATCTTAGGCTTCCCCATTGTCCGGCTCCTGTTCTAGGTACGTCTGTCGTTCTTTGATTAGGTGTACCACATCTTCAACACTAACGTCGGGGCAATCCTTTAGAGCAACGACGATACTATTTAAGTCACTCGCTGTGTACGGCGTGTGTTCAGCTAGAACTGAGTTATCAAAAGCATGGTCTCTCATAGGTTTCTTCCCATCATTAACAGCACTACGGTAAATTGCTCGTAGTCTTTCCTCTTCGCTAAACCGTCTTATCATTGTCTGTCTCCCAGTACAACCCCGTCTTAACGAGTGACACAAAGCCCACGTTAAAGATAGCAGCGAATGTCTCAGGGTCACACTCTACCTGCAACGTAGCACTACCATCCTCATGCTCAGTTATTTCAGTTATCTTGACTTCACTCATTCATCATCCTCCGTCAGTGCATCCCATGACACAGGGAATAGTTCAATCATCTTGCGGTCAATCTGTTGTGCTACTACCCGTGTCTCTGCCTGTGTGTCAGGCTTGCAACGTAGGTTACACATATCAGCAAAAGCATCAAGGCTACCCGACCAGTACCACTCTGTCATGTGGTTCAGAGGAAGAATACCCCTTGCTTGCTCTTCACAAACACCTGTCTGAAGTAGGTATCTGTACTGTTTAACTGCTTCGATGTGAGCATGACGGATAACTTCGTCCTGTTGTATACTGAGTATCAAAGCTTCACCACTACCCTGTTTCTTATCTTTGGTAGCGGCACGTAACTTAGGTTGGTAGAACTCTGGTTCATCCTTGACATACCTGCGGCTGATCTCGTTCCAACGTAGGAACTTATGCTTGACCAACTGACGCGCTACAAACACTGGTGCCTTGATGTGGAAGCTGGCAAAGCAATGGCCGAATGGGCTGATGTGCTTGTGCTTGGCAAGGTAACGGATCAGCTTATCATCTTTAGCCTTCAGCTTGGGTGGCCCCCAAGGATCGTCTTCCATCTCGCTTGTCTTACCAAACGATACCCTTGCTGCGTTGGCTACGGTCAAGTCGCTGCCCATGTGGTCAATGTATGTTGTCTTAATCATCCACACGCACCCCTATGCAAGATATAGTTTCAGTAGGATTGTTAACTAAGACCGATGCAATTCTTAACTCAGCCTCACAAATAGTTTCATTAGCGAAGGTACCTAAGTGGTGGAACCTGATACCTTGGTCTGGTGTTGTATTAAACCAGATTAGTAAGTAGATTATTTTCATTTAAACAACACCTTCTAAGGTAAGAAAAAGGACAGGGCCGAAGCCCTGCCAGTTGAGGGAAACTTTTAGGCAGCTTCGATCTCGTCTTCGCGTTCAGGGATAGGAACGAACTCTAAGATTTTGATTGAGACAAGACTTGTACGTGAGTAAGTCTTACCGTCACTTCCTTGGAAGGTAGTGATTAGGTTAGTCACAGCAGCCATAGAACCATTGCCGATGTTACCGTTGATGTCTGCGTCCCAAGGCTGACCATCTGCGTCAGTTACTTTAGGTGCGCCACCTGCCTGTGAAATCTCACGCCCATCCTTGGTGACAACAAGGTGCTTACGCTCAAACTTAAGCATCAGTTCACCTTCCATCAGACGTTTCTGATTGGGCTTCTTCTGTGTACCAGCAGCCTTAAGCTTCTCGAACTCAGACTTATCAAGGATTTGATTAACGGTATAGGCACCGTTGCAATCCTCATAAGAACCTTCGTAACCAACCATGTCACGGGTGGACTCAAAGATTTTAGCCCATTCGATTGGACCCGTTGTAGTTACTTCTTTGTATTTAGCCAATGTTACTCTCCTTCTTGGCAGCTTCTGCGTTCCATATACCAACTATTAACCTAATTGTCAAGACAAAAATGACAGGTAGTAAAGAAATAATCCATATCAATGGGTGTCTCTCCAGTTCCTACCGATGTCAGTCGATCCCGCTAGTGGGCATATCATGTTAAACTCTTCGCCTACATCTTCGATAGACTGTCTCTGTATCTTACCCAGCAACTCAGCGTCTGGGTAATCTCCGCAAACTTCTGTTTGCCATTCATCGTGGGGCCATGTAACAAGACGGAAGTTAATCCACTGTCTCTCAGCACGACGTACCCACTTGAGTGCAGCGTGTTTCATAATGACGGACTCACCGTTCTGTAACATACCAGCTAAGGTCTTGTGTTCGTTAGGAACTTTTACCTTACGTCCGTCAAGACCTTTGAACCAACCACGACTTGCAATCTCAGGCACACGTTTCTTCTTTAGTTTAGACAAGCCTTGGATAGATTCCATAAAGTTATCTACTGCATCCGCTGCTTCCCTAGGTTTTACCTTGAGTATCTGTGCGATCTTAGCGTTACCTGCACCCAGCAAAAATGCGTAGATGAATGTCTTAGCCATGTCCCGTGTGATGTGAGACATACCCAAAGCCTTGCGGTTTAGGTTGTGAATATCTGTTTCGTCCTCCTTCTTACCTGACACAATAGCGTGTACATATTCTTCTGACTTCATAAGGTGCGCAAGTACTCGCAACTGTATGCCTTCTGCGTCAGTACCTACCAACCATGAACCCTCAGGTACAGACCACAGCCCACGAAACTGACCGTCGTACTTTGCCTTAACCTTCTCCACTTCTGTCTTAGGTTCACCATGAAACTCAGACGGGATGTTAGCTTGGTTAGGGTCACGGTGAGACATACGACCTGTCCATGCACCAATGTGCTGGAACTGTCCGTGTATCCGTGAGTCCTCTTTGACATGACCCAACCACTCCACCAGAGATGAACGCCTACCCTCAAGGGTAAGCCACTCAGCTAGACGTTTACCTCCGGCAGGTGCAGTGTTAGGTAGTGTGCTTAAGTTACCTTCGGACAGTGTCCATCCGTACTTGGCAAACTTAGCGCCACGCTCTTGGTTGTTCGCGTTCATACTCAATGTGTCCTTTCGTTTTCTCAAATGGTTCCCAACCTGCTTCCCATAGTCTTTCGATCCGTTGCTTAGGTGACGCTGGGTTGAAGTTGATGTACTCATAGCACACTAATTCATTGGGGTCAACCGATTTATCTAGCGCCGTAGCAAAGTATTTGTCTTGTGCTTTGCTGACACTAGAGAATAAAGTACCATCTGCTTTCCTTCGGTACTTGATACGATTGACTTCCGTAAGTTTAGGGGGGAAGTCTTCTTGAAAACTGCGTTCAAGGTCTTCCATTCTTGAATGGATTTCACCTAACAACTCCTCTGCTTTATCCTCTTCAAAGAAGAAACCATTGTAAGACATCTGTTCACACAGTACTTGTATGTCATGCTCACACCGAATAGCATCATGCCATTCAGGGTCTTCGATGATCTTCCTAAAGTGATTGTATAATTTGACAGTCACAATAACGTCTTGCTCACAGTACTCAATCATCTCGTCAGATAGTTTGTCGAAATCCTTGAAGCCTGTCTTGTACTCGCCAAGACGACAACCCCATGATGCTAGACTGTGACGGTTAATCATGCGCCTCGGAAATTCCTTTTCGACTAGGGATTCTTTCTTGTACTTAGCGAGAAGTTTCTTACGCATCTTTTCGTCTTGGTCTTTCATGTCGTACTGTACTAGGCGTGACACAATCAGTGTGTCGATCACCTTGCCAGTAGGCATGATGTTACCTAGTAGCTTGTTGATTACCTTGACATCAAAGCCTATGCCATTGTGGAACACAAAGTATTCACAGCCCTTGAGGTAGTCTACAAACCGATCTCTTTCTTCGGGTATTGATGTGACGTTAAGGAATCTTTCACGATCCCCTGTGTCCACATCTTCGGCACAGATAACCCAGATATGTTCAGGGTCTAGGCTCTCTGTTTCGATGTCCATTGCTACAGTTTTCATTCTTCATCCTCGTCATTTCCAAATAGATCGTACCACAAGATACAAACTACTGTCCAAGGCCAAAACAAACTTCTTAGTTTAGCCCTGCCTTTGTCTAAGTCTTCGGGTCTATCAAGTAGATCGAAGATAGTTTGAAGGTGTACATAGTGAAAGTATACACCCAGAAAGTATAGTGTTGCAGCTACTGAATCCATGTGGCTAAAAGTCATATGGTTTCTCACTAAGAGTGAAGGTAGCAGGTTCGAATTGTAACTGACCAGCATAACCTGTCGGCCCTACTGGACGGTTCTTTGTTACGAGTAACTTGGTTGTGTTACGTTCTTCTGTATCCTCTGATAGTTTATCTCGCTTCAAGTCAACCACAACTGAAGCCCGTTGCTCAATCATACGACAATACTTTACTGCACCGTCGTCGTTAGTGTGTCCAATCGTCACAATACCTACTCCTAATTCAGCTGCCAGCTTGGATAGTCTGACAGAAAGGTCTGCAAGGAATTGCTCTTTGCTTTCTTCCGATGCAACACCTGCGCTGATGTCCTGTATAGGTTCGAAGAAGATGTACTGAACACCACACGCCTGAGATAGATACCTTATATGAGACAATAAGTCAAGGGGGTCATCCTCGTCATTCAAATAAAATTGATAGAGCCTCTCGTCTTTAGTCAATTCCTCAATGGCTTTCTTGACAGCACCGTCCATGTTCTTCTCTTCGATCAGGTCTTTGCGAGTCAGGTTGTCCTGTATGTGGTATGACACAAGGCCTAAGAGTGAGCGAAGTTTTGTTTCTTCCATGTGCCAGATGGCAATCTTTATCTCAGGGTACTGGCTCAAGATACGGTACTCAAGGTACCGCATAAACTCTGTCTTGCCTATACCTGTCGCCGCCTTGAACAGGGTGAAGTGTCCTTGCATAAGGCCAAGGCACATCTCGTCAAACTCTTGCAGCCCTGTCTCTACATAGACATGGTCATCCGCCTTGTTATACATCCCAAGGAATTGCTCTGTCGTGTTGATGACATTCTCTGGCGTGTACTTCTTAGCGTTGAACCACGCAGCCTTGAACGCCTGTTCTGCGCCAGCCTGTAGGAACTCATTGGCGTCCTTGTACTTGTCGTGTGGTACACGGTACACCTTGTTTGGGTACATCTTAGCGATACGCTGGGCAACAGCGTTCCCTGCCTCGTCATTGTCCACAGACAGGATGATCTTGTCGAAGGATGACAGCCAGTCGTGTACGTTTTCCCACAGCTTGCGTGATGGTTTAGCTGATGGCAATGACACAACAGGGTTAGGATACTTCGGGTTGTGCATCATCTGATAGACAGACATGGCATCTAACTCACCCTCTGTGATGGTCACAGTCTTGGATGTTCCAGCGTTCCATAGGTTCATGCCAAACAATTCATCTGACTTGAAGCCATCCTTGGCACGAAAATCTTTTGGGAAGATGCGGGACTTGATGCCGCCAGAGGGGTATACATAGTCCTGGTATTCCTCCTCGCCCTTAGAGTTGAGGTATGTTTCACAGCCAAAGAACTTCATGGTGTCCGACGATATGCCACGCATACCCCGATAGATAGCTGTCATCTTCTCCAAAGGTACAACCTCAAGTTTCTTGAATGATCTTTCCACCTCGTCACCTTCCCCTGCTTCCCAATACTCACACCCGAAACAGTAGCCATGACCGTCATCGTATCGTGCAAGGTTATTACTTGACCCACATTCTGGGCAAGGTTCGTGGCTGACAAACTTACTGTCACTCTGTTGGGTTATCATCTCCGTAATCCTTCTGTCCGTATGGTTCGGCGTAGTAGCCTTTACTGTACTCCGCAATCTCTAGCTTTGTCATGTCTTCGATCTCTAGCACAGAAGTACCCTCGTCGTCAAGGGGTAATTTTGGATTCCAACTACGCCCATAGTAAGCATCCTTTGCCCCCTTCTTATATGCTAATTTCTCACGGTTCATCACATTTCCTCTTGACAATTATTATTTTCTCTGTATAATAGGGTTGTACCCTCCAGCCCTCTAACTATACTATCCATGTCGTCATAGTACAGATCATCAGGGTCTTCCATTGTTTCTATAGTGAGCACCCTAGAGTATGCTGCTGACAATGAATATCTGCGTTTTTCTTTATCCTTCATTATTCTAACTCCTCTTTTATCTCTCTGAAGATACGGGCTAGTCTCTCCACACTGTTTTTAGGTAGGTCAATGCAGTCACTCTCTTGCAAGTCACCCTGCACTCGCATTGTACCATCACTGTAAAGTGTACCTGTCCATCCATAACCTAAGTCTGTTATGCTGTCAATATATTTATCCATTTCATTCTCCTTAGAATGGGCAATCACCTTTGCCATCCCATACTTTAGGTGGCTCAGGTTTTTCTTGTGGTTGCTTAGGTGCCACACTGTGAGGCATGACACCCATCATATCTAATTCTCTTTCGAGAAATCTTGGCAGGTCATCCTGCAAAGTGACGAATCCGGCGCGCTGATAACTTGTTTAGCACACGCTCAAAGTAGATTGAACGCTTGCCGATGTGGACAGCCTTCATGGATTTACCTGAAGTAATTCCCCAGCGTGTCTTGGCAATGCGCTTGCGGGTCAGACCCTTGAGGCCAAGAACATTGAAGCGAAAGCCTTGGGTGTCATCATTGAGTGGTTTAGTTGCGATACAATAGAACATAATGTTCTCCTTTTAGGTTTGAGTTTAGTTCCATGCGTTGGCATGTAAAGGTACACTGCCAGAGTGTACCCTAGATGTCAACAACTTTTTAGATGTTGTGGATTCTTTTCCATGTTGTCCAAGTGATAGCCTGTAATTCGCTGGGCTTTACCTTGATGCGCTTGGCAGCTGTGACATAGGCGGCTTGCAATTCACGATACTGTTTCTTGCCCATGTTAGTCTTGTCAGATGTCAGCCCTTCGCGCTTACCTCTTGCGATATTCAATGCGTGACCGTCGATTGTAACTTCATCAAGCCCACGAATATTGGAATAGAAAGAGCGGATTTTCTGCCCATTGAGGCGGGTAAGAATTGATGCGTCATCCTGTAAATCATCCTGCAATATAGACCAAGCTTTCTGTTTCATGGCGTTATAGCATGACACCTTGAAGTCATCCAAACTGTCGCCATTGATCCAAGCCTGACACATTGACAGAGCATCCTTGCAATTGCGCTCCCAACGATTGTTAGGCGATAGTGCCGCCATGACACCAATGACTGTTGCCTCTTGAATGTCAGTCTCTTTGGCAATCCATGCCGCCATGCGCTTGGCTCTATCGTACCATTCAACGCCATTGGCTACATCTTCCACTGTCGCAATGCGGTACGTCTTAAGAATGTTTCTCACATATTGAGTCATTGTCTTACTCCTTGGTTGGTTTATTGAGAGACACCTTTGCAGATGTCTCCTTATAAGTCAACTCTATTTTGCTTTTAACTGCAAGTAAATACCCGCATGGATTCCTGCAAGAAAAGCCTTTGTTTCCTTTGCTGACCCTCTATGGTGTAACACTGTGGAGCCTTTATTTGTTGTCACTTGATAGCCGCCATAGTCAGCACTGTGATTTATTTCCACTGCCATTCCCGTAGAAATTGCCACTTTACTAGCCAAGTCTTCTAATACTTTATAAGTCACACGTTCCATTGTCTTACTCCTTGAGTTGGTTTATCTAGTGACACCCTTGCAGAGTGCCACCGATAAGTCAACCCCTTCTTACATTTTGTCAAACAGTCCCTTTGGATACGATACCAGCACCGATTCGTTATCATATACGATAGCCTTGAACAAAGTCTTCCCCTTACTGTTCTGGGCTTTTTTAACTATCTGGTCACCTAGGCTTTCAGTTACGATGTTAGCCCCTAGGCTTTCCAGTTGGTCAGTCATGCTCTTGCATGTTTTCAAAGTTACTTCTACTCTTTCGATTTCCATTGTCTTACTCCTTGGTTGATTGATAAAGAGACACCTATCGGGAGGAAAAGATGCCCCTGTATCAATCAAACACGACTAGCCCCAGCATTTGACGGGCTGATTCAAGTCACCGTTCTTCCGCCCCGTATCTTGGACGCTGTCCTTAAGCTAGTCTATGTGTCGTCTTGTCTTGCTATTCAGTCTGCATATTCTGTCTTCGTCGTCAAGTCTTTTTATTTCCGGTGACCCTCTTGATTGCTAGGCCTTGCTCGGTAACTCAAGTTGGATTCATTTGCCGTGGCGGTTGATCCGGTGTTTGTTTGCCGATGAATAATTAATGACATAGGATAAAATGGATTGCAAGAGAAAAAATCATTTAATTCGAATTATTTTTCAAAGGATATTTTATACTATATAATAGGAAAGAAAAATATTCTGCCAGTTATTACTATTTGTTTATTACTTTCATAGGGTTGATAGGGTTACTCTAGGTGTTAGCGTATTTCCCGCAGTAATTCTTTGAGTAATTACTATTTGTGACCACAAAAACGGCGGGGTTACGTGAAGGAATTACTATTTGTGACCACAAAAAAGATTTACTTTTGGGGTTGACGGGGGATATTTTTTTTCGTAACATGGTAGAGGCATCCCCGGGGGTCGCGCGTAGCCTATTGTATGTACAATACGTGAAGAAATTTTCTAAGAAAAATTCCTGAGATGTAAAATTGACACCAAGACAAAATAAAACCCCCTAGGGAAATACCTAGAGGGCAGAATCTGGATGTGGTTACCCCAAGTAAATACTTAAAGTAAGGGTAGTTGTTTATCTAGTAATACTTATAGGGGAATCCGGAAAGGATAATTTATTATAGCAATTAACCCCACACCTGTCAATAGTGACGTAGCGTCATTTAAACTTTTTTAAGAAATTAATTAAAATGTATTGACACCGTAATATATACTGTGCTATTATAGCGCAAGTGATTCGTTTTTATCTAGGGAATAACCATGTTCACCTTCGAGCAACTCAAGACTTCAAATGGAATAACAAGAACTAAAAGTTTGTTCTATGAGTTATCCTATCACGATCCTGAGTACGCCATCTTTACAACTAAAGAGAAAGACATTAAAGTCAACGGACGAACAATGGTCTCTCTCCAACAGCTATACGTTTCAATGGTACCTAACGATCCAACTGAGTACGAGTTTGCTCAAGCGGTCTTTGGTTCATGGGATGTATGGGAAAAGATAAAGAAGGCTCCACAACTCTCTGTCTTCATCAAGAAGTGGCAGAACGAAGTTGAGGTAAAGGTTAAGTCACAAGCTATCCAAGCGATTGCAATGGAAATGAAAGAGGGTGGACGTAGTTCATTCAGTGCAGCTAAGTTACTTTTAGAAAAAGGCTGGCTGGACAAAGACAATGCTTCTCAGGCAAAGAAGAAGCTACAACAAAAAGAACAGCATGACCAAGACAAACAGGCACTGGCTTTGCTGTCAGAGGATGCCGACAGGCTAGGGATTAAAATTCAGTAATGGCAAAGAGACCTTCTATAAGCACTATTTCGTCAGGGTACGCTTCTACGACTACCCTTAACTCTAATTTCGAGGCTCTTCAAGAAGCCTTCGATAACACAATATCACGTGATGGGTCTACACCCAATACGATGTCAGCTGACTTAGATATGAACGGTAATGATATTATCAATGCCTCTTCTCTTGTTGTCGGCGGTGTAGACTACTTAGCGCAATCTCTTGCATATAAAAATGCAGCTGAGGCTGCAAAGGTAGCTGCCGAATTAGCATACGATAACTTCGATGATCGGTACCTAGGCGTCAAGACATCTGACCCATCTACAGACAACGATGGTAACGCTCTTTTAGATGGTGCATTATTTTTTGATACCACCCTTAACGTACTGAAAGCATACGACCAAGGTAACACTGTATGGAAACGTACAACACCTACCACAGCTGAACAGGCGAACATTGATGCAGTCACAGCTATTTCTTCAGATGTGACGACAGTTGCAGGTATTAACACCAATGTTACTACGGTTGCTAACTTAGAGAATAATGTAAATACTGTAGCTGGTAACACTTCTAATATTAATACAGTAGCTGGCAACACTGCTAACGTCACAACAGTTGCAGGTATCGACGCCAATGTGACCACAGTTGCTGGGATTGCATCTGATGTAACTACGGTATCCAATAACAATAGTAACGTAACAACAGTTGCAGCCAACAATGCAAACGTAACTACTGTTGCGGGTATCGACAGTAATATTACTACGGTTGCTGGTATTTCAGCTAACGTAACCTCAGTCGCGAATAACGAGACTAACATTAATGCGGTTGTTTCTAATAGTACTAATATCAACACAGTCGCAACCAATAACGCTAACGTAACTACAGTCGCAGGAATATCAAGTGACGTAACAACGGTTGCAGCTGATGGGACAGACATTGGTGTGGTCGCTGGTATTTCATCGGACGTTTCAAATGTCTCAGGAATATCAGGCAACGTAACAACAGTCGCTGGCATTAGTGGTAACGTAACTTCAGTTGCTAATAACGAGACTAACATTAACACTGTTGTCAGTAATCTTAGTAACGTAAATAGCTTCGCGAACAAATACCGCATCTCCCCCAGCGCACCGACGACATCCCTCGACAGTGGTGACTTGTGGTGGAATAGCGCAGCTAACGAGTTACGGGCTTACAACACCACCGTAGGTGCATGGCAAGCTACAGCCCCAACGGCAGCAAACCAAGCGGCAATTGATATTGTAGCTGGTGATATTGTTTACTCAGAAGACTTAGGTTCAATCACAACGCCAGTTACCACGGGGCAAGGTAATTCAATTACACTTGTTGGTGATTCTATAAATGACGTAACTACAGTTGCGGGTTCAATTGCTAACGTCAACACAACAGCTGGCTCTATCGCCAATGTTAATTCTGTCGCTGGCAATGAGACTAATATTAACAGTGCCGTGAGTAACGAAACGAATATTAACAGCGTTGTTAGTAATGAGGCCAATATCAATTTAACAGCTGGGTCTATTGCCAATGTTAATTTAGTTGGAGGCTCTGTAGCCAACGTCAACACAGTAGCAGCTTCTATAGCCGACGTTAATCGTTACGCTGCACAATATACCATTTCAGCAAGCGCACCATCCTCCCCCGACTTCGGGGACTTGTGGTACGACAGCGCTGCTAACACCCTAAAGTATTACACAGGCTCAATATTCGCATCGATTTCTGCGGGTATCGCTTCAGTCGCAGGTGACACATCACCACAACTAAGCGGCACCTTAGATGCCCAAAACAACAACATCACAAACGTAGGTACCATATCGGGTTCTAACCTTCAGCTAGACTTTGGAGGTCTATAAACATGAGTAAACTATTACAACTTCGTGGCGGTACGACCGCTGAACACACTTCGTTTACAGGCGCAGTTCGTGAGGTAACTGTAGACACAGACAAAGACACGCTGGTCGTACATGATGGAACTACCGCTGGTGGTCATGTTCTGCCACGGACAAAAGCTGATATTGATGCACTTAATATCAACGCAGATACCCTAGACGGGAAGCAGCTTGCTACTATCGAAAGTGAGTATCAGGCTTTTGCAAACACAGCGGCAGCTAACGTAGTAGACAGCGCACCAGCTACACTGGATACTCTTAATGAACTAGCGGCTGCTCTAGGTGATGACCCTAACTTTGCGACTACTGTTAGCAATAGTATTGGCACAAAACTGAATGCTAGTGCTTACACAGCAGCAGACGTTTTAACTAAGATTAAGACTGTAGACGGCTCTGGGTCAGGCTTAGATGCTGATACTGTTGATGGCATTCAGGGTAGCAGTATTGTTCAGACATCTGACAGCCGCCTGACAAATAGCCGTACTTGTAACAACAGCTTTGACAACGCTACTAGTGCAAGGACAAACTTAGGTTTAGGCACAGGAAACACCCCTAGCTTTGTTGGCGTGACTGCCGCAAGTAATGGTCATTTTACTGCAAACACTAGCAACTCTGGAAAATATGTAAGGTTGTATGGTTCCGCTGGTACAGGCCGTTGGGATATTTACGGACATGGAAATAATCTTCGGCTAGGGAACAACGACAACACAGGCTATATGGTTTGTGACAGAGATATTTATGCCCCCAACTTCAACACCACCTCAGACCAAACACTCAAGACAAACGTAGAGACGCTCACAGGTTCTCTGGATGCTGTTAAGTCTTTGCGTGGTGTCTCATTCGATTGGATTGAGAATGGTAACTCAGAGGTCGGCGTAATTGCTCAGGAAGTGGAAGCTGTACTGCCGGATGTAGTCAGCACCAATGACCAAGGCATCAAGTCAGTTAAGTACGGAAACATGGTGGCTCTCTTGATCGAGGCCATGAAGGAACAACAGGCTCAGATTGATGAACTTAAAGAACAACTTAACAGCTAATAGTGGAAGGACACGAAGATGGCGATTAAAGTAAACGGTACAACCGTTATTAATGACAGTAGGCAGTTGCAGAATGTTGCATCTCTTGATGCTAGTACAGTGGCGGCTTTCAATAACGCTGGTGTTGGTGGATACCTTAACAGAACTATAAACTTTTTATATACTGAAAGCGGCACTTTTGTTGTGCCAACTTCGGGCAAGATGGTTGTACAGGTAATCGGTGGTGGGGGCGGCGGAGCAGCGGTCCGATATGAAAATCCCAGTCAAGTAGCTGACGCGGCTGGCGGAGCAGCGGGGGGATATAGCCTAAAAACAGTAGCCGTAACAGTAGGTGATACCTACACTGTTACTGTGGGTGCAAGAGGGGCCAATGCCATTATCCCTTATTCGGCCGGCCAGTTTACTAGAACAGCAGGCGGCAATGGCGGCACTACCACTGTAACTGGACCTAGTAGTTTTAGTATCTCCGCTACGGGCGGCGGCGGCGGGGGTGTCGCTACGGGCGGCACTACGGCATATTCTGGCGCGGCTGGCTCTGGAAGCGGTGGGACTATAAACACAACAGGCGGCACGTCAAACACAAGCGGCGTAACTCGCCAAAGCTATGGCTGGCTGAGTGCATCTTGGGGCGCTTCAATTAGCATCGTGCAGGGGATTACGGGGGCTAACGCAAGTCTTCAAATGCAGTACCATGGCGGCAACTTTTATCCGTTATCAGGTACGGGTCCATTTAACGATACATCCAACCCCGCTGTTGTAGAGGAATTACTGGGACTGGGCAGAACTACCTATGTACTTTCTCCAATAAAATTTGACACTTCGGCAGTAAGCAAAGCAGGGGCAGCAACTTGGAGTGACCAATACTATTCTGGGGGCGCGCAAGGAGTCTGGGGCGAATTGGGTGGCGGCGGCGGTGGCTGCACTTCCACAAACGGTGGGAATTACACATCAGTCCAGCAAGCTGGAAAAGGTGGTTCAGGTGCGGTGAGTTTTGCTATCTTCACCGATGATGTTTCCGCGTAAATAAAATATAGGAGTGTAAATATGTCTATAAAAATATATGTCGCAAGCGATGGAAACAGAATACAAGTGCCATCAAGCGCATCATTGATAGATTGGCCCGGATATACAGAGGAAGAAACCTCGCTGATTGATATGTCTATACAGGCCAGAGAGTGGAGGGATATACTTCTATCCGACACTGATTGGTGGGCTGTAGCAGACCGCCCGATGACCACAGATCAAGCGGATTACCGACAGGCGCTGCGTGACATCACAGGTCAGTCTGGCTTTCCAACCGACATTACTTGGCCCACAAAGCCTGAGTAAACAATGGCAACACTAGAACAAATTAAACAGGCGGCAGAAACTGACTTGGTAACCTTCATCAAGTTGGTTGCCCCTGAACAAGTTCTAGGACAATGCCATGAGGATGTCTGTAACTGGTGGACACGGGAAGATCATAAGTCCCATCAGCTTCTTCTATTCCCACGGGACCACGGCAAGTCAAGATTAATAGCATTTCGTGTTGCTTGGGAGTTGACAAAGAATCCAGCATTGCGTATACTATACATATCTGCTACCGCTAACCTAGCGGAAAAACAACTAGGGTTTATCAAGGGTATCCTTACCTCAGAGATATACCGAAGGTACTGGCCTGAACACGTTCATGCTGACGAAGGAAAACGAACTAAGTGGACTAACTCAGAGATTATGTTAGACCACCCCTTAAGGAGGAAAGAAAATGTTAGAGACCCTTCGGTCTTCACTGGTGGTCTTACTACGTCACTTACAGGACTTCATTGCGACATTGCTGTCTTGGACGATGTCGTTGTGTACGAAAATGCTTACACAGGCGAAGGACGTAATAAAGTTAAAAGTCAATACTCTCTTCTCTCGTCTATCGAAGGGGCTGAAGCAAAAGAATGGGTCGTAGGTACCCGCTACCACCCAGCTGATCTATACAACGATTTGCTTCAAATGGTAGAAGATCAGTACGACGACAAGGGCGATAAGATAGGTGAAGACAACATCTATGAAGTTTTTGAAAAACCTGTAGAAGATTGTGGAGATGGCACAGGTGAGTTTCTTTGGCCCCGTAGTCAACGTAAAGACGGTAAGTGGTTTGGCTTTGATCTAAAAATCCTAGCTAAAAAACGTGGGCAGTACCTCGACAAAGGACAGTTTAGAGCACAGTATTATAACGATCCGTCTGACCCAGACAACGTACCTGTAAGCCCAGACAAGTTCCAGTACTATGACCGTAAACATATCAAAGAGGATAACGGCTACCTTTACTACAGGGACAATCGCCTCAACGTATTTGCAGCGGTAGACTTTGCTTTCAGTCTAAGTAAACGGGCAGACTATACTGCGATTGTTGTCGTAGGGATTGACTCAGATAATAACGTATACGTCTTAGACATTGACAGGTTTAAAACGGATAGGATTTCTGAGTACTTCGAACATATTCTTCAGCTATCCACTAAGTGGTCTTTCAGAAAACTAAGAGCGGAAACGACTGTTGCTCAGATGGCAATCGTTAGACAGCTTAAAGAATTAATTAAACAACATGGTCTGTCAATTAGCATCGACGAGTTTAGACCTAACAAAAGCCAAGGCAACAAGCAAGAGCGTATATCCTCTATCTTAGAACCTAGGTACGACAACATGAGTATCTGGCATTACCGTGGTGGTAACTCTCAAATACTAGAAGAAGAACTATCGTCCCGTAACCCTGCACACGACGATGTGATAGATGCCCTCGCCTCAGTGGTAGACATGGCGGTAAAACCTGCACGATCAGTACGTCGGCATAAAAGTAATGTAGTGCAATTTAACTCAAGATTTGGTGGAGTTTCCTTCTAATGGCTGGAACAACTATTGACATAGATCAGCTGATTGAGCCTCATGCTCTTGCATCAGATATTTCTGATCGTTGGACGAATTGGAATAACGCTCGTCAGACTAAGATTGAAGAGTGGAAAGAAGTCCGTAATTATATTTACGCAACAGATACTCGAACAACATCTAATAATAAACTGCCTTGGACTAACAGTACGACAACTCCCAAGCTAACTCAGATTGCAGACAACCTTCACGCCAACTATTTCTCTGCGTTATTCCCTCAACAGAAATGGTTTAAGTTCGAAGCGCACGACGACGAAGGTAACGTAAAACGTAAGCGTGATGTTATCCAAGCATATATGGATAACAAAGTACGTCAGTCAGATTTTGAAAACACTGTGAGTAAATTAATCAATGACTATATTCAATACGGAAACTGTTTTGCAACCGTTGACTTCTCCCGTGATTATACTGAGTACGAAAACGGAGAACGTATTGTCAACTATATTGGACCTAAGCTTGTCCGTATCAGCCCCTTTGACATCTGTTTCAATCCTCTCGCCCCAAATTTCGGAGATAGCCCTAAAGTTATCCGTTCAATTCTAACCGTAGGGGAAGTTGCCCGTAAGGTAGATGAGACGGTAGACAACGACTACATGAAAGAAATTCTTGACAAGATGCTTGCCAATCGGTCAGCTATGTCAGGTCAAGATGTAGATACAAACAAGTCTCAAGCATACACAGCTGATGGCTTCTCCACTCTGCAAGAGTACTACGAGTCTAACTATGTAGAACTACTTACATTCTATGGGGACATCCATGACGCAGAAACTGGTAAGTTCCACAAGAACCGTGTCATCACAGTTGTTGACCGTTCCTATGTATTGCTTAACGAACAGAACCCCAGCTGGTTAGGTAAAGCGTCTATCTTCCACGCAGGGTGGCGTGAGCGTCCAGACAACCTCTATGCAATGGGTCCACTAGATAATCTTGTCGGTATGCAGTACCGCATTGACCACCTAGAGAACCTGAAGGCAGATGTCTTCGATCAGATTGCTTATCCAATTATTAAGATCAGAGGTGACGTAGAAGACTTTGACTTCGAACCAGCTGCCCGTATATACATGGGTGAAGAAGGTGACGTAGGTTACTTAGCGCCTGACGCTACTGCACTCAACGCTGATTTTCAAATCCAGACTTTAGAAAATAAAATGGAAATGCTTGCAGGTGCGCCCCGTGAAGCTATGGGTATCCGCAGCGCAGGTGAGAAGACAGCCTTCGAAGTTCAACAGTTGATGACAGCCGCTGGACGTATCTTCCAACATAAGACTGCACACTTTGAGCGTGTCTTCTTAGAACCAATCCTTAACGCAATGCTTGAGGCAGCACGACGTAACATGGACTATGCAGATACAATTCGTGTTCTTAATGATGACTCAGGTTTGTTTTTCTTCGAACAAATATCTAAAGAGGATATTATTGCTAACGGCAAGATAGTTCCTATGGGTGCTAGACACTACGCAGAACGTGCCAACCGTGTCCAGAACTTAACCCAACTCTACCAGCTAAAACTGTCTGATCCAACAATGGCGGCACACTTGTCTGGTAAAGAGTTCGCACGACTCTTGGCTGACGAACTTGGTGAACCTAAACTGTTCTCAGAAAACATAAGTGTTACAGAACAAATGGAAACACAACGTATGGCTACTGAAGCACAGGTTCAATTCGAGGAAGAACAACAAATCGCAATGGAACAAGGATTGTAAAATGCCTTATCAAAACGGAACAAAGACGCCCTATGGTAAGGGCGCTAAGAAAAAAGAACCTACGACTACTAAGACATCTGTAGTTGTAAAGAATAAAGTTAAATGTATGTGTGGATGTGGAGGTTAGTATGGGCTACGGAATGAAGAAACCGACCAAGAAAAAACCAATTAAAAAGAAATAAATGAAATCCCACTGGTTCAAACAATGTAAGACTAAAGAAGAAAAGACTAAGGTTAAACAGGCTATTCTTTCAAACCAAGAAAGCCTCATCCGTCTTGAACATATTCTTGAGTCATTACTAAAAGATACCCCTTCGACAGCTGACTATGATAGTCCGTCATGGGCGTATAAGGAAGCTGATCGTATCGGCTATAACAGGGCGCTAAACCTAGTGCTCGACATAATCAACTTAGATAAGGAATAACAATGGTATTTTCTGACAGTGCTGCAACCGCACAGACTGAACAGGTAACAGAGCAAACGCAAACTGAAACCCCACCACAGGAATCTTTTTTGCAGAAACTCGTCGAGGCGAAGGGAGAGAATTGGAGAGACCCTGAAACTTTAGCTAAAGGTAAACTTGAAGCAGATGGTTACATAAAGACCCTAGAGGATCAATTAAACCAGATGCGAGAGGACATCAAGAAGCAAGACTATCAGGCCCAAATTCTTGAACAATTGCAGAACAAGGCTACTGACTCTACCACAGTAGAAACTGCAATGCCTAATAATAATGGTAGCACAGAGACACAGAACACCACTGCGAGTCTTAGTGAGAACGATCTTGAAAGCCTTGTTGAGAAGACGCTGGTTAAACGTGAGAAGGACTCTGTTGTAAAACAAAACCTTTCACAAGTAGATCAAGAGTTAGTTAATTCTTTCGGAACTGAAGCGGAAGCTAAGGTACGAGAGAAGGCCCAAGAGTTAGGTATGTCTATGGAACGCTTGCGTGACATTGCAGCTGAGTCTCCCACCGCTTTCTTTTCTCTTATCGGTCAACCCCAGAAAACCTTTAACCCTATGGTTCAAGGTTCTGTTCGTACCGAAGGTGTCAACATGCAAGCCTCGAATGTACGCAATTGGCAATACTACCAAAGCTTACGTCGGGAAAACCCTAATCAATACTATACACCCAAAGTCCAACAACAGCTTATGCAGGACAAAGTAAAAATGGGTGACAAGTTCGGAAACACTTAGAAAGGACTAGCAAATGGCTGGTATGATTTCCTCCAACACGGACATGCAACGCTTGATCCGTGCTGAGGTTTACTCCTCAGAACTTAAAGAAATCCTTCGTGACGAAATGATGGCACAGTCCGTCGTTCGTATGTTGGATGGATTCCCAGATGGTGACACATTCACTATCCCAACCATCGGTGAAACAACTGTAGCAGACTACACTGAAGATGCTGCCGTTTCATACGTTCCAATGGATACAGCTGAGTTCCAATTCAGCATCGACAAGTATCTGCAATCTGCTTCTTACATCACCAAGAAGGCTGCACAGGATTCGTTCTATTCAGCACAACTTGAAGCACGTTTTGTTCCAGAACAAGCCCGTGCGATTATGGAGCATTTTGAATCCACCACTATGGCTGCACCAGAAGTCGGCGTATCTGCAAACTCCGCAGAAACACTTGACGGGGCAGCGCACCGTATCTCCGGTGGTAATGCTGGTAAGTTGGAACTTGCTGACTTCGCATATGCACGTTACGCATTGAAGAAGTCTAAAGTTGCAGACCGTGGTTTGGTTGCTATTGTGGACCCATCCGTAGAGTACCAACTCAACACATTGACTAACTTGACCAACGTGTCAAACAACCCAATGTTCGAAGGTATTGTACGCGACGGTATTGCAACAGGTATGCGTTTCGTAGCTAACGTCTATGGCTTCGATGTATACACATCCAACTACTTGAAGAAAACTGTTGCTGATGCTGCACTCTTGGAAAAAGATGGCACAACAGCTAACGACTTCTCTTCAAATAACGGTGTTGCAAACTTGTTCTTCTCAGCTGACGCAGGTTCTAACCCATTCGTGGGTGCATGGCGTCAAATGCCTGAGGTAGACTACGAGTACAACAAAGACTACCAACGTCATGAGTATGTAACTACTTCTCGTTATGGTGTCAAGAAGTACCGTCCAGAAGGTATCGTTACAATCGTATCCGATCCCGACGTATAAAATGTAAAGGGTGGCCCTTCGGGGCCATCTTTTCTCTTGACAAAAGTTATTATGTACCTTATAATAGCTTTAACACTGGCAGAGGTTCCTAATGGCTAACGTAAATCATTCTACTCTAACTGATCCTTACTTACACGAACCTAAGGGTATCGCAAGTGCAGGAGCAGGTAACGTATATATCTCTAATGGTGCGGGTTCTGGAACATGGACTAAAGATCATGCTCATGTTAATGGTTATATACCCTTTGACTCTACCACTCCTGCGTATACACACAGTGTGACAACAAGTTTTACAGCGTTTAACCCAACATTTACAACAAATAATGTTGATGGGTTTACTTCTGCAAGTTCCCCTAATGCTCGTTTAATCTATTCAGATAGTAATACTTTAACTGGATTTTGTACCTTTACGATTAACTTTAAAAACGCTTCTGGTACGGCAAGAGACCTTGAAATGGTTTTCTACAAAAATGGTGTGGCGACACCATCCCATACTATTAACACAGCTGAGGCAGGTGAGTGGCGTACATCAGTGCTAACGGATGTTCTAACACTAGCCCAAAATGATTACATAGAAATTTTTGTAAAAGGTAGTGGTGCCTTCTCCCTTGGAGTTGCGTCTGCCTCATTGACTATACGAGGAGTACCCTCCTAATGAAAACCACTCTCCTTCAGATAGTACAGTCCATTCTTTCTGATATGGACTCAGAAGATGTCAACAGTCTTTCAGATACAATCGAAGCGCAGCAAGTAGCTTCTGTTGTCGAGGACACCTACTACAATATCGTATCTGCAAGGTACATCCCTGAACATAATGCTCTCCTTAGAATTACTTCTTTAAATGACTCGTCTAAACCAACTCACTTTAGGTACCCTAGTAATGTTAAAAGCCTAGAGCGGCTTGAGTATAATATAGGTACGGTTGCTAACAACAACTATAGAGAAATACTCTTCCTCGAACCAGCTGAGTTTCTTGACCGTATGAATGAAAACGGTCTTAAGGTTTACTCAGTAGTTAACGGAGTAGACTTGTTTGTGTCTACAGACCGACCACCTACTTACTATACATCCTTTGATGATAACAACATCATCATGGACTCATACGACAGTTCTGTAGAGTCCACACTAGGTGAGTATAAAGTAAGAGCATACGGACAGAGTATGCCAGCTTTCAGTCAGACGGACTCCTTTGAGCCTGACCTAGACAATACACTTATGCCTTTGCTTCTCGCTGAGTCTAAGTCAACTTGTTTCTCATTGTTCAAGGGTGGATCAGACCCTAAAATAGAACAAGCAGCCCGACGGTTGAAGTCTTACATCCAGAACGATCAATTTAAAATTCGCAAATCTAACAAGCGGAACAGCTACGGAAGAACCTAATGATTGAATATGACCATGACACAGCCAACCAACACTGTGTCTGTAAGTCAGATAAATTACTTACAGATGTTATTATCGAAAAAGAAGCAGGTGGGTACAGGTTCTTTACTTTAAGATACACAAAAGGCAAGACACCTCAAGAACTATCTGGACGTTACACAACCATATCCTCTGCCCAAAGCCACTTAGAAAAGTACTTGCGGAAGCAGCCAGTATCTAAAACTAAGCGAGTACGGGAACACGCAGACGAAAGAAAGAAACAACGTAATGCCGCAAAGTCTGAATCAGAAAGCAGTTAATACATTTGTCAGAGGTTTAATTACTGAAGCAGGTGAACTAACATTTCCTGAGGGTGCCTCTGTAGATGAACTTAACTGTGACCTACGCAGAGAGGGTTCTCGCCGTAGACGTTTAGGCGCGTCTTATGAGGAAAGCCACGTACTTTCTACATTTACTGTATCTGACACTGACTTAGTAGCCACTGGTACATGGGCAAACGTAGGTGGTTCAGGTGACCTAGAGTTCCTTGTTATTCAAAAGGGGACTATTCTTTACTTCTATAACAAAGGTGAACTACCTTATTCAGGGCAACAAGAGGCCAACTCAATTGACCTGTCTACTTACGAGTACGCAGGTTCAGCTGGGGCAGAAACTGAAAAGTGCCAGTTCACCAGCCTTAAAGGGAACCTTATCGTTTCTTCTAAGGCTATCAACACAATAGCTATCGCCTACAATTCAGGAGCCTTAACAGCCTCTCAGATTGAGTTTAAGGTTAGAGACTTTGAGTGGCAAGGTGACACTTCAACTTACTACGAAGACGATTCAACCCCAAGTCAGGACCGTAAGTACGATGCACAAAATTCAGGTTGGAACACCGGAAACCCTGCGCCTACAACCTTAACTAAACGTCTGACTCACCCGTGGTACTCCGGTAAAGATTCAAGTGGTAACTACAGTGAAAGTGAGTTTAACAAGGTATACCAAGGTACAACCTTAACAGGCAACGGACACTACATTTTAAATTTCTTTGAAAAAGCCCGTGGCACAATTTCAAATCTAACAGGCTTAACTAAAATGTCTGAGCCTGAAACAAGTCGGTTCCGTTGTGTCGCTTCCTTCTCTGGTCGTGTGTTCTATGCTGGTCTAGATAGTAGCCGTAACGCAGGTACAATCCTCTTCTCAAAACTGGCAGATACTATCGGTGACTTAGGTACCTGTCACCAACAAAACGATCCTACAGGTGAGGATATTTCTGACCTTCTCGCTACGGACGGTGGTGAAATCCGTATACCTGATGCTGTAAAAATTCAAAGATTGTACGCCTTCCAAAACTCTCTCTTTGTATTTGCTGAGAATGGTGTCTGGCAGATCACAGGATTAGACGGTGTTTTTACAGCTGACGCTTTTTCTGTCAACCGTGTATCTCGCGTGGGTATACTGTCACCAGAAACTTTTGTTGAAGCAGAAGGTACTCCTTTCTGGTGGTCCTACTACGGCATACATACCCTACAGACTGACCCAGTGTCAGGGCAGGGTCAAGAGCAAAACCTCAGCCTTCCCTCAATTCAAAGCTTTTGGGACAAAATTGGTAGTGACGAGAAACTTAAGGTTACAGCTGCGTATGATAACATTAACAGACGTATCTACTGGGCTTACCCTGACGCAGACGAAACTGTTGCGTCCAAGTTAAATAACTTTTTAATCCTTGACATTCCCCTCCAAGCATTTTACCCGTGGAAGATTAGCGACCAGTCATCGAACACTGATTGTGTAGTAGGTATGTCTTTCTACACAGGGTACGGTGCAACCGATCTTGCGTTGGACGTTACTGCAAACAATGGCGCAGATGATGTTGTCTTATCAAACGGTGACGATGTTGTCAACACCCGTATATCTTCTTTCACCACAGGTGATCCGGCTATCATTCTAATCTGCCGTGATGGGGACACAAACAAGCTAACTATGGGTGGCTTCACAGGTTTAAGTTTCTTAGATTGGGGTACAACAAACTACGTATCTTTTGCAGAAACTGGGCATGACTTTATCGGAGACCTTGTAACTAAGAAGTCAGCACCTTACATTGTAACTAACTGCCGACTAACTGAGACAGGTTTTACAGGTACAGAACTGGCTGGTTATGAAGCTATAAGACCATCATCACTTACGGTATCCGTTGCGTGGGACTTTAACAAAAACTTTGGCACAGCACAGCAAGTATACCGTCATAAATTTCCTATCGTAGTTGACCCTAACAACATCAACAGCTTTCCCTACCCTGAGAAAGTAATCACAACCCGATTGAAGATGCGTGGGACAGGTCGTTCTATGAGACTACGTTACGAAAGTCAAACAGGTAAGGATTTTAACCTTTTGGGTTGGGGTATTATCCAAGGCCGTAACCCAAGGTTCTAATGCAAGCACAGTCCAAAAGCTTAAATGGTATCAGAGGTTCTTGCTTTGATATTCGTTTAGAGTACAACAAAGAATATGTCATCGTACACCTACCAATTGTAGAAAAGATGAGCAAAGGTACTTTTATAGAGATGTCCTATCTACTCGAAGACTGGGCAGGTTTCTTTAAAACAGCTGGCTATAAAGGTCTGTACGCTGTAGTATCTCCTAAAAGTAAAGCTGAGAAACTAGCGTCTATGTTGAAGTTCGTTTATCTTGGCGAGTACGAAAAAAATCATATCATGGTATATAAGGATTAAGTTATGGGTCCAGCTTTACAGGTAATAGGATTAGTCGTCGGTTTCGTTGGCTACCAACGTCAACAAGATGCTATGGCACGGGCTGAAGAAGCCTCGTTAAAGGCAGCTGATTCTCAGAAGCAAGCTATCGCAGCACAGCAAGAGCAACAAGACTTAGCTGCCCGAAGAGAACGTCGGCAAGCTGTTCGGCAAAGTATAATACTTAGACAAAGACAAGCGGCTCAAATGCAGGGCGCAGGTGTTGGTGAAACTTCTGCCGCAGGTGGGGTTAGATCAAGTGTAAGTTCACAGGTAGGTGGCAACTTAGGGTTCAGTTCTCAAATGTCAGGACTAGGTCAAAGGTTCTCTCAAGCTTCTATGAACGCGGCTACCTTTAATGCACAGGCTGGCATCTTCCAGCAACAGGCTCAATCAGCAGGTCAACTCTCAGGAGCGGGTTTCAGTATGTTTAGTTCCTTCGGCGGGACTAATTTTAGTGGACCGGGTACACCGTCTATTTTTAAAGGCTTGGTTACTTAGAACTGGAAAATAAATATGAAATCACCACTGCTAACACTAAGCGATCAGGTCTTCAACGAATCTTTTTTGAAAGACGATTCAGCAGCACAGGTTGAGGAGAAGCCGTTCAATCCTCTTAGCGAAGTTGAGCGTAATAAATCTCAAGAAATATCTATCACAACTGGTGCAGCCTTAGATGAAGTAGAGGCCAAGCGTGAACTAGGTGACGGTAGTGCTGAGGCACAAGCTAGGGTTAACCACCTAAACACAGACTTCTCTGCGGATATTGATTCAGCATATAATGAAGGTATGACTTCAGACGATGTAGCTACGATAATCCAAGAGAAGTCTGAAAAAGGTAAGGACATGACGGTAAGTGAATACCTGATGATCCAAAACCTTATGCTTGGTGACCGTGACGTAAACCCATATGCAGCCAGAACTTTGTCAAACATGACAATCTGGAACAACCTCATGGTCAAGGCCATCGAAGAGAATGACCAATCAGGCTTCTCTAAGTTCCTGACGTTCCTTGACGTAAATATCCTACGGGAAATTACTTTAGGTGCCTTTGAAAATGTCACCTTTCGTTCTAACCGGGAAGGCTCTGAGATACGTGAAGCCTTTAACAGTAAGACCCCAGCTGAGTTTGAAGAGTGGGCTAAAGAATATATTATTGAACGTCAGGATGAAGGCTTCTTTTCTAGGGACAGCATCTGGAACCTTTACAAGCAAGCTAACGACGCAACCTACTTAGGGTCTGACCCTATGGCTGGGCTTAATGCTTTGTTTGGGGTTGCCGATATTGCTACCCTAGGTTCTACAAAGATTGCTAAAGGTGCTGTTAGTGGTGCTATTACGGGAACCAAAGCAACAGTATCCTCAGCCCCTGAGATTGCAAGTAAGTTAACAAGTCTTGTCAAGTCACGCAAACCTATTGACACAGTAGCTGTTATGTCAGACGAGGTTGAAGCTGCCAATGTTTTAACCAAGATGGTAGACGACACAGGAGTTCAGACGGATAAGGTAAACGCTGGACGTAGTCTACCTGAAGACTTAGACCCAGTTAAAGGCCCGATTGAAAGACCTAGTCAAGCCGCAGTTCGTGAGAACACAAACAAGAATAACATTATTGAAGAGATAGAGACAGCTAACCGAAATGGTTCTTTTGGTGAGTACCTTCCCCGTGCTATTATCCAAGAGGTGGCTGAACAAACAGCTAAGAAAGTAGCTAGTAGAACAAACAATGTTGTTGTTAAGGCAACTACACTGGTTGACGAAGGCTCAGAAGATTTTAAAGTTGTTGTTCGTATGGGCAAGGACGGGTCAGGCACAGCCTTCCGTCGTAAAATGGATGCTGAAGCTATCGCAGCTAAAGACCCATCCCTTCGTGTTGTCAAGAAAGAACAAGGGCGGGGCTGGTGGATTGAGACTGAACAACGCTTAAATCTAGCGGATAAGTCTCCTCAGGCTGAGATACTTGCAAAAAATAACATCGTTTCAGACGCAATAAATAAAGTTGTTGGCGCTGCAACAGTACGTCTAGGTGATAGATTAGGTGCCAAGTTCCTTCAGGCTGAGGCTGGTCAGGCTCTTATTGGAAATATTATCAAACCTTATGAAAAAACTATCCGGGCGGTTAAGGGTAAAGAACTAGAAAACCTATCTGACTTCTTCACCCAGCTTCGGGATGGTAGGTACTCTCACGAAAGGAAGACCCCCACAAGGGCAGCCTTTGAGACAAGGTACCAGAAGGACTACGGGATGGTACCTAGTAAAAAGGTAGGGGACGCATATGAAGCCCTTGTAGACATCAATGATGCGTCTTGGCATATACAGTCATCTGCTAGGCTTAAGCGTGCTGTAGAGGGCGGAGGTGTCTTCGCACAGCTAACTGATGGCCTTTCGTCTATAGCCTACCGTGTTCAGGCCAGAAACGTAGACGATCAGGTCTTAGACTTAGTTACTGGTCGGCCTATTCTTAAAGAAAAACTTGATGGTGATTTGATTATCTTTAAGTTAGAAGAACCCCTAATGGATCATGTCTACGTTACTAACGTAAAGTCAACCCGTGTACTTGAACGTGTTGATGTTATGCCGTACAACGTAGGTGGGCCAAGAACAAACGCTGAGTTCCGTTGGTTTGTAGGTACAATTAAAGAACAGGCTATCCGTGGCAAGACTATTTCTACGGGTTTAAAAACAATGCTAGGTTCTTTTGGGAAGAAACAAGCAGATCAGGCTGTGTTCGAACTTAATACTATCGCTACTAAGATAGACAAGTTAATGAAGAACGCAGGTGTGACAAAGCTTGAAGATTTAACTCTAAGTAAAGCTGACTACGAAGAACTAGGTGACCTGATCCGTGCTAACAACGATTGGAATAAACACGTAACTGATCTGGAAGACCTACAGAAACTAGGTAGAGAGTACAATTTCAACTTCAATGAAAAGTTCGTTCTTAAAGCAAGGGATGAAAAAGTTACAGTCGATATGGCTGGTCAAAATCCTACTCGTATAGGTCTTACTGTTGGAGAAGACGTTTCCACAACTCTTAACGGACAGGGTATGAAGCGTCGTGACACTCCTCTGATGGAGTACGGCGGAAAGAAGGCTACTAACGACAGCCCTCTGGCAGCTATTGCAGATCAGTTTGGTAGTGAAGTGTATGGTTACGCAAACCGTGCAGCTACTAAGGATGCAATCGAAGGTTGGGGTCTCCTCGCTGAATCCAACAATGGTTTAATTAAAAACTGGGACGACATCAAAGGGCTTGACCCTATGCAGAGGTTCCTTCAGGCTGAAGTAACAACTACAGGAAAATTTAATGACATAGCCACACAGTTGCGTGAGCAACAGGCTGTCATAAAACGTAGACTGAACCAACCTACTCTAGCTTCTAAAGCGTGGGAAGTCTTTACTACTCAGGCTACCGAAACAATCTTTGAAAAAACAGGTAAGAAAAGTATTGCAGGTTTTAGCCTTGATCTAACCAAGACTGACCCTGCCTCTCGTTTACTCCAAGTAGGTTTCTACTCTAAGTTCGGTTTCTTCAACCCTGACCAGTTTATGCTTCAGGGTCTACACAGCGTTGTAATTGCGGGTATTTCCCCTAAGTATGGTACTAAAGCTATGGGTCTTACCGCACCAATGCTTGCGATAATGCACCCTAACCTTAGTAAACCTGCCCGTGACCTTGCAATACAACGCATGTCTAATTTTACCAAGCTATCTGTTGACGAATTAAACGACTTGGTTCGTTATATAGACGAGAGTGGACGTAATATTGTAGACAATCAGGTTATAGAACTTCAAGGACCACAGAAGTTTGGTGCGTCAAGTACTTTGCTAGGTAAAAGCCAAGAAGGTGTTGGTAAATTCTTAGACTTCTCTACTCTGTTCTTCAAGGAAGGTGAACGCTCTTCTCGTTTGACAGGTCTAATAACAGCCTTTCTTGAACACCAAGCGAAACGACCTGATATTAGCCCCTTCTCCCCTGAAGGTAAACGCTGGATTACTAACCGTGAGCAAGACCTAACCTTCCGTATGACAACTGGCTCCCGTAGTTTTGCGCAGTCTGGCCCAATGAGGGTGCCAACACAGTGGCTATCGTACTCTTTAAGGAGTTTAGAGAACATTGCGGTAGGCCGTAACTTCACACCTAAAGAACGGTTTGGTATGTTCATCACTCTTGGACCTCTATGGGGTCTGACAGGTCTAGGGTTAGGCCAAACAGCGGGTTATGTCACAGAAAAACTTGGTTACTCTGCTGAAGACCCTGAATCAGTTAAGATGTTTAACAAAGTTAAGTACGGTTTGTTTGACCAGTTACTTGGGTGGAGTCTTGGAACTGAGACAGCCTATGCTACCCGTGTAGCCCCAGCTGAACAGGTGAAAGACACCTACCGTAAGTTATTTGAAGACCCCTTACTTACAACTTTGTTCGGGCCTTCTGGTCAAATTGCAAACGATATGTACAAGGTAGGTTCCAATGCCGTGAAATCAATGGTTTCTGGTCGTACCTCAATGGTCAGAGAAGACTTAACACAGCTACTGCGTAACCTTTCTACTGTAGACAAGGGATATAAAATTGCCGAGTTAATTGAAACAGGTAACTATCGCAGTAAAACGTATAAACTCGCTGTCAGTGGCCTAGCCCCAAATGATGCGGCAGCTGTTTTAGTTGGCGCTACCCCAGCACCTGTTCAAAACTACTACGATTATAGAGAAATGGTTTATACAAAGAACCAAGAGTTCAAAGAAATCTCAACGAAGTTAAAATCTAAAGCTACACTTGCGATGGACCTCTTGACAAGTGGGGACAAAGATGATATGATTAGAGGCGATAGTCTTTGGACAGAAATCACAGATGAACTATGGGCGTCTAGGCTTTCGAACGAACTAAAAATCTCCCTTCAGAACAGCCTAGTTAATGTAGGTCAGGTTGCAGACATTTTTAGAAACGCACATAGACTAGAATTAGAACGTGAGTCAAGCTTCTTGTCTCATCAGATGCAGTAAGGAAAAGAAATGGCAGGTTTTGCGGTAGATATTGGCGAGGCAGGAACAGCTGCGAATCGTGGCGTTGCAACCCCAAGCTACAGAATTTACGACAGCGCTTCAAACCAGACAGCGGCTATCGGTAAAGGGTTGTTCGGTGTCTTAGACGACTACGCTAGGACTGAGGCCAAGAACGTACCCTCCGCATCCGCTATTCAGGATGCAAAACAAACTGCGTATGCTACGGAACTACTCAATCTAAAGGGGACAGACCCCACCCAGATGCGAAGTAGAGTAGATTCACTTTTTTCTCAAGCTGTTGCAAACGGGTTAGTTAAAAATCAACAAGTCGCAGATGTGACAATGACTCTAACAGGGGTTGACATTAAACATATTAACTCTAACCCTTACCTAGCGGTACAAAACAAAGTTGCCGCAGTTATTTCAGAAAACCCTGCTTGGAATTTTATAGCGATAGATGAATTAAACGCATCAGGTAACGATAAACCAACCCAAGAAGAGATAACGCAGAAGACAATGAGTCTTATCATGCAGACTGAGGCAGCTAGTCTTATTTCTGCCAACGCAGCTACCATGTCTCAAGCACAGTGGGATCGTTCAGGCAACAACACGGCCATCTTAGCACTTGACACCATCCGTACCGTAGGTCTTAAACAACTTGAGATTGAAATTGGTGGGGGTAATGTCAACCCAGAGAGTTTAGAAAGACTTAAGGCTGAGGTGGCGAGTGTTAGAGCAAGTTTCCCTAAGCCTACGTATGTTTCAACTGAGTCTTACTCAGGGGTACAGACAAGACTAGACGCATTGGACGCCCTTGTTCAAACAATTGAGAAATACGACACAAATATAATAGCCAACACTAAGCAAGGCATCCTTAATAAGGTTGATGCAGCAATCATTCAACAAATTGAAGCCAACGAAGATGCTAATCCACTTCTAGCAAGGGCTATGTTACAAAACCTAGACAAACTCACAGAGGTTTTCGGTACCAAACAGTTCCAAGAGATTGCCGCTATCCTTAGCGGTGTAAAGTTGGAGGATGTACCGTATACATCTGTTGATTTCTCTAGTATGTTAGAGGGTGAACTTGCCGCAGCTACGGAGAATGGACCTGAAGCTGGAGCCTTACTCCACGACCAAGACGAAATAGATAAGGCGACTGTAAGGACACCCTCTGAACGGCTAAGTGTTATCCAACACTCTTTGTTCCTTAACGTAACCTCTTTCGAGCCTGAGGCTATGAACCAAGAGGACGCACGTAAGGCTTTCCTTGAGGGTATCGACAAGGTGTCTCTTAACATCACCACAGCTTCGCAGCTTTTAGATAGCACAATGATGTTCCACCCCCGTACTGGTATCTTCGGTGAAAAAACTTTTTCTATGCTCAAGAAAATAGAACAGCTAGACCCAGCCGCAGCAAAAGGCGCAAGGGCGCAGCTGACACAGGCTATTCAAGCACAGGCTACAATATTTACAACGGCTCAAAGTGGGGTGGTAGCAGATACTGTCTTTGAACTTAAGGGTGTAGGTAAGATAGGGCTTAGAGTACCTCTTGAAAATCTTGCAGGAGGTCTTGCTAAAGACTTTGCTGACAAGCACTACGGAGGTAACGTCTTTAATATGCTTAAGGACAAAGGTTCCGCCTTGAGTACCGAAGAGAAAACAAGACTACGTGGCAAAGGTTTCCCAGTAGCAGCCTTGTCAATGCAGTATGCAGAGATTACCCGTATCAATGAGGTTAACAAGAAGTTTGCAAACTCCCTGAAAAAATTAGGTGTTAATACTACTGAGTTTGAAAACTTAATACTTAGTAGACAGGAGACAGAACTACCTGCACCTGCCTTCGACGGACCTAAGCCTATGAACCAAGAGTCTCTCGCTCTAATCGCAGAAGGTGAAGAATACGTTGACGACCAAGGAAACTCCCAAGTAAAACCATATACTATTAAAGGAGATACAGATGAGGCGCAGCAAACTTTCTTTGATTCCTTACCTGTTGATGCTCCTTTTATTAACCCAGCTGACGGTAGAGTTCTTTACAAAAAAGCAACTGAGTAGGGAGGTAGTAAATATGTTAGACTTCTCAAGTCAGGCTACCGAAACACCGCCTGAGAAAACTGCACCCAAGGCACCTGTAGTAAGTTCTTCTACAAGCCTTAACCCCGCATCTGTTACTCAAAGTACCCTGTCTGCGGTAGAAGCTAGAGGATACGATACACTCTTTGGTAATTACGAGTCTGGTGATACGCCTTTCAAGGGTTACTCCGTCTCAACTAAAACAGTAGGCGAGTTGATAGACTTCTCTAGTCCTTCTGGTGAGTACGGTTCATACGTTAAACCTAGGTTGCCTAAAACTACAGAGGCTTATAAGCGTGGTTTGACATCAACACCTATGGGTAGGTACCAGATTGTAGGTGGAACACTTCGTGACCTAGTCAATCGTATGAGGTTACCTAAAGATACCGTGTTCAACAAGGCTACACAGGACCGGATGTTTCTTTTCTTAGCTAAAGAAAATATTGCTAAAGGTAAGACACAGACGCAAAAGCGGAAAAACCTTCGTAGTATCTGGGAAGGTTTTAGAAAAGTAGACGACGCTACTCTTGACGCCCTAATTAAAGAGGTGAGTAACTAATGGACTTCTCAAGTCAGGCCTCAGAAACATTAGGTGATACAACATCAAAACCTTCTGCACCTAAAGCAACTCCTAGACCTGTGGCTCAAGGGGGTGACTTTGAGTTGCCTTCTTTGTGGAAAAAGGTGCTAGAGGGTGCTGCAAATGCTATGGAAACAGGAACAGAATTTGTTTCTGACATAGCTTCGGAGGCTGTAGAGACTACACCTGAGGTTGTAGAGAACCTTAAGGAACGTGCAGGTGTTGTGTCAGATGCAGCGTCTAAAACTTCCACTGTGTTCAAGGCTGTCACATCCCCTGTCGGCAAAAACTTTTTAAACGATATTCTTTTCGGAAGCCTAGGCTCTACGGGAGGAAAAGAAGTTTTTTCACAGGGTGGTTTAGACCTTATGAGACAGCTTGTTCTTGATGCAGGTATTCTTGAAAAGGGTTCTGTAACTATTGGTAAAGATGTTTATAAAAAATTAAAAAGTGATATAAATATAAATCAAACGGGAGGTACTTCAGCTGGAGGTATCGTAAAAGCCCTAGCTGAAGGTGACCCAGCCGATGAAATCAAGCTAATCCTTGGTCAGTTTAGTGCTGAAATTGATGATAACAACGACATTATTATTACGGATAGGTTCAACTACAACTCATTTATCAACCCCCTTGATGGTAAAGAATACAACGCTGAACAATACGGAGCAGCTATTGAACAAGGAAAGTTTACTCAGTTAGAAGTCCTAATGTCTATATTTTCAGGGGAACCAAACTACAAGATGGTACGTGCGGCAGGTTTTGTATTAGGCAGTAAAGATTACAAAGACGATGCCCGTGATGAAGGACGCGAATTTAAAATAAACCTAGGACCAGCAAGCTAATGTTTGGGCTGCCACTAGAACTAATCACTATGCTTTTCTCTACGGTCCTTGGTGGTGTCATGTCCATCTGGGGTCAGAGCAACAAGAACAAGGCTGAACAACAGGCCATGCTCATTGGAGCGACTAACACAGCCAGAGAGTACGGATCAAAGGACAAGCACTTTGCTTGGACACGTAGGATCATAGCACTCTCAGCTGTCATTTCAATCATCGTACTACCTAAGCTAGTAGCTGTGTGGTATCCAGAAGTACCCGTGTTCGTAGGGTACACAGAAGTACAAGGTGGTTTCTGGAACTTCCTGTTTGGACCTGACAAGCAGATCGTATGGCAGTCTGCTCAAGGGTTCGTCATCACACCGCTGGACACTCACATTGTGTCAGCTATCGTTGGACTATATTTCGGTGCGGGGTTTGCGAAGTAATGGAAAATAAGAGTGTATCTATATCTTTTTTAGTAGGTATCTTGTTTCAAACAGGAGCCTTAGTTTGGTACGTGTCAAGCCTAGCCAGTGCTATCGACTTAAATGCCCGTGACATTGGCAGACATGAGGCAAGACTAGAAACTCTTGGTGCTATCATCCAGTCACAGGCCATTACCTTGGGACGTATGGACGAGAACATTAAGTCCATCCGTGAGATGATGGAAGACAGACGTACCCAAGAGGATTAATTCATGGACAACATAAAACTTCCTATAGCCCTAGTCTTAGCTATGGCAGTACAACTTGCAGGGGGTGTCTGGTGGGTGTCTCAACAGGCAGCTACAATCTCTAACCTAGAGGAAACTGTTAGTCAGCTAGGTTCTCGTATGGCTATTGAGGATAACGTAAATTTAAAGCGTGACGTTCTAGATAACTCAATGGAACTTGAGTACATATGGAACGAGGTTGAGGAAATCTGGGACGAACTTGCGAGTATGGCTATGACCATAAACGAGATTAACAAAATTAAACAACGTGTAGCTGTCATTGAGAATGACCTCAAGTATATTGGTAGAGACCACAGGGATATGAAGGGTGGTATGGAGTAGTGGACCCCCTCACTTGCATAGCTGCCGCCAGCACAGCTTACAAGGCCATAAAGAAAGGCTTTGAGGTAGGTAAGGAAATATCCTCTATGGGTAGCCAGTTACAGCAGTGGTCTAAGGCCATCTCTGACTTGGACTATGCACATGAGAAGGCATCCAAGCCACCCATGTACAAGATGTTCTCCGATACACAGAGTCAGGCGTTAGAGGCTTGGTCATGCAAGAAGCAAGCACAAGAGATGAGAGAGGAACTACGTAGCTACATCAGTTTCGTACACGGCCCATCAGCTTGGGATGAAATAGTACGTACTGAGGCGAGGATGCGCAAGGAACAAAGAGAACAGGTCTACAAGAAGCAAGAGTTTATAGACAACTGCATCAATTGGGGTGTGGGTATAATAGTTGCTATGGCTGGTGTAGCAGGGCTACTCTTTGTGTCCTACTTGATTGGCAAGCAACAGGGAAAATTTTAATGGCTAAACTAGATAAGTCAAAGATGAAATGTAATAAGCCTAAGGCTACACCTGACCACAAAACTAAGTCTCATGTGGTGAAGGCTTGCTATGACGGTAAAGAAAAGATTATCAGGTTTGGTCAGAAGGGTGTCAAGGGTAGCCCTGATGGGTCAGCCCGTAACAAAGCATTTAAGGCACGACACAAGAAGAACATTGCTAAGGGTAAATCTTCTGCGGCATACTGGGCTAACAAGGTTAAGTGGTGATACTGCTTTAAGATAGGGGAGAGTGCATAATGCCTACTAAGAAATTAACAGATGCTCAAAAGTATCAGCAACTCAAACGGCAAACTGAGTCGGCTGGTATGTCAGTTAAAGAAGTTGATGGTAAAATTGTTGTAAGTCGTAAGAAGAAGAAGGCAAAGTAATGGCTAAGAAGCCGAAGAGAGATGCTTGCTATAAGAAGGTCAAGTCTAGGTACACACGCAACGGTGGTACTTGGCCTTCTGCTTATGCAAGTGGAGCATTAGTGCAGTGCCGTAAAGTAGGTGCTGCTAATTGGGGTACTAAAAGTAAGAAGAAAAAGTAATGGCTAAAAATTCATTGAAGACTTGGTTCAGTCAGAACAATGGTAAAGGTTGGGTTAACTGTAAGACAGGTGGTCCCTGTGGCCGTAAGGATCGTACCAAGGGTGCCTACCCTGCGTGTCGTCCAACGATGGCCCAGTGCAAGAAGGGACCAGCCAAAAGGAAAACAAGTAAACGCAGGGTAAGCTGGAAGTAACTAGGCGGATTCTGTTTTTGCCCACCTAGTACACTGGGCGTCAACCACTATTACGTTAGTGTCAGCGAAAGATTCTATACCTTGAGCAAGGTCCACCATACACTCCTGTTCGGTACCGTAGATTCCGCCAGATGTATGTGCCTTACAGGCACTAAAGTCTACAGTACAAACCAAGAGTAACGGTGTGAATAGCATTTTAACTTCCTTCCATCTCTTCTATTAACCTGTTTAAGTACCACTTAGCCTTCTTTAAATCCTCAAGGGGTTTACCCTTGTGACGATAACGATGGAGATACTTCTTAGTGTTACCTTCTAAGTACCCCAAGAACATCATGTCATCCATGTTGTCCTTCATATAATCTATACACTCAATAGACCCATCTCCATAGTGAGGTGGGTTATTTATTATGTCAGACATCTCACTGTCATCAAACAATTCAACTTGCGCCATGTAAGTCTCCGATGATTTTCTTTGCAGTCTCCACTGGCATCTTAAACCATTCGCCATTCTGTTCTACACCAAGCTTCTTACACTCATTATGTGCAAAGGTCTCAGCCTTCCGACGATCTTTAAAGGGCGCAAAGAAATCTAACTCAAAGTCACGCATAGGACTACTCGTCTGGTAACCCTTGAGGCGATCCTCTGCATCAATAGCCATACCGATCTTCACCCACTCAGGCCATGCTTTGTTTGTGATGACGTAGACAAAACCTTCTTTGGCGCTTGTGAAGTTTTCTAGGCTTGAGAAGGCAGCTTCGTTGAAAGACTTGTACCGTCCGGCCTTCCAGAGTGGATGACTCTTGGGGATGTACTCACCGTCAACAAACATACGTCGATTGTTTTTTCTGTTGTGTGAGGCAAGCGTTTGACGGTACCCTGACGGGCTGTGATACCAAAGTTCACCATCTGTATCTTTAATCATTCCCATCTAGCAGTTCCTTTAGTTCTGTGTAACCACCGATGTAGTTACCTTTGTTGTCCCATATCTGGGGTAAAGTACCTATACCAGCTTTCTTAAGCAATGTCAATAGCCACTTACTACTTGGATCGTCAAGTGAGTAGGCCGTGAAGCCTACCCTTTTCTCTCGCATTAAGTGTTTTGCTTTGGTGCAAAACTTACAGTATGGTGTGCTTAAGATAACATACATCATACTAAATCCACGATTTCACATGAGTCACCTGAACAGGCAAGTGTCTGACTACCAGCTGTATTGTCTTCTTGCTCGTAGTCTGACAACTCACCCCAATTAATAGAGGTTGGCATAACAGACAGAAGAGTGTCGTAGTCTGACTTGCCACACTCTTGGTAAGGTGCTTGCTGGTATGTGTGTTCGTTGAATGGCAGGAAGGATACCCCACTCATTTCATCAAAGTGCTCATACACAAATGCACCCACAGCAAACCATTCGCCGGAACGGACATTGATTGTCACCGATGGTTTATGCTCACACCATGCTCGTTGATAAGCTAACCACATCTCCAGCTGTTCAATAGCAGTCATGTCAGCAGTGACAATAGCGTTGTCTGGTGCCTTCATAGGAAAACTAAACACTGTAGTCTGGTCTGGCTTCATTACATCTGGTTGATTAGGGATACCTTGATCCTTCATAAACTGTGTCAAGGGGTCTTTGTTGTCTCCTCGAACGGTTCGGATGTAGTAGTCACTGTGTCGGGCGTGAATCCCAGAGGCTGAGTCAACGAGTTGGCTGACTGTTCCCGATGGCTTAACACAGCTAATAGCAGCAGCAACAGGAATACCAAGGCGGCCAGCCCACTCAGCGTTAGTTTCAACGGCAATACATTTAAGATGTTCAAGGGTTTTCTCCAGTCCTGCGTTCTTAGTTGTCATTAACGGGTTGTCCATGATGCCTGTCATAGACACACCCAGTAGTCTTTCTTCTTCTGTATTTTTCTGCCACACCTTACGGAGGTATGGGAACTTAGTGAAGGAAGATTGAATAGTACCAAGGATGGTAGCTATACGAACCTTTCTCTCTAGGTCTTCGACAGTATCCGTTGCCCGTACCACTACTTCACTGAGGTTACAAAATTGTCCACCTGTACCTGCAATAGGTTGCCCGTTCTTATCAATCTTTGGTCCTCGTAAAATTATCTCCGAACATGGGTTGGTCCCGAACTCATAATTAGGATCACGCCGTCCATTCTTAGCAGCCTGTTTCTTAGCGGCCTGTCTATTGAAGATACCACGTTCACCTGAACCGCTCTCTACTAAGGCCATCCACTCCCGCATAAAGGACAGGCTGTCTGGCTTCTCAGTGTAGGACACAGAGTTGTTAGCTAATGCACGTTGAGGGTTGTTCTCCCACCACGCACCTGACTTAGCATGGCGCATACGGTCATCACTCAGGTTAGACAAAGAGATCATAGCTGAGCGTCTCACGCCGCCTACGATAACCACTTCACCGA
>Ga0209037_1000044_pt1 | contig 37570 bp, 39 predicted proteins | sample SaaInl25SG_5_DNA_FD_188225 | JGI IMG/M metagenome (GOLD analysis project Ga0209037, IMG submission 188225) | Marine microbial communities from expanding oxygen minimum zones in the Saanich Inlet - ESP_125SG_5_DNA (SPAdes) (version 2) | ecosystem: Environmental > Aquatic > Marine > Intertidal...
GTAAAAAATATAAATTTAGTTTTAAATGAACAAAACTTAGTATTAAAATCTCTAACAGACACATGCGAATCAAAAAATTCTTGATCATAATACGGAGTTTTTACGTTTTCGTTGCCTACTGTAAACTCGTACTCATACAGAGATCTAAGAGTATACAAATTATTTAAATTTTTATTAAATGAAGGACAATAATTAATACATGATTGTGGATTATTTTTATTGTGTAATTCTTTTTTGTAAAATACAGAGGCAACAGACTCAGGTTCGTTTGCTAACTGCCACTGATCTTCTAAACATGCCCAGTATACGTTAATACTCATTGTTTCTCCAAATAATCTAAAAATCTTTGATGAAGTATACTTTTATTAAGTACAGTAGTTTGCTTAGAAATTAACTCATCAATTACATTATCTAATTCGTCGATATTATATCTTTTCATTATACTATCATAAGAGTTTTTGTCAACCAGTTTTAATCCGTTAGCAACTTGCAACCAACTCTGATTTAAAAACATATCTCTGTCAATATTTGCCCATTGATTTTCGTTAAGTAGGTCCATTACTTCTACTACACCAGGATGCCTCTTTATTTTATTAGGCAACTCTCTCCAGAATGGTGTATCATTCCTAGGAGTAGTATAATGTAAGTTTAAAAATTCAGCAATTTGATTGTTTCTATCTAAACATCTTTGATTAAACTTTTTCTTAAATGTATCTGTTGTAATATAAAACCCGTCGGCTTCGATAAAGTCTACTAAATTTGTATAGCTAGCCCATATTGAAGTAGCCTCAAGAGGTTCAACAAAACTTTGCGATAAACCAATGGCCATACAGTTATTAATTAAGGTGTCTTTATAACTACCAGGAGAAAAGCTAAAAACTTTTGGACTATTAAGTTTTTGACCAAAGTATTCTTCTGCTTCTTTAAGTGCATTTTCGGGAGAGAGATATTCTGAATTAAACACATAACCGCATCCGTACCTATCTCTAACTGGAATTTTCCAAATCCAACCTGCATCCATTGCAATAGCTTCTGTTTGCGGAGATGTATTACCGTCATGATTTATAAAAAATGGTATTGCACTATCTAAAGGCAAGTAGTCTTTGTAAGATATCCATTTAGATTTAAAATGCTTACCTATTAATAATCTTGCAAATCCCGAACAATCGAATACAAAATCTGTATCTATGTGAGTGCCGTCTTCGAGAATAATATTGGATATATTACCGTTAGCAATACTTGTACAGCTAATAACTTTTCCTTCTATTCGTACTATGCCTCTCTCTATAGCAATATTTTTAAGGTATGTTGCTAATAACCTAGCATCAAAATGTACAGCCCAATCTCCATGAACGTCAAATTCTAAGATTGGATTAGGTGAAGTATATAGTTTGTTTTTACTAAAACATGCTTTATTTTCTTTACACAATTTAGACGGTAAACTAAGTGTATCTAAACTTTTCCCCTCAGAAATACAATCTGTTGCAATAATTCCTTTAAATTCTGATAGTTCAATATTTGAATCAAATGCATGAAAATAACTAGTGTTATCTCCTAACCAATTAGTAAATTCAATTCCTTGTTTTAATGTTGCTTTACAGTTTTTTACAATATCCGAAAATGGTATCCCAACTTGGTCTAAAAATTTTACAAATTGTGGTGTTGTTCCTTCGCCTGCACCCAAGATACCAATATCATCACTTTCAATTAACAAAATAGTAAAAGAAGGATAATGTTCTTTTACTAGCAGTGCAGTAATCCAACCTGCGGTTCCACCGCCTATAATAGAAATGTTTTTATTCATAAGTTTTATAATACAACTCTGTTTTATCTGAAAATGGTAATGGTTGTGAAGTATCTCTTTGATCGTCTCTGTATTCAAACGGTTCGCCTATACTAGGTCTTCTATCCCACTTTTCGTCTGCGTGAGGTCCGTTTGCGTCTACATAATGAAAGAACCCCTGAACATGCCAGGCGGACTTGTCTTCTAAAGTAAACTGGTCTCTCGAATGTTCTAAATCTATGCCTCGATATATAACAATATCTCCTGGTGCTTGGTCTACTTCTTTACCTTCAACTTTTATAGGCCAGCGATATTTCGAATCGTCGTAGTTATAATTAAAACAAATTGTTGTTGAAATTTCACAAGCGGGCCGATCAGTGTGCGGCGGCAACTCATCTCCGGGCCTATATACGCGGTAAAAAGAATAGGTTGGATGCAACTGTAGCCCTGTATTTTCCTCCATAATTGATTGTAAAGATAATAAAAGTGCCTCCATAGCCGGATCACCATATCTAGAATGTGCGTCAGCAACTTGCATGCTATCTGGTGAGTAATCCTGCATTTCGTCAAATAATGCATACTGCGTTATAAAATCTCTCATCTCTCTTGATACGGCATTTTTTACTAATGTGTATCCGTGTTTTTGAAATATTTCTTTACTCATGAATTTATCCTTGCATTGTATGTATCAAATAATATATTTCCTGATAATGATATTCTAACATCGTCTACTGTATGAAAAGGATATACGCAATGCATTAGCTTTGATGGAAACATCATTATCTTACCCTCCCATGTTTTATCTATTGGCAATAACTTGCTAGTAGATGACGCTGTTATTGTAGAGTGCGTAAATTCAAAACAAGATGCATATTTTCCATCCTTAGTTTCTTCTGCTAAATCGTATGGTATTTTTAACCAAGCACTATAACTTAATACACCGTCGTGTATGTGATTAGGAGTAAACTCTCCTTTTCGCTGTATATTAAACCAAGGTTTATCACATGCAAAAGGAACGTTATCAGATAAGAATCTAAACTCTGACAAATAACTTGGATATTTTGTAAGATATTTATTTTTAAGGGTCAATATATAATCAAGAAAAATCTGTAAGTTTTCATCATTCATATAATAATGCTTTGTTACACCCGAACCACTTAAACCCGAAGTCATTGTAGAATTTCTTTTTTCTAACACTAAACTTTCGTTAAGAAGTAGACTTAAAATATTATTAGGTATAGTTTCTATTATACAACCGTAGTTGTCAAGTGTTAGTTCTTCAATCATTAGTTTTCTCAAAATAGTTTATATTAATTACACATCTAACTTTTTCATCTGTACAACTAGAACCAGTGTGTAGTAATCCTGAATCAAATGATACAAATCTGTTTTCCGTTGATAATATTTTATTGCCATCAGCAAACATAGTGTAGCCGTTATTGTTGTTTATATAAAAGATTGCAGTTTTACATTGAATATCAGAATAATCTAAATGCAAATCATAGTCTATTATTGTATCTGTAATAGGAGTTAGATTAGCTTTAATTCTTAAGATACTTGCTGGATTAATTTTATCTATTAACGGCGTTAGCAAATCAAAGTAGTTGCTATTTGGACGATGATTATCATAAAACAAATGTGTAAACTGAAAATTATATAAAGATGACAAGTCATTAGTTTTCATACTATTATAGTGCCAAGGAAAATAATGTCCTAGCATAGTATCTTTTATTTCGTTAAACTCAATAGAATTTAAAAAATTGTCTCTTACAATAACTTCCATTATATTTCAGTCTCTGGTACAAAATTGATATTAATAGCGATTCTTTTATCGGAATCGCTACAGCTAGTTCCTGTGTGCATTAAGTTAGAATTAAAAATTAATGCCCTATTAGCAACACTATTTACAATTTTGCCGTTTTTAAATTTAGTATATCCGTTATTAGTATTGAGATAGTAAACACAGCTCGATACATTAGAAAAATCTGTATGATACCCAAACTCTACAATCTTGTCTGTTCTAGTGGATAGATTTGCTTTTATTCTTAGTAATGCAGAAGCATTTAACTTGCTAATTAATTTTTTTAAGTTTTTATAGTATTGACTATTAGGTTCATAAAAATTATAAAAGACATGTGTAAATTGAAAGTTATACTTTTCATTTATTTCTTCTGCATCGTCTTCTACAACATTTCCGTAAAACCAAGGAAAGTTATTTCCGAGAATCAAATTAGAAAGATCTCGGAAGTCGTCGTCATTAAGAAAGTTATCAATAACTTCGATAGTCATCCCATTTGCCTGTCATTGATCCAAGTAACTAATGCATATTTTGTACCATCATTTACAGGATGTGCAATGTGCCTGTAAGCAAAATTTGAAGGAAACAAAATTAACATTCCAGCTTTTGGTTTTATTTTTAAATCAAAATTTGGAAATTCTAGTTCGCCACCTTGGTAATCGTCATTTAAATAAACTAGCGCAGATATTGCGCGGCCGCTATCAGTGCCACCGTCGTAGTGAGACTTATATTCTTGACCGCCTGAATATTTTAACATACTATATGGCTCGTGCCATAACGATTCGAAAATACGATGTTTTTCGGCGTAAGGAACAGATGCAGCTAGTAATAACATATTAAATTGATTATGAACATTTTGTAGCAATCCGTTGTTTGAAACATCTGCCAAATACGAAACAGGTAAACTTTGATTTGTGCGTATACGCTGTCGAGCACCGTCGCCGAACGTTTCGGCTCTAGTCCAGTATGCTCCAGTATCTGTAGAATTGCTACATTCTTTTTCTATTAAACTGATCGTATTTTGTGGATTTGGCCAAACGTTTTCAAAGATGTCAATACATCCGCCTAGTGTGATTGTTGGTTTTAATTCTCCAGGATAGAATCCGTTAACATTTAATGCCATTGAAGCTCCTCTACTTGTTTAGAAAAATATTTACCTGGTTTTGCTGTATGTAAAAGTGAATATGGCTAAGTAATTTATTATGTCTCAATATAAATCAACTTCAGAAATTCTTAATAATGCTTGGCAACAAAATCCTTCTGTAGTATCTAACATAGCTACACATCAGTGGAGCAATGACAGATTAATTAGTGTTGAGGATGTCGAACTTTGGGAAACAATCTATTATGAAAGCGGAAATGTCGGAGTATATGCTGCATATAGGCCGTTTGCTGATTTTTACTTAATAGCTTTTAATCAGTTCTTAGATAAATCTAAAGGAATTGAAACTTATAGATCAGTATCAAAGACTGTTGCTAGATGTAGAGAATTTGGGATACACTTAGAGGTATTTAAACATAAAAAGTGATAATTTGTTCTTACTTGTAAATTCTAATTCTGTAAAATTGTTTACAATATTTGAATTGAATTCCTTAGTCCAAGCTTCTGTAAATGAAACAGTATTTTCTATATCCGGATATTTTCTTAGTAAATCTGATGATGCCTTAACAAAAAAAGGGCTTACACCTAAACTAGAACTGTAAATTTTTAATTTATGCATAATGTTATTTACTTAGAAATAGCATAAATATTGTAGTATAAGACAAGGAATTATAGATGGCCGGAACATCATCATCACCAATTGTAGACAGAATACGTATAATTCCACGACCTACTGATTTCTTAGATAGAAATGTAGGATCAAGTGGAGAAGTATTTTATGACAAAGAATCGAATAGTTTAAGGCTGTACAGTGGAAAATTAGCTGGCGGGTTTGAAATTGCCAAGACAGATTTGTCAAATATAACAGATGAAGACTTTTTAACAAAAGGATTAGCAGCAGGATTAGGAAACGGTAATGGCGGCGGAAGCGGAGCTAGCATTTCAGTTAGCGATCAAGAGCCTACAGAACCAGAAAACGGCCAGTTATGGTTTGATACAAATACTGGAATATTATTCGTATACTATGACAGTAGTTGGATTCAACCGTCAAGTGCATTTGCAGGCGGAGAGAGCTCGGGCAGTAGTGATACGTTTAAAACTATTACAATACAAGGTAGCAACACTCTTACTGCTAGTTCAGAAGATACATTAAATATCATCGGCGGAAGTAATATTTCTATTGAGTCAAATGCAGAAACTAATACCTTAACTATTAGTGCATCTGTCGGCGGCGAAGGCGGGGTTGCATCAAATAGCTTTGCGTCTATTAATGTTCCTGGACAAAATTCTGTTGTTGCAGAATCTGACGTAGACATTTTAACACTTAATGCAGGAACTGGAATACAAATTACAACAAATCAAGATACTGATACTATTACAATTTCTGCACCGACATCAGGAAACTTTAGTGGATTATCTGATGCATTGTCGGCGTCATTAACAATAGACAAAATTTATATGCAAGCTATTGCTAGATTAACTGTAGATAATGCAGGAACTAGTGCTTACACATTTTCTAGTCATTATAACGGAAATAATCCTACAATATACGGAATTAGTGGAACTACTATTGCATTTGATCTAGACGGTATTTCAGGACATCCATTTGAATTGCAAGACGCTACATTATCGGCACTAGATGAAGATATAACACATGTTTCGCCAACAGGAATAGTTAGTACAGGTGGCGCTGCTCAGGGAAAAACGTCAGGAACATTATACTGGACTATACCCGAAACGGCTAACGGAACATATGTCTATCAATGTCAGGTTCATCCTGCAATGTTCGGAACAATTTCAATTAAAAGGTTAGCAACATTATAAAGGTAAAATATGGCAGCAATTAATTTTCCAGATAATCCAAATTTAAACGACGAATTTACTTCAGGAGGAACTTCTTGGAGGTGGAATGGAACAGCTTGGATAGTTATTCCTCCAGCAAATATTACATTCAATAATGTTGACACAACTGATATTGATACATCTACTTTAGTAGTAACAACATCAGCAAACATTACAGGATTAACAGTAAACGGAGGCATATCGGGGTTAAGTCTATCAAGTCTTTCTGATATTGGAGACACTCCACCTGTTGATCAACAATATTTAAGATACAATGCATCAAACAATGCATGGTTCCCATATACATTAAATCTTGGCAGTGATGGAGGAGGTAGTTTTGATGGCGGGACTGTATCTAACCCAATATACATATCAAGCGACACTATTTCAACTTCTACATCAACTGGTGCATTGCGTGTACAAGGCGGCGCAGGAATAATTGGAAATTTAAATGTTGGCGGAACATTAACTGTAGAAGATGAATTTTTAGATTTAAAAGCCGATGCTAGTATAAGATTATATAATACAAGTAATAATAATTATGTAGGGTTTAAAGCACCTAACGCACCAGACGGTACTATCTGGGTACTACCAGCAACCGACGGTGTATCGGGACAATTTTTAAGAACAAACGGCTCGGGGACACTATCCTGGGCAAGTGCAGCAGGAGCCGGCGGCGGCACACCCCCGGGCGGCGCCGACACGCAAGTACAATTTAACGACAACGGATCATTCGGCGGCGATGCAGGATTAACATTTAACTCTATCACACAAGTATTAACTGTACCTGATATAACTTCTGACGGAACAATTGAAACTACTAATACTACCGAGTCTACATCTGCAAGCACAGGAAGTATTATAACAGCAGGAGGTGTTGGGGTAGGAGGAAATATAAATGTTTCTGGTAGTGAAAATTCATTTACAGGAGACACTGCGTCAACCTCGATAAATACTGGTACTATTGTTGTAACGGGTGGTGTTGGAGTTTCTGGAACGATGAACGTAGGATCTACAGTAAGTGCAAACGCTGATCCAACTGATGCAGAACACCTAACAAATAAAAGATACGTCGATGCTAATGTCTTAGCATTTTCAGTAGCATTTGGCGCATAAGGATAAAAGATGGCAAAACAGTTAGTTAAAGAATATGTATTTCAACCAGGCTTAGGTGTTCCGGATAATGCAAGACCGAATGCAGTATCGCTAATAACACAAAATAAAATTTTTATTACAAAAGAAATATCAGCTTATATTCAAAATCAAATCAATGCAGGAAATCCAGACTACTTAGGGTATAGTTATGATTTAGCAAAATGCGAAAGAGATGCAGGCTATCTTATAGATGCATTAATATTTGATTTACGGTATAATGGCAACGAAGAAACAAGAAGAATATCTACATATTATTGGGACGAAGAAGTTTCTCAATTAAGTAGTAATAGAGTTGCTGAATCTGACTCGTATGAATATGCTAGAGATTTAATTAATAATAATATTCTTACTAATATCTTATTAGGAAGTCCAGAACAACTTGTAGCTACTCAGGTAATAGACGAAACTAAAACAACCGAATCGGGCACTAATGATCGAGTAATTAATTTGCTAGATAGTGCAGTTGACGTTATTAATAACGGACTAGACCAACTTCCTGCATTAGAAATTGGGCTAGGTAGGATTGAATTATTAGGCAAAATAGAATTATCTGATGTATTAATTATTACTAATGTTACTGACAATATTGTAATTTATAACTTTGCAGAGCCAACTAAAGGCGGCTCAGTAAGATTTACAGACGGAAATAGTATTTCTTATCCTAGAGCAGAGTCTGTTAATAATGGAACAACTGTTATTAACTTCAACTTTGATACATCGGGTATGTCGTCAGTTGACGACATACAAGTATTTTTAGAAAGTTCTGAATTAAAAGTAAGAATGACAGATATTGCACGTGATGCAATGGAACGTATTAAAGTAGGCATTCCGCAAGCTATGCTCGATGCTGACTTTGAATACGGTCTACAGCCTACTAAATGGCAAGCAATTTCTACACAACGAGGTTATCCTTCAACATACGAAATACCTGCATCCGAATTGCCAGTAGTAAATGTTACTACTGATGCGTCTTCGGGATCAAATGATATTGGTGCATCGTTAATTACTATAAACACATCTTCAGCACACGGATTAAATATCGGCAATCTTATTACTGTCAAGGCATTGTCTTCTAGTGTTTTAGGGTTTAATAGAGCTGAAGGGACTTTTGTTGTAGTTGCAGTACCAACTAATAATTCACTTCAGTATTATGCAAAGGCAAAAGTAGGTAGTACAAATGGTCAAGTACTAGCAACAGAAACTACACAATTACGAAAAGCAGCATTCTATTCAGGTGCTGCTATTACTACACCAACATTTGATATACCGTCGCAAGGCGGAAGCGGCAGTATAACTACTACAATAAATGCGCCTAGTGGAGCATCTTTTTTAACGTTTAATGGTAATGCTCCTGTAAACGGTGTTGCACTATCAGGAACAGGCATATCATCTGGTACTCAAATAACTGGCGTTTTTGGCGGCAATAATACAGACGGAATCGAAGCAACAAAATTTGTTAAAGACGATTTTACGTCAGGAGGATCTACAATAAGCCTTAGTGATGTTTCAGGAATATCCACAGGAATGGTATTAATAAGTGGATCGGGCCCGAGCACAACCCAACGTGTAATCACTTCAATCGTATCAAATGTATTAACTGTAGACGGACCCGTTGATCTAGATTATGCAGGCGATGAAGAGCTTTATACAGGTGTTGTATTATCTCAAACAAACTATGTTCAAGGAACAGGGTCAGGCGCTACATTTGACATTAATATTGGTGCAGGCGCTAGTCCGCAGTATTCAATTGCTGCTATTAACAATTCAGGATCTGGGTATAATCAAGGTGATGCCTTGTTTATTGCAGGTACTGCACTCGGCGGAACATCGCCAACTAACGATTTATATCTAAATGTTGATACTGTAAATTCAGGAGCGATCATTGCAGTTAGTATTATTAGCGGAAATACTGGCGCAGCAGAAGCTTCATTTACGAATATAGCGTCAGCACAGACTACCAATCCATATATTACTAATGCTTCAATGTCAATACAAAGATCTGCAGGAGGGTATATTTCTGGACCGTCAACTACTGGTGGCTCAAATTTTCAAGTAGGTCAAAGATTTTTAATTGACGGCGCATCTTTAGGCGGAGTATCGTCTACTAACGATGCTACTGTTACTATTGCAACTGTTTCGGCAGGAGCACCGAGTACATACACAATTGCCGGAACAGCAGTACGTGGCGACGAAATTGATATATACGGAGCATTTAGTATATCAGAAGCAACTACTGGTGCAATATCAGCAGGGGCAACATTAACATTTTCCGGACTTGCAACTATAGAAGTATCGTTCCCGGACAATCATGGATTGGTTCCTGGACAAGCAATTACTGTTTCAATAGAAACAGATGATGGAGCAAATAATCATTCACTTGCAGGAGGGCCGTTCTATATAAATTCAATACCTAATGCTACTACAATAAGTTATATTGCTAGAACTGAAGGTACCATTGATATTAGTGTAGATGACGTAAAAGGAAGTGTTTATATTCGTCCAGATAGCTTTTTTAGTCATAGACCCGTTGACGGCGGAGTAAAATTAGGAACAGGCGGCCCACAACACGGCGGCCAAGCAATACGTCAAAGTAAAAAATATATTCGTTATCAATCAGGTAAAGGTGCAATGTACAATACAGGTGCGCTGTTTGCTCCAAGTTTTGACATTAGTTCGATGACTGCATTGTCAACTCAAGTAGGAACAACAATAACTATACAAACTGACGACGAAGATCATGGTTTACAATCTGGATGCAGAGTTAAAATTAATGGTTCTCAAACAGTAGGATATGATGGAGATTATACAGTTAATTCTATTGTTGATGAAAGAACTTTTACTATAAATGCAACCGCAGCACTTGGTTCAACTACAGCGTCATTAGGTGAACAATGCCAGATGAGCTTGTTAGAATGGCAAGGTGCTACAGTTCGTTCTGGATGTTATGATGATCAAAATGGTATTTTTTGGCAGTATGACGGCAAAGAACTTTCTGTTGTTCGAAGATCATCGACATTCCAGTGTGCTGGATCAATAGCAATAAATGAAAATGGAAGCCAGATTACTGGAACCGGAACACGATTCCTTGATCAATTACAAGAAGGAGATAGAATTGTAATTAAAGGTATGACACACGTTGTATCATCTATTGCAAGTAATACAACAATGTTTGTAACTCCGGGATTTAGGGGAGTTCAAAATATTACCGGTGCAAAGATTGCTAAAGTAGTAGACACTGTTATCCCACAAAGCGAGTGGAACTTAGATCGATGTGATGGAACAGGACCTTCGGGCTATGAAATTGACATAACAAAAATGCAAATGATTGGTATACAATTTACATGGTACGGTGCTGGTTTTATTGACTGGATGTTAAGAGGACCAACAGGTGATTATATTTTCTGTCATAGACTTAAAGGAAATAACCTAAACACTGAGGCATATATGCGTACAGGTAATTTACCTGTACGATACGAAGTTACTAATGAAGGACCAAGAAATAGATTAAACGGTGCTATTACAAACTCAACGTCTTCATTAACACTCCACAATGCAGCAGCATTTCCTGACAACGGGACTGTATATATCGATAACGAAATAATAACATATACATCTAAAACTGGCAACGTGTTATCGGGATTAACTAGAGGAGCAACATTATCTAACTTTGCAGGAGGCTCTACTAGAACGTATACAGCAGGTAGTGCAGCATCGCACAATGACCGCGCCGGAGTTATATTAATCTCAAGTACAACAAGTCCTATTATTAGCCATTGGGGTTCTGCATATCTTATTGATGGAGAATTTGACGATGATAGAGGTTATATTTTCTCATATCCAGAAACTAATATTGAGATTACAACAACCAAACAGACTGCATTTATGATCAGACTAGCACCTAGTGTTTCAAATGCAATTACTGGTGATTTAGGACAAAGAGAACTGTTGAATAGAGCACAACTATTGTTATCGTCCTTAGAAATTACATCTGATGGGACTGATCCAGCAGATGATACACCAATCTATGGAGGTATTGTTGTTGAAGGCGTATTAAATCCTGCTAACTATCCACTAAACGTTGCTGATGTTGCTTGGTCGGGATTAAGCTCGTTAGCACAAGGTGGGCAACCTAGTTTTGCACAAATTGCTGCTGGCGGCGGCATTGACTGGAATAGTGGCACTACGCAAACTGAAACAGCAGTTAGTATACAAGCAAACATGACAGTTACAGGAATTCAAAACAGTTTTACAGTCGATGCTCGAGGCAGTAGTAGAGATAATTATGTATGGGTACTAGATAGTGATATACAATCAGAAGGTTTACGTGCAGGCATGGTTTGTAATACTGTTCCGTTTAATGGAAGAACTGTTACTAGTATAGGAGCACTCGATCCAGATTTTGGTGATAGACAGTTGTTCTTTGATGCTACAGCTACTAACGAAAATACAAATTATAGTGCAAATGCGCTGAGCTTATCATTTACTTTTGCAACAGAAAGATCTAAAAGTAATACTTTATTCTTTACAGAAGCTAGCTGGGAAGCAAGCGGTGCAACAATAGGTACATCAGTATCTACTAGTGATACAAATTGGCCAGCTAACACTATTGTTAACACAGTAGTAGAAAAAAATATCGGTACTACTAATTACTATGAAGTTCAGTTTAATAACGTATCAAACGGTACACTAAATTCTACTAATACTGTAACATTCTTATTTGGACAACCTCCTTTTGCACAACCAGGAGAAACAGTATTTTCACTTATTGCACAACCAGGCGAATTGTCAAGCATTGATCTAAGCTATTTGAAAGAGTTAACTACTACTACACTAGGCGGTAGAGGCACCTTCCCAAATGGTCCAGACGTACTAGCAATTAATGTATATAAAGTAGCAGGAGATTCAACTACTGGTAATATTCTACTAAGATGGGGCGAAGCTCAGGCGTAAAGGTCTTTAATAAACCTGTCGAGCTTTAGTCTTGCTGAAAGAAGATGTTCTACATTGTTCCGTGTCATTCTCGGATCAATATAACCATTACCAATTGTAGTATGCGTTTCGTCAATTAAATTTGCATGGGAGCGAAATTCTTTAAGTAGAGTTTCTCCCTTTTGTCGAATCTTAGTATCCGAAATAGACGAAACAGCCTCTTGATATTTTTCTAAATCTTGTCTAAATTTAGATTTTGAATAAAGACCTTTAATCATTTATACACCTATGTTTGCTGCGGGAATAACTATGTAAATATCGTCTTTATCTGAACCGTTACTAACTTCTGAAATAGTTCCCGAAGAAATACATTCTAACGAAACTGGAAGTAATGTATCAACTTTATGTACACTACCTTCGCTTAATTCTGCTTGATAAACTTTTCCATCTTTAGTGTCTATCCATCGTATCATAAATTTTCCGCTATTTACAAACCAAGATTTTGAAATTTCTTTGTGAAAGTAAAAGTCTGTTTTTGCGCCCGGTTTGTCAAATATAAGAACCTTGCCGCCATAATCTTTTTCATTACACCAGGATATTTCTAAACCCCAATCTTTTTTATAATCATTTTCTGTCATACTATTATATCTATCAATTGAAATACAGTTTCTAATTTTTTTAAATTAACTTTTTTATTTAATGTATTACTTAATCCGTAATGTAAGGGTTTTGGCCACATACCGAAACTAACCCATGCGTATCCGTCATGTTCGCTATTTAACGTAGGAATAAATTCGTTTTGAACAATGCAAAGATATGTATGAAATTTAAACTTTGTATCGTTAGACACAAAAGTTTCTAAAGGAATTGTCTTTTTTATTTCAACACTGCCAATTTCTTCGACTATTTCTCTGCGCAACCCTTCCCACGGAGTTTCTTTTTCTTCGTTAGTCCCGCCAACAAGGCCCCATAGATTATTACTACGCTTTGAGTTTGATCTATGTAAAAATAAAAATCTATGAGTGTCTAACGAATATAACAGAGCACCACTACAAATAATGTCTTTCATATTAATAGTTAGTTTAAAAATCTAAACGCCAGTCGCCGTTTGGATATTCTCCTTCGAATGAAAGCACCCACTCACCTTGATCAAATTTATATTGTACGCCAGTATTAAGATTAGTAGTATAAACAGTTCCGTACACGCTAACATCTACGTCTGAATCAAAAACTATAGTCCAGTTTAACCCGTCCCATTCTACAATATCGTTTTCGTCTGCTATAAAGTCTGTACCGTCTGCGTTTTTCCAAGCGTCGGCGCCGTCTTCGTTGTTTTCATCGCCTATAGGACCTAATAAAAGTATACGAGGATTTCCTGTTAATCCTAATTCTTGTGGATTAGACTTAATTGGATCTATGATGTAATCAATTTTTCCTCGATCACCTAATGCTGAACTGATAACTGTATCAGTTGGAATACTGTCCTCGTCCCAATTTACAATAGCCTGTGTTTCATCTGTTTGATCAATTGCAATAGTTCCTACAATATCAAAATTCCAATCTGAACGTCGAAGTCTTATTTGCGTTATGCCGTCATTGAATTTCTGCGGAAACGCTTGTAAAAATTCTGGCCAAGTAAATCCTCCAACAACTCCTCTTTTAATAAGTTTTAATGTGTTGTTTAAAACTAATAAATCAGAGTTTTGATAAGAAGTTTTTCTAATATTAAGAATACCTAAACTAGTTTCCCAATCTTTACTTGTGCGCAGTCGTTCAACTTCTCCTGTATCAGTAACATATAGCCCTGTCTTAACAGATGCGCTTTCGTCGCTTTTATTATCTGTAATAATATCTGTTGTTTCATTAAATAATTCGTCAACATCATTAAACACTTTAGTAATAATGTCAGTTACTACTCCTAGACGTTTAACTTTTGCTGGAGGACTGATGTATACTGGTGTTGTAAAAGTTAATGTAGAAATATCTATTTCTGTGTCTGTGCCTGCCGGAATGGTTCTACTACTCCAGCCAACACTTTCTAAATTAACAACACTAAGGCTAGTCCAGTCTAGATAATTATCAGTAGTCTGTATTTCTAAACTTGGATTAAACAACATTAATATTTGTTCTAATATTTGCAATTTTTGATCAGTGTTAGTCGACCAAATATCAACATTAACTGTAAGCGTATAAGGAGTTGGCATCAGACGTTCTACAGTATAATTTTTACCATCTTGATTTAAATATTCTTTATTTGTAGCATCGTATGCACGTTCTCTAATATTTACTTTGCTTACATAGCTAGAATCTGAAGTTCTTGCGCGGTCCATTTCTAAACCAGTTATGTAAACTGCCATTCTTGGAGCATTTGGAACTTTGTTTTCAGAATTATCTCTTAAAAGATTACCTACTTGCCTAGTTAAATCGCCGTAAACAACTGGAACAACAGTTATTTGATTTTTACCATCCTTATATGAAAAATTACTCATAAGTCTTACCATTTGAGTAATATACCTTCTTAACTGTCCATCATAAAAATGTTGCATTAGTTATCTGCCTGTGCTCTTAAAACTTTACTTAACCCTTGGCGCTGTTCTTCTCTATTATTATAGAAAGATACAGTCCATTGGCCTTCATATTCTAATTCGTCTTGTACTCCTGCTACTACAGGAAGATTAATTGCTGCCTTAGACGAATCGTAGCTTGTAATTAAGTTAGGATAATCACTAATTACATATGATTTTTCTAACGTTTCGTATTTAACTATTACATATTTTGCATCAACTGGATAGTTAATATCTGTTAATAGGAGTGTGTCTCCTACTGCGCCAACAACTAAATCGGAAGCAACTTTATCATTGTACACAAAATTAGTATTATTGATAAATGTGCCTTTTTGTGTTTGTCTATTATCAGTATTACTCATAGTCATTCTTACACTATCGTGTACCTTAACCCATTTACTGCCATCATATCTAAACATACGCTTTGGTAAAAAGTCTGTACGTAAAAAGTAATCGTTTTCTGATGGCGCTCCTGGAAATTGTATACCGTGTCCAAAACTTGCACCATTTGGTAAATTATCATCGCCGAGTAAATATCCATCATACCCTGATTTACTTGGCGGAGCAGATGTATTTGTATTGTCTACTTTTTGTACTTCTGTACTAGATCCTACAACATTTCCTTGGTCGTCTCTTTCTACTGTAGTTTCTACAGTGTAATAATGACTAGTATCATAACCTGATTTCGGTGCATCGGCTTCTGCTTGTGCTACAACTGCGTCATTAATTTGCATATCTTTTTCATAAGTAGAAAGTATATCTCTTAGCGTACCATCTTCTGGATAATCTTCGCTTGCTGGCAAATCAAGTATTTCTTTAAACTCTTGACTATCAACAATCTGTTTTAGTTTTAATCTATATAAGTGCGGATACCAAGTAGGTGAAAATCCTTCACTTGCTCTGTTCACATCATCGATTACATAAAATCTCTTCAATGCAACTGAATAATCATTTAATGCATATTCGTCTTTTAAATGCGGCAATTCTATTACATCGCCTGACATAAGTTTACGACCAATAGTTTTTACACTGCTATTGATATGAACAGTCATAAACACTGTGTCGTTATCTAAAAACATTCCAAACTGACTGAGGTTAAAATCATTATCCTGTACGCTGTATATTCCACGTATAGTATACACATCTGGATCGTATTTTCTATCTCTATTTTCTAAAAATAGCAAATCCTGTATATTAGTTTCTTTAACTCTATCATATTGTGGCTGGTCAGCAGTAGCATTGCTATCTGTTGAATTTTCGGGACCTAGGTACTTGTGTACGTGCATATCTGTTCCGCCCACAGTAAACATTTCTAATACCTGTCGGTCTAGAAATTCGTAGTCTTTTCCCTTTTCTGGTTTGTATAAACTTAATCTTGGCATATACATATTTATCGATAAATACTTTACGGAGAACTTCTATATGTCAAATTTAAAAACTAAAAAACAAGAAGTGTTTGATTATGTGCATGCAATGCTAGGCGGCGGTATGATTGATGTTGAACTTGATCCTGTTCATTATGAAACTGCACTAACTAAGGCATTAACACGTTTTAGACAACGTAGCGACAATAGTGTTGAAGAAAGCTATTTGTTCATGCCTACTATCGTTGACGAAAATACATACACATTACCAAATGAAGTTATCGAAGTTCGTAAACTATTTCGTAGAAGTGTAGGATCACGCACAGGCGGCGGAGATGGCGGAACATTATTTGAACCATTTAACTTAGCGTACACAAATACATATTTACTGTCTAGCTCAAACATGGGCGGGCTAGCAACTTATGATATGTTTGCCGGGTATCAAGAACTAGTAGGACGTATGTTTGGATCATTTATTGAATTTAAATGGAACAGCACAACTAAAAAATTAACACTATTACAACGTATGAGGGCAGAAGAAGATTTACTTCTATACGTTTATAATTATCGCCCAGATGAAGAATTATTATCTGACTATCTAGCAAAGCAATGGATTAAAGATTATACGCTGGCTGCATGCAAATATATGTTAGGCGAAGCACGTAGTAAATTTGCACAAATTGCAGGGCCACAAGGTGGATCAACACTTAATGGTGATGCGCTAAAATCAGAAGCACAGGGCGAAATGGAAAAACTCGAAAATGAGGTTGCAATGGCAGTACCGGGCGGAACTGGCTACGGATTCACAATCGGATAAAGAGTAGAATAAGTCTTCTTAAATATATAACATATTTGAGAGGACACAAATGCCTATAATTGAAACCTGGTTTCCTTGTACTATATATTATGATGACAATGTTTTTTCTCTTGAACAAAATAAAGAATGGGAAAAATATTGTTTATCTCTCGAACAACAGCACGAATCAGGCGGCGATGCTTGGTACGGTGATACATATACATCTTTAAATCAGTATGATTTAAAACACGATTCGGTTTTTCAACCGTTAGTAGAAGAAGTTAGTAAACGTGTACACGATTTTGCTCGAGCTTTTAACTGTATGGGAGAATATAACTGTAAAACTGCTTGGTTTAATGTAAACAAAGAAAATACATTTCAAGAATTTCATACACACGCCGGCGGCATTTTTAGTGCCATATATTATGTTTCTGCACCCGAAGGGTCTGGTAGTGTAGTGTTTGAAGATCCCAAAGAACCTGATATGCTGCCCTTAAAAGGAGTTGACAAAAGAAATCAATTAAGTTATATTGTAGCAAAATATCCCCCTGCAACTGGAAAACTTATCATTTTTAGATCTTATATGAGGCATTTAGTCGAAGCAGGTACTAATACTGATCCTAGAATATCAATAGCATTAAATTTTAATTGACATTTCTTATTTTTTATTATATAATACAAGTTATAAGTTTAAGGAGATAATAGGTGCTACCTAAGTTATTAGTTGTCGGCCATGGTCGTCATGGTAAAGATACTGTATGCGAGATGCTACAACAGTATGGATATTCATTCCAGTCATCAAGTAAATTCTGTTCAGAGCTTTTTATCTTTAATGAGCTAAAAGACAAATATAGCTATGCTGACGAGGAAGCATGTTATGCAGATCGTCATAATCATCGCACTGAATGGTATAATATGATTCACGATTATTGTAAAGATGATCTAGCACGGTTAGGACGCAATCTATTTGCAGAGCATGACATTTACTGCGGACTACGCAACAAGCGTGAATACTTTGCAATGAAAAACGAGCAAATTTTTGATTATGCTATTTGGGTAGATCGGTGCGATCATTTGCCCGCAGAAGATCCTAGTTCGATGAGTATTGAACAGTGGATGTGTGATTATATAATTGATAATAATGGCGGCTTAGAACGACTAGAAAAAAATGTAGCAATTCTTATGCGTACAATATTTAAAAGTCGGGCACTAAGTCTCCCTGCTTCCACTTCACGCCACTTTTTTGAAGAATCCTTTGACAGTTAGCGCAGATAGTTTTTAAGTTTCCTGGACGGCAATTTTCTAAATTGCCATCTATGTGAAAGACGTTAAACTGTTCTGGATACTTTGATTTGAAATTACACTTCTCGCAGTGGTTTTTCTTTTCATAACCACGCTGCTTCCATTTAGGTATTCCGTGTCCTGTACCATTGCGTAAACAAGTTTCACAGAGCTTGCGATAGTAAGTTCTGTTTTCTTTTTTGTAATTTATAGCAGCAGGACGCTGGCCGCACTTGCATAATGGTCTCATACTGTATTTAGCTCACCTTTTTGGTCCCTTTTTTTGGTGGTTTATAGGGGTATTTTACTGTTTGACTGCTAAATACAATTAGCGAAAACACCAACTCGTATTATAGGAGAATTATAATGGCATTGACATCACCAGGAGTACAGGTTAGCGTCATTGACGAAAGTTTTTACACACCAGCAGAGCCGGGCACTACGCCTATGATCTTTGTTGCGTCTGCGCAAAACAAGTCAAACGCATCAGGTACTGGAATAGCACAAGGAACACTAGCACTGAATGCTGGTAAGCCTTACTTACTAACATCGCAAAGAGATTTAGCGGATACCTTTGGAGATCCGGCATTTTATACAGATAACAACAATAATCCAATTCATGGTTCGGAACTTAATGAATACGGCTTACAGGCTGCTTATTCATTTTTAGGAGTAAGCAACAGAGCATGGGTTGTTAGAGCAGATATTGACCTAGCATCACTTGCGCCATCTGCAACAGCACCGGCTGCAACTCCAACTAATGGAACATATTGGTTAGATACACAAACTACAGCATGGGGCATTCAAGAATGGAATGGTAATTCAGTACTTGTTTCCAGCGGACAAACATTTACTAATAAAACTCCTATTGTAATTACAGATACTACATTAGTAAGTAATGGTGCTCCAATTAGCACAGTTGGTGAAATAGGTGATTATGCAGTAGTAGCAACAACTACATTGAATAAAGTTTACTACAGAAATTCATCAGGGTCCTGGGTACATGTAGGCAGTGATGATTGGAGGAAGAGTTGGCCAACAGTTAGAGGTACTGCTTCTAATCCAACTGTATTTGCAGGGAACTTTACTATCAACGGCACTAGTATTGCAGTAGGCGGTTCTGACACAGTATCGGATGTTAAAGATACTATTAATGGACTACTAATACAGGGTGTAACAGCAGGCGTTGTTGACGGACGCTTAGAAATTTACAGCGACGGAACAGGTTCGGCTGCACTAGATTCAACCGGCGGCGGCGATATTGAAATCGGCGGGACAACCGGAGTACTAGATGCACTAGGTTTAACTGCTGGCACCTATTATCCGCCAGCATTGCAAATTAGCAAGCATACACAAATTCCAGAGTGGAAAACAGCAGATACACGTTCTCGTCCTACAGGTTCTATATGGGTTAAAACAACTGAGCCAAATGCTGGCGCACGTTATAGAGTTAAAGTGTGGAACAATGACACTCAACTATGGGATACTGTTGATGCTCCGATTTATGGATCAAACGAAGAAGCACTTTACAGCTTAGATAGAACAGGCGGCGGCGAAAACTTAGCAACTGGCGATTTGTATGTGCAATATAATGTTGCAGGCGACACTTTGCCGTTGGCTACATTTAAACTATTCCGTAGAGAAAGCACAGCACCTACATCGGTTCGTAGTTCAAGAGTTGATACACAGCTTACAAGCAGTGCATCATATACATTTGCTATGCAAGCAACTGCTCCAAATGCAAATACATTTACTACAGCATCAGTTACAATAACAGCAGCAGGTGCAGCATCAGACGCAACTACTATTGCAGCAGCAATTACAAATGCAGGTATTGCAAACGTAAGTGCAGAAGTTGATACACAAAATAGAGTTGTTATCAAGCACAGCAAAGGCGGCGATATTAGATTTACTGATACAGACGGTCTATTAGGCGACATTGGTTTTAGTGCTTTTGTTAGCTCTACACAAGGTACACCAAACTTGTACTATGCACCAGGCACAGACGGAGATACATCACCGCAAGTACTACAAGCAAGTTTATGGAAAGTATTAGCATATACTGCTTCAGATGATGAAGTTACTGCATTAACAGCAGATGGTACATTGTGGTATAATAGCATTGTTGATGAAGTTGACTTAATGATACACGATGGTACAAACTGGGTAGGTTATCAAAGCCTTACATCACCGTTTTATAGTGCAGACGATGCCGAGAAAACTGATTCAAACGGTCCGATTGTTGCTGCAACTAGGCCGGTACTACAAAGTGATGGCACAGCATTAGTAAATGGTGATATTTGGATTGATACTTCGGATATTGAAAACTATCCACAGATTTACAAGTTTAATGCTAACTTAACTAATACTCCTGTTGCTAACAGATGGGAACTATTAGATAAAGCAGACCAAACTACTGAAAACGGTGTGCTATTTGCAGATGCACGTTATAACACAGCAGGGGCAAACAGTGATGAAGCAGGCGATATTACCGACTTGTTAATAAGTGATTACTTAGATCCAGATGCTCCAGATCCAGCACTATATCCAAAAGGTATGTTGCTATGGAACCTAAGACGTTCAGGGTTTAATGTTAAGAAGTTTGTACGTAATTACATTGACGTAAACGACGATAATATCCGTACAAACGACGAAGCAATGGCAGACTATGCACCACATCGTTGGGTTACTGAATCAGGCAACCAAGCAGATGGTTCAGGTAGCTTCGGACGTCATGCACAGCGTAAAGTTGTTGTACAAAGTCTACAAGCAATGCTTAACTCAAACGACGAAATTAGAGACGACGAATCACGTATCTTTAACTTAATGGCTACACCAGGGTATTCAGAACTAATTGGAGAAATGATTACACTTAACTACGATAGAGGATTAAGTGCATTTGTATTAGGTGATTCACCAGCAAGACTAACACCAGATGCAACTTCATTAAATGAATGGGCAACTAATGTTAACTTAGCAGTTGAAGATAACGATGATGGCTTAGTAAGCAGAGACGAATATTTTGGTATGTTTTATCCATGGGGCTTCACAAGCGACAACGCAGGAAATAATGTTGTTGTTCCGCCAAGCCACATGATGCTACGTACTATTGCACTAAGTGATCAAGTTAGCTATCCATGGTTTGCACCAGCAGGTACAAGACGTGGCGGCATTACAAACGCATCAAGTGTAGGTTATATCAACAGCGAAGGCGAATTTGTAAGTGTAGCGTTGAACGAAGGACAACGTGATACACTATATGCACAAAATGTTAACCCAATTACATTTATTACAGGTGCAGGACTTGTTAACTACGGTCAAAAAACTCGTGCAAGAGGCGCAAGCGCACTAGACAGAATCAACGTAGCACGTTTGGTAATTTACTTACGTTCGCAGTTGAATCAGTTAGCTAAGCCATATATCTTTGAACCTAATGATAAGATCACACGTGATGAAATCAAACAGGCAGCAGAGAGTTTAATGCTCGAGTTAGTTGGTCAAAGAGCATTGTATGACTTCCTAGTTGTTTGTGATGAGTCTAACAACACTCCAAGCAGAATTGATAGAAATGAGCTATACTTAGACATTGCTATTGAACCTGTCAAAGCCGTTGAATTCATTTACATTCCATTGAGATTGAAGAATACAGGAGAGATTAGCGGGTTATAATAAAGGCTAAAATGAGCCCCTGAAATATGGGGCTCAAATTTGCTAAATACTTGCAACAGGAGAAAACAGAATGGCAATATCAACATTATCAAAGATTACAGTTCCGTTAGCAACAGGTGATTCTGCTGCAAACCAAGGTTTGTTAATGCCAAAGCTACAGTATCGCTTCCGCGTTACTTTAGAAAACTTTGGTGTTAGTACTCCGACAACTGAACTGACAAAACAAGTTATTGATGTAACTCGTCCTACAGTAAATTTTGAAGAAATCGAAATTCCGGTATACAACTCACGTGCATACCTAGCAGGTAGACATAGCTGGGAAGCGATTACACTTAACTTGCGAGAAGACGTAAACAATAACGTACAAAAATTAGTAGGCGAGCAGCTACAGAAGCAGTTCGACTTTTATGAGCAATCGAGTGCTGCATCAGGCCAAGACTATAAGTTCACAACACGTATTGAGATCTTAGACGGCGGCAATGGCGCTAACACGCCAAATGTACTAGAAACATTTGAATTATATGGTTGTTTTGTACAAAACGCTAATTATAATCAGTTAGCATACAGTGCAAACGAGCCAGTACAAATTGGTCTAGCTATACGCTACGACAATGCAATCCAATCACCACAAGGTACTGGTATTGGTACAGCAATTGGACGTACTGTCAATACTTTAGTTACTGGCGGCGGCGTATAATAATACTCCTTAGCCATTCTACACTAAGGGAGCCAAATGGCTCCCTTTTTTATTATATACACACTTAATACATAAAGATAAATATTAGTATGGCAAAGTTTACAGGTTTTTTAGATAATATAGCAAACGGCGTGTTAGGACCTAAGGGTAATATGGCCGATTGGCAACATGCTAGTAGATTGTTTGTATCTGACAATCAAAAACATGCCCCCAAGGTTAAATTTCTATATCATGTTACGTTTTATTTGACCGAACAAGCAAAAAGTGTAATACCAGAATTAACAAATTATACACACGAACTAGGTATGTTAGTTAAGTCTGCGGATCTTCCTAAATTTTCATCTACTGTTCAAACAATGAACAAATATAATAGGAAGAAAAATGTACAAACTAAATTAGAATACGATCCTGTAAATATTACATTTTTTGATGACAATTTTGGTGTTAGTACAGCATTATTAGAAGCATATTACAAGTATTATTTTGCAGACGGAAATCATACTTTAAATGACGGAGCGTATGGTAATAGAAGAACTGGCGATACAACGTACGACGGTGCGGGAACAAATAGTTTTAAGTTTGGTATGGATAATAATATACCAAGTGTGCCGTTTTTGGATAGAATTGAAATTGCACAGTTATCAAGAAAAAGTTATACAAAGTATACACTAGTAAATCCTATTATTTCTGATTGGCAACACGATTCATTAGACAATTCGGATAGCGGATCTGCAATGGAAAATGCTATTACAATAAGCTATGATACTGTGTTTTATGATAGAGGTGATGTCGAAGCAGGAGCCAATGGTAATCCGGCAGGATTTGGCAGGACTGATCATTATGATTCTACGCCCAGTCCTATTAGTTTGCAAGGTGGAGGCACATTAGGTTTAGATGGTATTTTTGGTTCAGGTTTGGACTTATATGAGTATATTACAAAGGGTAAAAACTTTAATAGTCCTTTAGATGCTGGCATTGCCGCTGCAAACCTTTTTAGAAATGTAAGAGACTTAAATTCTGAAAGTTTACGTGCTGGAGGAATGAAGATTTTAACTAATGCAATCGGCGATGCTGCTGGTATCGATGTATCAGGCGTGGCACAAACATTTTTTCCAAAAAATGCAGGCAATGGCGGAGTAAAAGATATATTAATAGCAACAGCAGTGTCTGCTGGTGTAAGCTCTATTGTAGCAGCTAGGCAGCAAAGATCAACAACAACCGGAGATACAAATCCTGCGCAACAAGATGATGCAAGGTTTCAAAATTATTTAAAAGAATTTTTAAATGATGGAGGCAGCGGTGTGAATAGTGCTAGAGCTAACTTTAATGCTTTACCTACTAGTGAAAAAGCAAAATACGATTAACAATAAGAGGACAATATGTCAAGTTTACCAACCGAAAAGACAAATAATTTCAGTGATAAAGGTGTTACATCTTTTTTTAATAACTATTTTTCAAAAACATTAAGTTTTCCTACTAGTCAAGTAGACGCAGTTGTTGCATTCTTTGAAAAAAGAAATTTTGATAAGGCGGCTGCAATTACAATTAGTACTACATTGCTTCAACAAGCAAAAATAGACGATGTAAACATTTTTAAATTACTCGATACCCTAAAAGGGTACAATGAATTACAGTTAAGTGCAATTGTTACTGAAGTTCTTAATTATAGTCGATCTAAAACCAGTACACTTGGCTATAAGAGAACAGAAAATCCAGAAAAAATAGAAAAACGCAATATTGTAGCATGATATGTCAAGATTTGCCCAAGGAAAATTCACTCTTAAAAATCCGGATAAGTACGTAGGATCAAGATCGCCGACTTATAGGTCAAGTTGGGAGTTTGCTTTTATGCGTTTTTGTGATGAACATCCTAATGTAGCAAAATGGGCAAGCGAATCTATTAGAATACCTTATCGAAACCCATTAACTGGCAAGCATACTATATATGTGCCAGACTTCTTTGTAGCTTATGCAGACAGAACTGGTAAATCTCGAGCAGAGTTGATAGAAGTCAAGCCAGAAAATCAAACCTTGAGAGAAAAGGTAGGTCGTAGCAGAGTAAACCAAGCAAGTTGGATTGTTAACCAAGCAAAATGGGAAGCAGCAAGAGCATGGTGCAAACAAAAAGGTATATTTTTTCGTGTAATAACTGAACAGGATATTTTCCATAATGGCAAAAGACGATAAATAATAGTAGCATATAATGGTATACACAAATGACTAAAAAATTAGAAGAACTATTAAATTTACCCGACTCTAAAGAGATTATCGACGAAGCAGTTCACAACGAAAAGAACTCTAAAAAAGAAACTGCTATTGTTAACCAAGAGGAAACTTTTAATGCAATGGAAGAATTTGATAAAATTTCAAGTGCATTGCCTAAAGTAAAAGGTCTTGGCGATAAAGCAGATTCGGAGTTAGAAGATATCGCTCAACGTGCATTAACTGCATACGAAGATCTAATGGATTTAGGTATGAATGTAGAAAGTCGTTATAGCGGCAGAGTATTTGAAGTTGCCGGAGGAATGCTTAAAACAGGACTCGATGCTAAAGTTGCAAAAATGGATAAAAAATTAAAAATGATTGAGTTGCAACTTAAAAAAGAAAAAATGGATAACGATAATGCAGCAGGCGGCGACGGTGATATTGTCAAAGGTGAAGGGTATGTAGTTACAGATAGAAATAGTTTGCTTGAAAAATTGAAAAATATGGATAAATAAATAAAAGCGGGAATGACAATGAAGAAATTTACTGATTACTTAACAGAATCAAAAAAGACCTACTCATTTAAAGTAGGAGTTGCTGGAGAAATTCCAGAAGGCTTTGAAGAAAAAATGAAAATGGGCTTAGAAAAGTATAATGCAAGCAATATTAGTGCTGGCAAACGCACTCCTATTTCAAAAAGACCATTAGATTTTCCTCAATTAGAAAATATGGAAGTAACATATTACGAGTTTGATTTACATTATCCGACTACTACTCAAGTACTACAGGACTATTTAGAAAATTTATGCTCTGTACCAAAAAGTCATATTATTGTTCGTACTCCGGGCGAACCACAAGAAGAATATCAAGCAGAAGAAGATACAACTCCATACGAATCAATGCTTAACACAGAAGATATGGGCGGCACAAGCGCACAAGAATCAGTTGCTGGTAATAGAGTAATGGACTTGCTGAAGGAGCTAGAAACTGCTCGTAAAGAAAGAGAAATTGATCCAATGGAAGGTGCTCCAGCAGGCGAATCTGCAGACATTGATAATTCAGAAAATACAAAAGCAGTCGTAGGAGGCTAATATAATGGATATGAAAAATATTTTAAAAAACATGGATGCTGCGGCAGCAGGTGAAAAGCCTTCTACAGCACAAAAAGATGTTAACGACATGAAGACTATCTTAGAGTCAATTCAGTCAGTTGAAGAATGTGGCATGGAAGGCAGCATGGCACCGGAAATGCCAGAACGTGATAAAGTACGTATGAATGTTAACATTAACGCAGAAGGCGAAGACGGCATTGAACAACTTATTAAGATAATGGCTGGCGCAAAAACACCGCAAGAAGCACCGGTTAAATTGCCATCGCCGCATATGATGCCAGACATGGAACACGGTCCACAGGAACCATCAATGGCAGACTTAATTAGAATGTCTTCAGATAGTCCAGAAATGATGGACGATGATATTGAAGAAGAATGGGATAATTCTCCAGACGAAGAATATAGCGATCACGACACTATGATTAAAGATTTGTCAGGCGGACTTAACAGACAGAAAAAGCAATATGCTAAGGCACAAGACGGTGATAATCCAATGGCTGTTGAAGAAGAAGAATTAGAAGCTTCTTTAAGAGAAACTCTTAAACAAGAACTACTTAAAAAATTACAAAATTAAAAGTATAACATTTGATATTCAATAGGGCTTACGGGCCCTATTTTTTTGAGTAAATACAATATGAGCAAAAGTTTAGATGGTGTCTTAACCAAAAAAGCAAATCAAAAAGAAACATTTACTAACGAGCAGATAGAACACCTAGCTGCTTGTATGGATCCTGACGAAGGATACCTACATTTTGCAAAAAACTTTGCATATATTCAACACCCTGTAAAGGGTAAGTTGTTGTTTGATCCTTTTGAGTATCAACTACGCTTGATGCATACGTATCACAATTATCGTTTTAATATTAACATGATGCCAAGACAGACAGGCAAGACTACTTGTGCTGCCATCTATCTCGCCTGGTACGCAATGTTTAATCCAGATCAGACTATTCTTATTGCTGCACACAAATACACAGGTGCGCAGGAAATTATGGCTCGTATACGATATGTGTATGAAACATGTCCTGACTACATTAGAGCAGGCGTTACAAGTTATAACAAAGGTAGCATCGAATTTGAAAATGGATCACGTATTGTAAGCCAAACAACTACAGGCAACACTGGTCGTGGTATGAGTATATCACTACTATACTGCGACGAGTTTGCATTCGTGCAACCCAACATTGCTGAAGAGTTTTGGACTTCAATATCACCTACACTAGCAACAGGTGGTCGTGCTATTATTACTAGTACACCAAACAGTGATGAAGATACATTTGCTACTATTTGGAAACAAGCTGAAAATAGATTTGACGATTATGGCAACGAGCGAGATCTAGGCATCAACGGCTTTCGATCATTTATGGCCGAATGGCACGAACATCCAGATAGAGACGAAAAATGGAAAACAGATGAGATCGGACGCATCGGTGAAGAAAAATTTAGACGAGAATACGGATGTGAATTCTTAGTATTTGACGAAACACTTATTAACAGTATCAAGCTCGCTGTTATGGAAGGTAATAATCCTATACTTAATATGGGACAAACTCGTTGGTATAAAAAGCCAAGTTCGCAATATACATATGCTGTTGCACTTGATCCTAGTATGGGTACCGGCGGCGACTATGCAGCTATACAAGTGTTTGAGCTTCCTAGCTACGAACAAGTAGCAGAATGGCAACACAATCAAACTGCTATTCCTGGACAGATTAGGGTTCTTTCAGATATATGTAGGTATATTGAAGAACAAACGAAAAACCCGCAAGGAATTTATTGGAGCGTAGAGAACAATGGACTAGGCGAGGCTGCCCTAATCGTTATAAACGACTTCGGAGAAGAGAACATTCCGGGTTTGTTCGTCAGTGAGCCTATCCGCAAAGGACACGTTCGTAAATTCCGCAAAGGGTTTAACACTACACATAGTACAAAAGTTACTGCATGTAGTAGACTTAAAACTATGATCGAAAATGACAAAATGATTGTACATTCAAAGCCATTAATATCAGAATTAAAAGGGTTTGTTGCAACAGGATCAAGTTTTCAGGCCAAGACAGGTATCAATGATGATTTAGTTAGTGCTACCTTACTTGCCATTAGAATGATGAGTGTACTCAAAGACTGGGATCCAAGAGTGTATAATACATTTAATCAAGCAGAAGATTTAGAGGATTACGAACCGCCCATGCCTATCTTTATTAGCAGCAGTTATTGATAAATACATTTATGAAGAGTCTAGACAACATAGCAGAAGATCTGTTTAATAAAATTAGAGGACGCTTTCCTAGCGTTACAATCGGTGATGCAGATGGTAAAATAACCAATGATCCGATTACTGCCCGCTTTTTTGATTTTGATTATAAAGACGGAGAACGAAATATTGGAAAGGTAAGTGTTTCTATATCTGAAGAAAAACTTTCCGTTATGTACAGTAATAGCTTTGTAGAAAATGAAGATACCATTACTAGAGAAAATTGGTATAACTTTTTAAAAGAATTAAGACAATTTGCTAAAAAAAGATTACTACAATTTGACACTAGAGATATTACAAAGTCAAATTTAGATAAAAGAGATTATAAATTCCTAGCACAACAACAGGGCGGAGAACAGACAATGAGCGAGTCTAAAATGTATGGCACAAGTAGAGTTAGTTATCAAGATATTGGTAATGCCAGATTAAGTATTAAACACACCGAGAGTGTAAATCAAGAATTGGCAAGTGGACGCACACAAAAAATTGGCGCCATCTATGTTGAAAATGCAGAAGGCGAAAGATTTAAGTATCCATACAAACACTTAAACGGTGCTCGTGCAATGGCTAGACATGTAGCAGAAGGCGGAAAACCATTTGATGATTTTGGACAACATATTACTGGATTGTCAGAAGAGATGTCTAAACTACGTAAGTTTAAAAATTACATGAATCGCTCAAGTGTAATGGCTGAAAGTTTAGCAGGTTATATGGATGCTGTTAAAGAAAGAATCGATACAGTTAAAAAGACAGTTCTATCGCTACAAAAAGAATCATATTATAAAGAAACATTTGAAGCATTTGAAACTCCAGTACTAGAAGATGTACCAAGTGATGTTGCTGAAAATTGGATTGATCAATTAACTATTAAACAGTTTAACGAAGAACTTGCAGATGTATTTCCATACATTTACAAACTAGTAAGTGAAGCAAGTAAAGCAGAGGATATTAATCCAGACGACTTAGACGAGTCAGGCTTACAACGTTACACAGGTATTAAGAAGTACGGCAAAAAAGGTTTTGAAGAATTACAAAAAGCAGGACGTGAAGGCGCAAACGAAGAAGAAAAAGGCAAAATCAAAGACAAATATTTAAGCAAAGAAGAAATGGAAATTGAATCAGCGTTTGAAGAAATGATGGGCCAGTTTGCTGAAGGCGAAGAATGTCCAGACTGTGGTAAAAATCCTTGCTGCTGCGACGAAGAAACAGACGAAGGCAACGCTTATGCTAATGCTGTGCGTCAAGCTAAGAAAGACGGCAAGAAAAAAGGCGACAAGATCCAAGGTCCAGATGGCGATGAGATTACACTTGAAAAAGACCAAAAGACACCATTAGGCGAGTTTATCTTATCATATTTTGATTACACAACTGGACAATTTCCAAAAGGCGAAACAGCAGTACTAACAATGATCGAAAAAGACTACGGTGAAAAGTTTATTGAACCTGCGAAACAGTTTATTGAAAAAATTAACAACCGTGTATCAGAAGTAATGGGTTATAGAGATCCTGAACTAATGGATGAAGGTGATTACGAAGAAGATGATTTGTACACTGTGCGTCAAGGCGACACAGTGTACAGTTTATCAAAACACTCAGGTACACCAGTAGGTGATATTATTGAAATTAATGGTTTAGACGATGATGCCGAAATTCAAGTAGGACAGCAATTAAGAGTCCCAGGCATTAACCAAATTGGTGCAAGCCCTGCAACGCCAGGAGCAACCAGAGGTATTGACCCAAAAGATAATTATAGTAAAGACGACTTCGAAAGACTTGTAAACCAAGGTAAGAACGAAGAGTTTAATGATATTAAGAGATTAGCAGGACTATAATAGTCCTACTATAAGTTTTTAAGTCTTTCTTTAAAAAAGACTTGACTTTGTTTGTAGTAGAGCATATAATATAAACTGTGCTACAAACAAATAGGCACTAGTAGCAATGTAGCTACAAAGCACATAGGCATAACATTTAGGAGGCACTAACTATGGCATCATTAGCAGAAATCCGAGCAAAGCTCAAAGAGCAAGAATCAGGAAACAACAACCGCAGTTCAGGCGGCGGCGACAACAGCATTTACCCATTTTGGAATATGAAAGAAGGCGAGAGTTCGACTCTGCGTTTCCTTCCTGATGGCAACGCTGATAACACTTTCTTTTGGAAAGAGCGTTTGGTAATTAAACTACCATTTGCTGGAGTTAAAGGTGAAACAGATTCGCGTCCAGTACAAGTACAAATTCCGTGTATGGAAATGTATGGCGAGACATGTAATATTCTTAACGAAGTACGTGGCTGGTTTAAAGATCCAACTTTAGAAGACATGGGTCGTAAGTATTGGAAGAAACGTTCTTATATCTTCCAAGGATTTGTAACAGATAATCCACTAAACGAGGATACTACACCAGAGAATCCGATTCGTCGATTCATTATTGGTCCTCAAATCTTCCAAATCATTAAGCAGGCGCTTATGGATCCAGACATGGAAGAATTGCCAACAGATTACACAGCAGGTGTAGACTTCCGTCTTAATAAAACTTCAAAAGGCGGCTATGCAGACTATTCAACATCTAACTGGGCACGTAGAGATCGTCCTTTGAGTGATGCAGAAATGAATGCAGTTAATACACACGGGTTGTTTAATCTCAATGACTTCCTTCCTAAGAAGCCAGGAGATGTAGAACTAAAGGTCATGCAAGAAATGTTTGAAGCGTCAGTAGACGGTGAAGCATTTGATATGGATCGTTGGGGACAATATTTCCGTCCAGCAGGTATGGCACAGCGCACAGGTGATCCTAACACAACTCCTGCGGCTACTACTCCTGCACCAACACCAGCACCTGCGGCAGCACCTGCTCCAGCAGTAGATGACGTTCCTTTCAAGTCTAACGAAGAAGTAGCGGCAGAATCTGCTCCAGCAGCACCTGCAGATGGCGGCGGCGCACAAGACATTCTAGCAATGATCAGAGCACGTCAAGGTTAATAAAAGCAAGCTAAAAGGGTTGCATCTTTAAAAAGCAACCTTTTTAGTTGCCCAGCTTTTTAGATTAGGAGAATATACATGGCGAATAAAGCATTCGACCCAACGAAGTTTAGAAACTCGTTAACAAAATCTATTTCAGGTATGAGTGCAGGATTTAACGATCCTACTGATTGGATTAGCACAGGTAACTATGCACTCAACTATCTTATCTCAGGAGACTTTAACAAAGGTGTTCCAATGGGTAAGGTTACTGTTTTTGCAGGAGAGTCTGGTGCAGGTAAATCATATATCTGTGCAGGCAACATTGTAAAAGAAGCACAGAAGCAAGGCATCTTTGTAGTACTAATTGACTCAGAGAACGCACTTGACGAATCGTGGCTACACGCACTAGATGTAGACACATCAGAAGAAAAACTACTTAAACTTAACATGTCAATGATTGATGACGTTGCTAAAACTATTAGTACGTTTATGACAGACTACAAATCAATGCCGGAAGAAGATCGTCCTAAGGTACTGTTTGTAATTGATAGTTTGGGTATGTTGCTAACACCTACTGACGTTGATCAGTTTAACAAAGGTGATATGAAAGGTGATATGGGTCGTAAGCCTAAAGCACTAACATCACTTGTACGTAATACTGTTAACATGATTGGCTCACATAATGTAGGCTTAGTATGTACTAACCACACTTATGCATCACAGGATATGTTTGATCCAGATGATAAGATTAGTGGCGGACAAGGCTTTATCTATGCATCAAGCATCGTAGTTGCAATGAAGAAATTGAAACTAAAAGAAGATGAAGATGGCAATAAGATTAGCCAGGTTATGGGTATTCGTGCAGGCTGTAAAGTTATGAAAACACGTTATGCAAAACCGTTCGAAGGTGTACAAGTTAAGATTCCATACGAAACAGGTATGAATCCATACAGTGGCTTGCTTGAATTGTTTGAAGCAAAAGACATTATTAAAAAGCAAGGCAACCGACTTGCATATACTACACTCGATGGTGAAGAAATTCTTGACTATCGTAAAAAGTGGATTGGTGAAAACCTCGATAAGGTTATGTCAGATTTTCTTGTAAAAGAGTCAACTGTGGTAAATACCGCAGAAGTTGATGAGGAAGCAACTGACGATAACTTAATTGAGGAACCTGTTACCAATGAATGAAGAACAACTTGCAGATATATGGATGCTTTTTAAAGAATACCTTGACAAAAAACATGTTGAGATAGCTTCTGAACGTTTTGTAGATTTAATGGCTGATTATGGTGTTAGTGATGAAACCTTTACAGAAGTATTAGGTACTGACGCTTCTCTAGATCAAGCCATTAATTACTACTTAGACTTAGATGATGAAGTTGACCAAGACGAATGGGATTAATTTATGGGTTGGTATAGCGAAGTATCTAGAGATGTTAGTAAGATTCCCAATGCAGTAGCATTTTATGAATCAGAACTAAATGATGCTAGAACAGAATGTAAACTTGCAGGCAATGTTGAAAAGGCCGCGGCCTCAATGCCTGGTATTGTAGAACATCGCTTTAACCAACTTCAAGAAATTGAAGCCATTCTAAACTATCTAAATATTGAGCTACGTAGGTTGCGTAGCTCATACTTTAAAAAATATTTAGAAAATTATCAGCGAGCACTGTCAAGCCGCGACGTTGAAAAATACGTCGACGGCGAGGCAGACGTTGTTGACTATGAAAAAATTATTAATGAATTTGCACTAATGCGCAACAAATGGTTAGGTGTACTTAAAGCACTTGATCAGAAACAATGGCAAATTACTAATGTTGTAAAACTTAGAGTTGCAGGAATGGAGGATGCAAGTCTTTGAGATGTTTAGAAATAGGCCCTGGTAAAAAACCGATAAAAGGTTTTGAAAGTTTAAATTTAGGAGAAGGTGCAAGAACCGAAGGTAGTGCAGATCACGAAGGGGATGCTAGAAAACTGCCTTTTGCTAAAAACACATTTGATATTGTATACAGTTCTCATTGTATAGAACACATTCAATGGTATCAAGTCGAAGAAACAATTTCTGAATGGGCAAGAGTATTAAAGCCCGGAGGAACTTTAGAAGTATGGACAGTTAATGGGTACGCAATCTCTAAAGCTCTAGTTGAATACGAAGAAACTGGAAAGTGGATTGGTCCACCAATAAAAGAGTGGAATAATAAAAAAGTATTAGCAATGTTAAAAGATAATCCTTATCTCTGGGCTAGTGGTAGAATAATGAGTTACCCAAGATCAGGAGATTATGATTCAAACTTACATAGAGTTATATGGACCCCTAAATTTTTAAAACAGTGTTTTGAAAAAGCAGGATTAAAAAATATTAGAGACATGGATAGTAGCGAAGTAAGAGGATACGACCACGGCTGGATCAATATGGGAGTTTGTGGTGTTAAACTTTAGGTCTATAGAACATTTAAATTTAGCAATTGTAAACAAACTAGATAAAATACGTTCTTTGAATATCGATTTAGTAGTAGGCATACCTCGTTCAGGAATGTTGCCTGCAAGTTTGATTGCTACACATTTACAATTACCATTTGTCGATGTTGACGGTTATAATTCTAACAGATGGTATATTAGAAATAAAAAAGTTACAGTGCCGTCAGACATTCCTAATAATCCGTTAAGAGTATTACTAGTTGACGATACTATTAATACTGGCAATGCTATGCGCAATGTATTAGGATCGTTACGTAAAAGTAATGACACAGTTATAAAATTTGCAGTATACGGTTCTCCTAAAAACAGACCTGAAGATATTGATTTTGTGTGCGAGGAATGTCCTTTACCTAGAGCATTCCAATGGAACATATGGAAACATTCTGATGCTAAAAATTGGGCAACAGACATGGATGGTGTATTGTGTCGCGATCCTAGTAAAAAAGAAAACGATAAAGGTCCTCGTTTAGAACAGTTTTATAAAACAGCAGATACAAAGTTTTTATTCACTAAACCTATTAAGTATGTTATTACTTCTAGGGAAGAACGTTTTAGAAAATCCACAGAAGCATGGTTATTACAACATAATATAACCTATGAAAAACTTATAATGAAGCCCACTGGCAATCCTGGAGGCAATCAAGCGCATAGCGAATACAAAGCCAATATGTTAAATCAAATGCCAGAAATTCAACTATATATAGAAAGCGATCCAAAACAGGCCAAAGTTATATCACAACTTGTAAACATACCTGTATGGTGTACAGATAATCAAAAATTGTATTAGGAAATTTATGAGACAAGTTAACTACACAACATGCACAACATTAAAAGAACTAGCAGAACAAACAGTTCAAGGCTTGTCAGAAGTTTACGATTATGAATTTCCAGAGTATCTAAGAAAGATGCCTAGCTACTTGAAAGACTGCAAATCTTATAGAGAGTTAGGAACTAATCAAGGCGGATCGGCATCGATAGCACTACTAGAAAATCTAAAGTATTATGAGTTTATCGACAAGGGCTTTAAAAACTACAGACCTCAAAAACCGATATTAGATAGCTACGTCAAAGACAACGATATTCAAATAGTCATGCACGAAATGAGTTCTTTAGAAGTAGATACAAACGTAACTACTGATTTTTTATTAGTAGATTCGGTTCACAAATATAAACATGTAAAAAAAGAAATTGCAATATACACGCCATTAACAACCAAGTATATTATGTTCCACGATACACACGGAATACCTGAAGTTTACGTAGCAGTAAAAGAATTTCTCGACTCTACAGACGAATGGAAAGAAATTGAACACTATGCCCAGGGTGCAGGATATACTGTACTAGAGAGAATTAAATGAAAGATAAAACAATTATAATTTCAGGCGCTGATTCACATAGATATGGTGCTCATATTAATCATCAACGCTATGCAGACATTAGAGGCATTGATTATAAATTTCATTTAAGTAATGGGCTTGAAAATCCTTTTTTTACTAAGTGCTATGCTGTGTTAGATAGTTTTGAAAAAGGATATGAATATGTATTATGGATAGACGATGATGCATTTTTTATAGCTCCTAACTGGGATTGTTTATCGGTATTTCAAGAATACAAAGAAGATGTTATTGTAACACAAGGCAGAACTAATAAAAAATCTGGTACTACATTTTTTAATAATGGAATTATGTTTATTAAAAATACAGAACGTATGCATAACTTGTTTAAGTTAATTCCTAAAACTCCTTGGGACGAAATGAAATCTAATTGGGTCGAAAACTGGGGACCGTGTGAAGGAAATGATCAACCAAGAATGATTTATCTTACACAAACAAAATATCCTGATGCAGTTAAGATACTACCTTACCCCGGATTTAACGCCCACGAAATTACATTCAAACAAAGAAAAAATTTCTTAGAAACAAACCCTCCTATTGCGCATATTACCGGAACAAATAAAGAAGGTAAAATAGAACGCTTTACACGAACTACAGGAATACCACTTCCTTAAATTTTAAAAATACCTACAACTAAATATCTACATGAGCAAAGTAGTATTAGTAACTGGTGGATTTGATCCCTTACACTCAGGGCATATTGCCTACTTTAAAGAAGCCAAACGTCTTGGCAATAAACTTGTTGTTGGTGTAAACAGTGATGAATGGCTTACACGAAAGAAGGGCAAACCGTTTATGCCTTTTGAAGAACGTGTTGCTATTATCAAAGAACTTGAAGTAGTAGACAAAGTTATTGGGTTTGATGACATTGACGACAGTGCATGTCAAGCAATTTTCCATACTATGTCAACTAACACTGGTACAATTATATTTGCTAACGGTGGCGATAGAACAAACACAACTACACCCGAATACAGCATGTATGGCGATCATCCTAACGTAGAATTTGTGTTTGGTGTAGGCGGCGAAGATAAAAAGAACAGCAGTAGTTGGATTCTTAAAGAATGGAGTCAACCTACTACAGAACGTGCCTGGGGTACATATACTGTATTAGACAAGGGTAATGGATGGCAAGTTAAACAGTTAGCATTCTATCCAGATAGAGCACTGAGCGATCAGCGGCACTTCAAACGTTCAGAACATTGGCATGTTGTTGAAGGTGAAATTAGAATGGATTTAGAATATGCCAACGAGTATAAAACTTCTAAAATTTATAAAGCAGGAGAAAGTATTGATATTCCTGTACGTACTTGGCACAAAGCAACTAACGTAGGCGAAGAAACTGCTAAAGTCGTTGAAGTTTGGTTAGGTACAGAACTAACAGAAGAAGATATAGAAAGAAGAGACTAATGAAAGTATTTGTAGGATACGATCCTAGAGAAGATATTGCATACCAAGTTTGTAAACACAGTATCTTAACAAAACAACCAGAAGCAGATGTACGTCCATTAGTACAAAAAGAGTTGCGTGATGCAGGTTGGTATAAACGTCCTGTTGATAAACTAGCAAGTACTGAGTTTACATTTACACGCTTTCTTGTACCAGAGCTTGCTAACTTTAAAGGTTGGGCAGTGTTTATGGATTGCGACATGATCCTTACCACTGACATCAAAGAACTGTTTGATCAAGCAGATGACAAGTATGCTGTTATGTGTGTGCAGCATGATTACACACCCAAAGAAGGCATCAAAATGGATGGACAAAAGCAAACAATCTATCCGCGCAAGAACTGGTCAAGTGTTATGTTGTTTAACTGTGCGCACCCTAGTAATGCCAAACTTACACAAGACATGGTAAATGATATAGAACTTAATGGCGCATACTTTCACAGATTTAGTTGGCTTAAAGACGAAGAGATTGGTGAGTTAGATCATACATGGAATTACTTAGTAGGCGTGTACGATGACATCGAAACACCCAAACTAATACATTACACAGAAGGCGGACCGTGGTTTGAAAACTACAGAAACTGTGAGTTTAGTTTGCGTTGGAAAGATGAATTGTTTGATATGATGAAATGATTTGTTTAAGTAAAAATAAAACAGACGAATATATAAACATGTTCGCTAAAGGAGCAAATCTTCCTATATACGATTACAATAATTACCCAAATGATAAAGATATATTA
>Ga0209037_1000045_pt1 | contig 37487 bp, 56 predicted proteins | sample SaaInl25SG_5_DNA_FD_188225 | JGI IMG/M metagenome (GOLD analysis project Ga0209037, IMG submission 188225) | Marine microbial communities from expanding oxygen minimum zones in the Saanich Inlet - ESP_125SG_5_DNA (SPAdes) (version 2) | ecosystem: Environmental > Aquatic > Marine > Intertidal...
AACATCGCTATCACGCTTGATAACTCCTGATCCGTCAAGTGTAGTAACCGTGCCAATGTTAGCTGCCACTGCTGATGCAGTAGTCAGGAATACGCTTAGTACTACACAGAGCAATCGCATATTAATCTCTCTGTGTAATGTCTATTGTACTGCCATTTGTAGTAGCATCTAACACAACTGTTGCATCGCCTGCACCACTTTGATCTATTGTAACTACATTAGCTGCACCTGTTAGATCCAAATCTATCCAGTGTCCTGCTGTGCCACCATCAACATCAATATCAATAATGTTACCACCATTGGTAGTGCTCAGACTTGAGTCTGTTTCACTTGTAATTGCTCTTGTATCTGTTGGTAATGTGTTATTTACATCTACATCAATGACTGCGGCAATGCCGTCGATATCAGCATCAACAACGTTATCGTCACCAGTAATAGTGAAGTTAACTGTTGCATCGCCTGCGTCACCTGCTTCACCGATATAAAACTTATAAGTGTTATCGTCACCTGTAGTTGTTATATTCAGCGTCACAGCCTCACAGTTACCTGCACCAGCTGTACCTGTGCTATCACATTTTAGATCTACTGTGTTGTAGTCTCCTGTGAATGCCCATGTACCTGTATAGCTGTCACCATTGATAACTGCGGCAATATCGTTGCCGTCGCCTGTCTGTGTTATACTAAACGTCATTTGATCTCCGTTTAGTGTTACTACCGTTGTTGAGTCTCCGAATTCGTTGCCCGAGCCGTCTTGAACAATATCTAAGTCTAGAGCATCACCTACTTGTGTGATATAGATATCATTCGCCAGAGCTGGAGCTAGAAACATTGCTGTTGCCGTCATCAACGATAATGTCAACATTTTTAATTTCATCTTGTTTACCCTCCTGGAACTTCCAAAGTCCCTTGCGTTCACCCTCATGAACTAGTTCTACGATACCCTGTTCAACAGCCGCCCTCACAGCATAATTGACAGGCTCATTCACGCTAAATCCTGTTTCAGTCTCTAGCAATCTAGTTCCCATATCTAGGAACCTAAATACGTCCGCTCCGGACCTGTGGCTTGCAATGGTTTTCTCCGTTGCTATACTCAGTAACACTTTGCCTGTGCTTACTGATACGATACGCATCACCACGGTTACGTTATCGATTCTATATTCGGTGCTTGCACCTATGCCCATCCAACTGGCTCCGACTCCTCCGACTGCTACATTGCTATCATATCCAACAATGCCGCCTTCGAGAATGAGCCCTGCAAAACGTAATGGTTTCAAAGGTACTGCATCCTTCCCTTCGTAGTTTTCACGTGTCTGTCTAATAAGTTGACGCTCTGCGATAAGATTGTCCATACCTACACGTTCTACTACTTCAAACCATTCTCCGTTGCCCACCTCTTGTAAGGCTTTGATAACCCAGGCTTCTGAGCCTTGTGTGACTGCGCTGCTTAAACTAGCAACCATGTCACTGGGTTTACGCTGTCCTGTTCTATCCATAAAACTGTAGACAGCTATTGTAATTTTGTCTCCATCTAATGCCGGTACATCTTCTAATCTCTGCTGTATCGGCGACTCTTGTACCACAGGCGACACTTCTGAATCTCTAAGCTTCTGCAAGCTCGGATTCATGGCGCAACCTCCCAAGAGTGATACTGCGATTATTAAAGATATAAGTTTCATTAGAAGCTAAAATCCCCTTCTGCTGGGATAGATATCTCTGTAACCGTCCCATCTTCACCGATAATAGTTAATGTAATCATACCATCTGCTTTGACCCAAGTAATCTCTGAGCCTTCTATGTTTGCAGTGCCTGTGTTAGAACAACTATCCGAACAATCAGCAAACATGTTGTCTACCATCTGCTTAGATAGCTGTGCATAGATACGTGATTCAACGTTTTTAAGAAACTTGTTTAGAGTCGTGTTTTCAAGTTCACGCTCAATACGTCTAGCTTCGGCTTCTGCCTTTGCTTCTATATCTGCTTTGCGATTGTGTTGTAATTGTTCAGTAGAAAGCACATGGCTTGAATAGCCCTGTCCGCTAAATCGTGGATTTTTAAAACCCCAAGTTAATTCGCTTGAATTTGCTGCCGTTGCAAATAAAAGCAAAAATAGTATTGCTGTCCCTCTATTCATGCAACTTCCCTCTTTATGTGTATGTATTTATAGGAAGATGATGAAAATATTCTATGCTAACTTAAATTTTAGCGTTAGGATCGTTAGTTTGTTTAGTTTGATCTACTGGTGCAGGCTCTGCTGCTACTTGAGGTTCTGATGTTTGTGCCTTTTGTGCCGCTTCATCTGCATCTAATTTTTCAATATTAGCAAGATCTTTAAGCAAAGGACCCATTTCTACTAGATTGCGAATAGTTCCGCCTGACTTTCTAGAACTTAAATCTACTAGTACAGACTTAGATGGAATATTAACTGTGTTATCTTTACCTAGCGTATTAATAGCTTCTTCAGTCTTTAAATTACCTACAATACTAATACGATGTGTCGACAACCCGGGTTGATTTACTACCTGTAGATCGTATAGTTCTAACGCACTAAGTAGTCTAGCATCAAATGCTAATTCTTTATATGCAACTTTGGCACTAGGTGATAAAATTACCATTGTCACACCTTCTTCGCCGCGTGTTGCATGAAAATTAATTGCATCATATACATTCTTAACAAGATTATATTCTTGCTGGACGTTATCGTCCTTAGTGTATACCATTGCTTGTTTTGCCATTTCAGCGTACAGTTTAGCAAACGGACCTTCTGAATAGTTATAATCTAAATATTCTTTATCTTTAGGACTTTGTTTATCTTTAAATCCAAATTTATCTTTCATTGAATCTGGTAATCTAAACTTTAGCGCACTTTCAAAGAAATCAGACACTTGATCCCAGCCGCCGCCTGTGCCTTGTCCGAACTGCTTAACTGTGCCTGCTTTTAAACTTAGCAATCTAGTAGTCTGTCCATCGTATGCAATTTTCAAATCAACTTTAGTTACACTCTGCTGTGTTGCGTCGCCGCCATCTGACATAACTTCTACAGTGTTTTGTTTAGGATCAGCTTTGGCTTTTTCTACTGCGGTAATAGCACGTTTGTTGCTATTTGCATATTGTGTTGCATCACTAATTTGTTTCTGCAAACCTTTAATAGTTTTAGCATCTACACCTTTTCTAACAATAGCGAATTTTTTTGGATCTGCTAATGGATCTTCTTCTTCAATCCACAGTCTTAACGATTTCATCGACTGTACATTAAGAGTTAACATAAACTTAAAGTTGTCATCTTCAACACCAGCGGTTTGATAATCTGTTTTACCACTTATGTCACCCTGAGCAACGACAGTCTTAAGGATTGCTACTACGTCACTAGATTTAACATCTCTGCCTCCGTTGCGGAATTTAGCAGTAATTGCTGCACCAAGAATAGCTTCAGCTGCATCGCCTTTGTTAATAGACATGCCGCCCATTACTGCTTCTGTCTTCCACATTTTACTCACTGGATACATATCGCCGTCAACTTCAAACTCTGTTTTTGCGGCTGCATCTTTATTATCAGTGTTTCCTGCAAAAATTTCCCAGTCATCTACAGACATTTCTTTTCCATCAACATATATCTTGTCAATAACACCAAAAGTAGCTTCCTTAGATGCTTTGGCTTTTCCTATTGGAATAAATGCAAAAGGCTTACCGGCTCTAATGCTTTTAGATATAGCAGTAATGTACTTTGTTTCACCACGCGGATAAAGATTTGCTCCGCTCATAGTATTACTAGGTGCTGCGAAGTCTTCGTCTTCTTTGATAATTTTTCTTGATTCTACTATTCTAAAGTCACTAAAGCGCATTGGGTAATTCCTAATTTATTTTAAGTATTTATCTTAGGAAACAACATATCGGTACAGAACTTATCAACGTCTGCTTCGTCAAGACCTAGGCTTTTCATTGTGCGAGGTGTATGTGGATTCTGTTGCTGGTTGTGACAGTAATAGTTTTGACATGCTGTTACAATGTCACTGCTATACTCGCCAGTAAATTCTCCGATTTCATCAAAGTATGCACGAAGATTATCCTGTGCAAGTTCAATAATAGCAACAGCTTCTTCTTCTGTGCTTACATTGCCTGCTGCAAGCATCTTATCTGAGAAAATATTAGTTGCCCATTCTGGTAGCTGTCGTTGCTTGGTTGGAATAAAATCTGCTACAGCTTCTTTATATCCTGCGATCATAGGGTTGTCTATATCAGCACTTGCACTAAAGTCATGGAACGCACCTGTCATTTTGTTCTTGCCGGCAATAACATCAAAACCGTATATAGGGCCTCCGTTTGTTAATACAGGAAACACGCATACGTGCATCATCCACAGGCCTTTGGTGTCACGAGCATCTACAACATCAATGTGAGCCCGCCTAACATCATCATTGTGCCAAACGCGATTAACCCACAAATCGTTATTAAAATGGGCAAGACCTGGTTCTTCATATTCTGTAGCATTTGCATCAAATATGTTGATAATTTCATCTTTACACTCTATTAATCTATCCCAAATAACACTCACGATTAGTTAGCCTCTCCAAGTTGTTGAAACATTTTAGTTGCAAAGTCAAAACATAGTTTTGCTTCATCTGCCATACTGTCGTCTAGTTTAGCACGTACTATATCTTTAAGTTCATCGTGACCTCGGTCGAACTTATACATACGTCCTTTGCCAGGAACACGCTTTGCAATCATTTGTCCGCCACTTAGATCGCCCATATGTCTTACGTAGATATGTGCCATAAGTTTATCAGCATCGTCTTTGATGCTTAACAAATAATCCATATATTCTTTTACTACAGGCATTAGCGGAGGTTGATTAGGATTTGCCTTCCCCCATAATTCTTGATAGTCTTGATGTATTGCAGGAGCTCTACGAAGTTCAGGCATATCGTCAAACAATCCCTGCATCATGCCAAACATTTCTAACATGTTATATTGCGGATGCTGATTAAAAAGATAACATGCATATCGTTCCTTAGATATCTGCGGCTCCTTAGCAAACATTTCTTTAACAAATGATTGTCGCTCTGCGTTTTTATGGTGTTCCCATGTTAGCTCTTTAAGATTGCTCATTTATTCTTCTTCTACCTTTACTTGCAATGGAAACCCGTGATTACGACTTGCGTTAACTGCCTCGGTACCTTTTTGCTCTGCTATCTCGTACTTATAAGTACCTACTACAGCAGAACCATCGTTATGAATTTTCATTGTAAGTGCTTCGGCGTCAGCATCGCTATGTCTAAATATTTCTTTAAGTACACCTATAACCCATTCTACCGGAGTTGCATCGTCATTTAGCATAATCACGTTATAATTATTAGGTTCTTTAACTGTTTGTTTAATTTTTTCATCAATTATTACGTCAATATCGGTACTCATTTTATTTTCCTTATTAAATTGGGGGAGATATTTCACTCCCCCTAGACTGCTTACTTGCCTATTTTGCCGTCGAACTCGCCTTCGATTGCTTCTTGCACATGACCATTGTAGTCTGTGATAGCAATTTTCTTAGGCTGTAGTTCTTCTGGTACTTCACGCATAAGGTGAATGTTCAGCATACCATGTTCAAGGCCTGCACTTTCAACTTCAACGTGGTCTGCAAGTGTAAACTCTCTACGGAAATTGCGTTCGCCAATTCCTTTGTGCAAATAGTTTACGTTTTCTCCGCCTTTGGGAGTTGTACCTTCGATTCGCAGAATTTTTCCATCCTTGGTAATGTCCAAGTTGTCCATACTGAATCCAGCAACAGCAAGAGTAATCATATACTCGTCGTCGTTAATCTGTACAATGTTATATGGTGGGTAACCTTGTGATTGACTGTTAGCAAAACGTCCTTCCATTTCGTTAAACAGTCTCTCAAAGCCGATAGTAGCTCTTTGTAGTGTAGGTAGGTCTAGAGTTGTTAGTCTTGTCATTTTATTTCTCCTTTATTAAGCAAGATTAATTTTAGGATCCTTTCGGCATCCCAGTACACTATAACTCTTATAATGTACACATATATTTATACAATCTTTTCAATGATTTGTCAAGATTGAATAAAAAATTATTTACCAATTGTTGCACTTTCATACACACTATTATGTGTTTGCGTACAACGAACAAAAGTCGTACATTTGCTAAGTTGTTTAAGTTTCTTAGCGCCTGCATATGTGCAGGTACTACGCACACCTCCTAGAATGTCCTGTACCGTTTTGGCTACAGCACCTCTATAAGGCACAAGCACTGTGCGTCCTTCTGACGAACGATAATCTTTCAATCCGCCAAAATGCTTTTCGTTTGCACTTTCACTACTCATACCGTAGAACTGTATAAACTGTCTTTGTTCAAAGTGTGGCACATAAGTACCGTGATTCACATTTTTTCTTGTGTATTCATTAGTTGCATAGTGCTTTGTAATTACTTCACCGCCGCCTTCATCGTGCCCGGCAAGCATACCACCCAGCATTACAAAGTCTGCGCCGGCAGCAAAGGCCTTTGCTACATCACCTGGACAAGTGCAACCGCCATCAGCAATGATATGCCCGCCCAAACCATGAGCCGCATCTGCACACTCGATAACGGCCGAGAGTTGTGGATATCCGACTCCAGTTTGAATGCGAGTAGTACATACAGACCCAGGGCCAATACCAACTTTAACAATATCTGCTCCAGCAAGAATCAATTCCTCCGTCATTTCTCTTGTTACTACATTACCAGCAATGATTACTAGATGTGGAAACTGTTTGCGCACACGGCGCACTGCATCGGCAAAGTGTTCACTGTAGCCATTTGCAATATCCATACACACATATTTTAAGTTGTCTTCGCACTTTTCATATACGTTGACTAGTTTATAATAATCGTGATCACTTGTGCCAATACTCATCGCAACATTATCTGTACGCTCTTTAATACCTGCATTAGAGTCTGCATTAAAGTATTCTACAAGTTCATCTACTGAGTAAGTTTTAACCAAGCAAGTAAAGATATTGCCTTCTGCTAGTTTGTCAGCCATTTCAAACGTGCCGACGCCATCCATGTTAGCAGCCATAATAGGGATGCCACGGTAGTGTTCGTCTTCTATGTTGTCTGGAAAGTCTGGCTCGTAGTTACGAAATGTAAACCTGCGCTCTAGGCTTACTTCACTACGACTTTTAAGTGTACTTCGCTTAGGGCGAATTAGTACATCCTTGTAGTCTAGTTTGACATCTTGGTCAATTCTCATTTTTTCTCACCGTAGTTGAAAGATATACTAATTCTATCTTTGTTTGACTTATTGCCTTGTACACTATGCTTTAACCATCCTGGAAAGATATATAATGCACCAGTTTTACAAGCATATGTTGCTCTAGTACTAGTATAGTATGTTTCTTTTGCTATGTCAAGAGGTATATGATATTCAGCACCGTCGTTGCGTTCGAACTGTATGTTGCCTTGATCTTTATCAGCATCAACATAATAAACACCGCTTAGTACACTACCTACATGATTATGCAGATGATTGTACGCACCTGGCGGATTAATATTCACCCATATATTATATAACTCTAGGTCTTTTAATCCTACTTGAGCTGTGCAATTACTTACTTCGGTATTTAAATGCTGGATAAGTTTGTCAATTTCGGCACATTCAGAAGGTAATATATCGTTACTTTGATATCCACTGTAGTTGCTAACTGTTCGACCTTTGTCAGATTTTTGTTTTTCATAGGCCCAGCGTTTTACTTCGTTGTTATTGACCATATGAATCATAGCACTCCATACTACTGTAGGGAACCAGAGTTCGGTATGCATAGCCATACTCTATCCCTTAGCGTTTAGATTTATTATGGTTTGAAGGAAGACCTTCGTTTTCCTTAGCTAGTTTTTTTAACCAACGTGCTCGACCTGCTTTCTTAGCCTTTGCACGTTTAATGCTGGGCTTTTCAAAAAACTCTCGCTGACGTAACTCTTGAAGGATTCCGTCTTCTGCGATTTTCTTTTTAAATTTACGTAGTGCAAAATTTACATCGCCGTTACGTACTTCTACACTTAGACCACGTTTGGTATGATCAGTGCTGCCTTTATTATGTCTCAACGTCATTATCTCCTATTTTAGACAAAAAATCTAAGTTGTAAACTTTATTATTACTTAAATTATTATATACTGAATCTTGGCTGTTTGTCAACCAATATGTTTTGGTTTTTGCTATCATATAGCTTGCAAGGTCTCTAGCCCAAGGTGATGCATTATCTACATCGACAATTGCTGTATCACATTGTTTAAATACATTCAACAACCACTCTACTTCTTTTTTATCATATACTGGTTTATCATAGACGTAGATGTTAACATCTACACCAGTGTTTGTTAAAAATTTATTTTGGAGTTCGTCTTGTACCTGCTTACTAGGATACACTAACAACAATTGAAGACAGTCGTTGAATAACATATCCGGCGGAGTTACTATGTTAATTTTCTTCAATTAAAACCTATTTGTTAGATAGTTTGTTAAAAAGTGTGTTTTCATTTTGCTCTGCATTTTGCTGATAACCTTCTTGTGCTTTGTAGTTATCATCTTGCGGAGGTGTTTCCCACGGTAATGAATCTATTAGACCTTTAACATACAAATTCTTGTAATGTTTTAGTGTTTGATCAGGATTAGCATCTTTCCAAGTGGCTTTGTTTAGTTGAAAGATTTCATCCTTTTCTTTCAACTCATAATCAGCTTCGCGCTTTAATTCTTCCTGTGATTTTGATTCTTTTTTTTCGACAGTGACTACTGTTTCTTCGTCTCCGTCCACTCTATCGGAATCGTCTCGTCCGATATCGTTGGCTCCAACATCATATTCCCCATCAGTTTTTTCAACTGATTCTCTATCTCCCCTGGAACTATCTCCCCCGGAACTGTCTCCGTTGGTGTTGTCTCCGTCTCCGGTGTTTCCTTCTTCTGCCCTATCTGATTGTTCAACATCAAGTCTATCAAATTCTTCGACATCTACCTTCTCCTCTTCAAACATCCAACCTGGTTTGTGTGGATCTTCGTTTGAATCAACATTATTCGAAGATACAGGTATATTAGGTGTAAATCCAGGATTGTCAACTATACGCTGTGCTCTTGCTCGTTCGTATTCGGCTCTCTCAAGCCGAAGACGCTCACCGTCATCATCTTCAAGTTCTTTCTTACGGAACTCAAAGGTATATTGTGCGGCTATTAATAGTAGGACTGCTAGTGGATCAAATACAAAGATAATGATTATAATAACCCAACGTACTGCTTCTTCTAACATATTGTTGTCAGCAGTGTCGCCGTAAATAAATTCTGCAATGTATTTAATTGGTCCTACTTCTGCTTCTAGTTTGCGGTATTCGCTCTCCAGTGAGATCTTTTCTTCAGTTAGTTGATCAATTTCTTTCGAAGCGGTTCGAACTCGTTCGTTTTGTTCGTCTATACTCTTTTGGACTTCTTCAGCATTATCTGAGTTTGCTAACTGTTGTTGTAATCTTGTGATTAGTGTTTGGCTTTGTGTAACTTGATCCTCAGCACTTTTGCGTAGGCGTTGTATTTCTTCACGTGCGGCAACTACTGTAGGGGAACTGGCGGCTTGTTGAATCTTGTCTAGCCATTCTGCACGTTCTGCACGTTTAGCATCTTGCCAGGCTGTAAAGGCAGCGGCTGTCTTAGGACCATAGTCGCCATCTACCTTAGTACCTACCATGCCTTGTGCTTTTTCAATATCACCTGTGTCAATATAGCCTTGCAGTGTTTCTAGCTCTGTGTCAATTTTATCTAGCTCGTTTTGGAATAACTGTGTAACACCTGCAATGATTGTGTTCTGTTCTTGTATAGCAGGTTGTATACGTTCGAACGCTTTGTCAATACGCTCTTGTTCTCGATCAATTTGCGTTTGTATGTTTGCATCTGCGCCAACTTCGCTTGACTCTAGTTGACGTATTCTATTTTCGGCACGCCCTACAATACCTAAATTGCGGTCAATTTCGCTTTGTAGTGTTTCTACTCTTGCAAGATTATCTGTGCTTTGTGCAGTCTGTTCAATATGTGCTTTAGATAAGAAACCAAAGATGCCCATACTAGTAATAAGCATAAGCACAATTACAGCAATACTTAGATAACTTTTAAGCCACCATGTTGCTTGTTTCCAGTACTTGTGTAACCATACTGCGGTTACAAGTTTACCAACTTCTAATACACCACCCATAATCATAATGGGAAGTGCGGCCGCGGCAAAGATTGCTACCAATCCTGCGACAGAGTAGTATATTGCTACAGCACTGATACACAATGCCGTAATTAATGTAAGTATTCCAAATATCATATACTATTTAACCTGTTTTGGCTGGTGAGTTAAGCGTTAGTATTATTCCCAACGGTAAAAAATGTGTTCGCCAATGCGTCCAACTAGTGCAAAGTCTCGTGCCCACTCAGGGCTTACGTATGTTGCATGATAGTGTGTTGCACCTTCTGTAATGCCGCGAGCATCGTTGTATACTATCATATTGTATGCAATCTGTTGTGCTTCTACCCAAGCATCCATATTAGTAGGCCAATCACTCTTACCATCACAGTACCAACTGAACTGGCAACGATTGCGTACCATACGTCCGTCTGCATACTGTTTGCCTTGCTGTACTACTTCACAAATTGTACTAGGATAGTATGAGTGATTAACACGATTAATTACTACATCTGCAACTGCCATGCGATCTGCTCGATTGCTTGAACGTGCTTCATAATAGATGTTTAGTGCCAGGCACCACATTTCAGGTTTGTCATCTGCTGTAAACAATCCTTTGGCTTGTCCTGCATTTGCACCGACAATTGACGCCAACATAATTAATGCTGTAATAAAAGTTTTCATTGTATTTCCTTTATGAGTTAGCGGCGCATTGCTGCAATATCTTTTGCTTGATCAGTTCCACGCATAACGGGAACAGCGTTGGATTTGTGCATTGTAGCAATACCTACAATTAAGTCACCAGTGTAGCGAGTTGACTCTTTCTTTGTAGCAACTCCTACACCATCGCCAAAACTTTTATATTGTGTAGTTTCTCGTTGGTAAGGTTTACGTTCGGGCATGCTAGACACGCCTTTTAATTTAGGCTTGTATAGTCCACGCACATACAAGTCATAGTCTTCTAAGCTCATCATTTGATCGTGACAGCCCATACGCTTCATACTTTTGTTGTACTCGCGGTGTTGCTGTTCAAATGCTAATTGTTGATTCTTAGTACGCTGCTTTTGCTTGCGCTTCTTATAATTAGTGGTTGTTAGGTAAGGACCTACCAGCGACATTGTCATAAAAAAACTCCTGCTTTTGTTACTGTCTATACAGTATAGCAGGAGTTTAGTAGATTGTCAACCGGTTATTTTTCTTCTCTAGTTAGTTCAGCTAACCTTTCAGCAGATATTCTTAAATTTTGTGCTGCTCTAAGATTCTTTAGTGCTTCTTCTTTTCTTGACATCTCTTGCAAGAACATAACCAACTCGCCGTCAGTCATTAGTCTTTGCCTTCCATAAGTGCAACTGCGGCATCATAGTCTTCTTGCGATACAATACCTTCGCGAAGTAATTTTGTTCTGTTAGCCATATGCTTCATTTGAACTTCTTCTTTTGATCCGCCAAAATATGCTACAGCGTGTCCTTCTTCAATAAGAATATCTGTTACACGTTCTTTTTTACCATCTTCAAAGCGTTCAACATAAAAGTCACCTAAGATACGTCCGAACTTGCCCTTCATGTCTTCGCCATGCTTATCTTCAGTAGTAATAAGTTTACCACCGTGCTTCATTAGCTCTTTCAGTCTCGCTTTAGCTGCTTCGCCAAACAAGTCTTCTACTCTGTCGCTTGTGCGTGACTCTGGTGTGTCAATGCCCATGATGCGTACACGCTCGTCTTTTAAACAAACACCAAACCCTAAATCAATATCAACGTCTACTGTATCGCCGTCAACTACTTTAATGACAGTTACGTCATATTCATTCTGTGTCATATTGTACTCCCTCTAAATTATATGCCCGTATTATTTAGTCATAAAAAAAGGCCGCACAAATCGACCTTTTAGTGTTGTGTTTGCCTAATCAATATTAGCTCTATCTAACCGTCTAAATATTTCTTCAATGTCCTTCAAGGCATTGTGGATGCGTTTATCATCATCTATCTGTGTGTTGTTAACTTCACGTTCTATCTTGTCAAGTCTGCTGTAGATATCTGAAACTTTGTTTGACATGTTACGCATCTGTTCAAGTGTGTCTCTCAGTGAGTAGAGTTGATCTCTTAATGTGTCCAACTGACCACGTGTGACTGAGTCATTTTTCTGACGCTCTAATGATCCTACAATTCCGTTTACTTCAGCACTGATTGACTGTAAATCTAATAGTTGATTGTTGATGTCTTTTTGGGATTGTGCAATAGAATCTATCCTTGCGTGAGCATCTGCTGATGTCTGTATAGACTGTTCAAGCGAAGTTTGTAGATCACTGACGATTCTAAGACCTCCGTACAACACCCCAATCAAAGGCAAGACTGCTGTGATATATCCTATCCATTTCCACATTTTATAATTCTCCGGTCTAAATAACGTACCCATATTATTTAGTTAAGAATAAAGGGGCGCCGAAACGCCCCTTGGTGCCGTAATTTATATTAGTTTAACTTAGAAATTGAAACTTAGACCTGCTGTTGGAGCAAAGTCTTCTGTGTCGACGTTGTAGTTAGCACCTGCTGTAAATGTTGCACCATTTACATTTACTTCATACTCACCACCGATGTTTTGTAGTGCATCTGTGTCGTCACCGTTTAGGTATGCTGTTAAGCCACCTGCGGTTGCTACAGTTTCAAAACCAAATGTTTCACCATCTACATCGTAAGTCATTGCGCCGCCTAGTGATGCTAGGCCTACGTCTAGTCCATCTACGCCTGCACCTAGTACTGTGTTTTCACTGTCTAGGTTGTAGTCAGCTGCTGCTGTTACATCTAGGTTTGCTACGTTCAATGTGTAAGCGCCTTGAATGTTGCTTACGTCTGTTACATCTGTTGTCCAGTCTGTAAGACCTACTGCAACTACTGCATCACCTACAGTCACTTGTACTGCTTCTGCCATTGTTGGTGCTGCTAGTGTTTGCTCACCTTTTGCGCCTGGCATTACGCCTAGGTCATCACCAAATGCAACACCTAAGCCTGCTACAGTTGTGCCAACTGCCCATGTGTCTAGTGTTACTGCATTGCCGTCTGTTGCAACAAAGTCTAGATCGACTGTTGCCAATCCACCCATATCTACACCTAGGTCTAGATTCATTGTTCCACCAAACTTGTCGTTTGCTGTTTCAGCAAAGTCAAGTGACACTTCGCCTGAGATAATTGGACCCATTACTGGAGTCTGTGTTTTTGTTACTGTTTCTGCGAACGCAGATGTTGCAGCCATAGCGGCTACTGTTGCTAGTACGATTGTACGCATTTTAGAAAGTCCTTCTGATTGTTTTTATTTTTAGTACTCTGTGAACATTGCGCTCACTGTAATATTAATTACCTAGATAATACTGATTTTTACCTAGTCGTGAGCGAATTTTAGCTGATTTGCAGAATAATAAAAAAGAGTGTTACATCTCTGCAACACTCTTAGTGCTATGTTTGGTAACAAGGTCTAACTACCTCGTAGAGCCCTTAGGCTGCTAATGAATAATTCGCGTTTGCAATTATTAAGTTTGTTCGCGGTAACGGCGCTTACATCCCGGTAACTCCACTTTCTCTCTTACGTCAATCTATCCTATTTCGACCCCAACAACTATACACTCAACAAATGTACACTTGGTGGAGTCGCCCGGTACCGCCCCGGGGTCTTGTCCGTCGTTGCTAAAGTTTCAACATTACAATACTATTTATACACCCATTACATATGGATGTCAAGTTCTTTTTCTGTTTTAGTTGATACTTTTTTATTAGGATCTACAAGTTTGCGTAGCCAACTGTCAGCAATGTATGCCTTGGGTGATGGACCTAATTGAATGTTTAGATCATCTGCTTCGATCCACCAATAGTGATCGTGAACTGCACAAGTACAAGTCATTCCGTATGCTTCAAATTGTTCGCCTTCTTTGAACTTGCCGATGTATTCTGCTACATTAACAACTCGTCCAACGTTCTTAGGATTAATACTAAAAACTATAACGGCTTTGTCGCCTTCTTCTACGTTCATTCTTCTTCTTTTTTCTTTGGCTTGCGTCCGTAGAAGCCGCCTCTAACTTCTAAGTTTTCTGTTCGAGCGAACGGTTCACAATGTGTAATCTTGCCGCCGTTGGCTAAAAATTCTTCTACTGCTTTTGTTGATTCTTCATCAGTTTGTCTTGGTGTTGGATTCATAGTCCTATCAGTCCCCATCCGTGATTTGCTATTGCATTTAGTATAATAAAAAGGCCAACAAGCACTTCAAATAAAACTATAGCAGTTCTAATCAAAGCAACTTTGTCAGCCTTTTTATCTTCGTCAAAGGCCTTACTCCCTAAGGCCTTAGCCCAGACTGTCCACATTACATGTTATTTTTACGTTCTTGGATCTCAGCGCGGCGAGACTTTGTTAGTTTGCCTAGATCACCTAGTGCGCCACGTGCTCGTGTTGCTGCTGCTTTAACGTTCTTGGTTTCCCAAGCTTCGTGTTCAGCAAGGTAAGCATTGAATGCTTCTACAATTTGTTCATGTTGTGTTTTATCGCTCATATTTTTTCTCCTGTAATATGTTCATAAATTTCCCTCCAGTTGGTTACTTTAGTAATACCCGGACGGAGTTTGTCGTTCATGTTGAACCCGTGTTCAACTAAGATTGGCTTTAGACCCAAGTCCAAACCGCACTCTGCGTTTTCTAGTTTGTCTTCAATCCAGTACAACCCTGAATCTTTGTAAGGAGCAAGTGCATCATCTTTCGGAGCACCTGTGTCCAAGCAAACTAGTTCTTCGAAAGCTGTTTTTCCAAACAACTTTTCTAAGTTCATTTGACGTAGCTTTTTAGCATTAGCGTCAGTACTCATACTTGTAATACAACGGAATACATAACCATGTTCTTCGTGCAATCGTTTAACATAAAACATTGCATCACGCAGTGCAGGGAGAAATCCCATTGCAGCACTTTCGTTAAATGTAATTACATGTTTGATTGCTTCATCATGAGAGATACCAAAGCGTGTGGCAATGTCGTATTCCCAATTGCCGTTTTCAATTTGGGTGTGTCCACGCTGTTCTAAATAACAGCAGAATGCATATTCCCAATTCAAAATCACGCCGTCTGCGTCTGTAAGTATTACTTTATCGTTGTATTTCATATCGCCTCTTTCATGCCTAGTTTCATATTATATATTATAATAACATACTAAGAGAAAGTTGTCAACCGATATTATAGTGCATATCCATTAGCTTGTAATACAGGCTTGTACTGAGCAAATTGTCCAGTTCGACTTCCGTTAGGTCCCCATTGACGCTTGGCTCCAATATCAACGTGCACAAAGCTATTATAACAGCCTATACCTGTAAATCCTGCATCAATTATCTTTTGTATCATATCGACTCTGCCCTGTACGCTAGATGTTCCCCATTGTATATCAACTGCTTTGCGCTGAACATGCATACTATTCCTTGCGCCGCCGACACTAGCATTATAAGCTGGAGTTCTATATGCGCTATTAAGTGTGATTACTCTTCCTAGGCTTTGTGCTAATGTTTCTAAATTAGTCCAAACCTGCGGCAGCACTCTAGGGTTTACATGAGACTGTACATTAATCCATTCAGAAGTTGGGCGAGGTATAGTAGAATCTTCCGTAGCATCTGCACCAGTAGCTGTGTCACTTCCGGGTGCACCTACTGCTCCGTCTTGTCCTGTTACAGGACTTGTACCACCTGGTGTGCCGCCACCGAAAGATTCTAGTGCTTCATTAGTGTCAGGATCATTTCCTGCTGCTAATTCAGCTGCTCTTCCTGAAAGTATTGCTCTTGCTTGTGCATCATCGATACCTACAGTATCCTCAAGGCCGAGTGCGTCTGCAACACCGCCTCCTAGTGTTGGTCCGCCGTTTGCAAAAACATTTTCTGATCCGCCAATTGCTGCATCTCCGCCGCTGTCAGTATCACCTACTCTATGTATTTTTGGCATTATTGTGGACCTTCGCTACTATAATCTACTGCGGGCAGTGGCGTATCACTACTTGTGTTTGCTGCTGATTGTTCTTCTGGTGAACGTGCAACTACCTGTCCTGTTGCTGGATCAACTAAATCTGCATTTGGATTAGCAATTTGTGATGCTGTTGCACCTTCAGGTCTTGCAACCGGCCAACGCTTTCTTGGTCTGCTTGGATTTGGAATTTGATCAGGCGGTCCACTTGGAGAACCTACTGTTATTTGGCCAGTTACTTCATTGTCAAATCCTAACAATTCACCTTTAGCAAACGGAGTTACTTGTGGTACAGAGCCACGTAACCCATCATCAGGTCCAGCAGCTGGTTCTGCTTCCCAATAGTAAAATCCTTCTTCTCTCATTAGTACTTTTAGTGTTGCAGGATCTTGGCCAAGTGCTGCTAAAATTGTTGCTCTTTCTGTATCTAAGTCTGCATTACTATCTCCGCTAGGGGCTGCAACTCCGCCGCCGTTAGCACTTACTGTGCCTGCATCGACTGCTGCCGCGACTGCTGCCGCAGTGTTACTGCCTGCGCTACTCATACTAACTGCTAGTACTGCTCTTTGGAAGTCGTTGAGTACTCCGTTAGTTACGATACCTGACTCTGGATCTTCTTGTAGTGTACGCAACAATCTAATGTCGTCACGTATACCTGTTAGTGCTGTTATGATCCGGTTGTATTCCGGAGTCATGTCTAAATGTTGATATGGATCTGCCATTATGCTGTGTTATCCCTCGGTGACATTAATGATGCTAGGTATTGCGGGGCATTTGCTGTTGATGTACGTGTTCCAGTTGATGAGCCACCGCCCCAATATCTGTTTGAAAGTATACCAGTAATTGCTCCTGCTTGCTGACCTCTCCATGCAATATCTACGTGTACGTTACCATTGCTCATATAACCATTACCCATGCCTATACCAGTCGCGCCTGCATTTCGACATTCTTCTGCAAACTTTAACATAATTGCAAGTTGAGCAGGATTGTTGGTATACAGTCTAGTGCCGTCACCGTCTAATACTCTTACATCAGCAGCATAGCCTTTGTCATGTCTATTTGATCCTGTACGATTACGTCCGTCAACACCGCCTTCATTAGCAGGAACTTGCCCGCCGCTTGTGATTACAACATCAACACCTGCTGCTGCTCCAGCTGTTTGTAGTATGTTAAACAGTTCAGACTGAATTGGTAAAGATCTGCTGCCGGCCATAGCATAGGTAACATTTCCTACACCTGTTCCAGATGCAGTAGTAACTTGGTCTAGTGGCACTGTGCCTTCATAGTATGTTGTGCCGTCTTCGCCTACAATAGCAGTTGATGCGCCGCCGCCGTAGCCAGCACTTTGTGCAGTAGCATTGCTGCCGCCTCTAAATCCGCCAGAGCTAGTATTTGAATTTCGTATTGCGTTATAATTTGCAGCACTGGTATTGCCTAAGTTAGTTGGATTACCAACTTCAGCATTAATCATGTCTAACATACCCGAATCTTGTAGGTTGACATACTGTGCGGCTGCTGCCGCTATGTTAGCTGGATTAGGTACAACTGTGTCTGCTTGACGTGTATAGATACCCTTTGCTCTAGTATCGCCCCTGTCTGTAATAATACGCAAGTCTGCTTGAATATCTTCAAACAAACTTGCTATTTCTGCTAGACATGCTTTGTGAGCAAGATCATAATCAATGTGAACATGGTCTGATGGACTACTGCCCGGACCAGTATCAACATCCGGGTGGTTAACTGTAGTTTGACCTACACCTTCTGTTGTTGATTCTTCAAATATATTTGCGCCAGCTATTGACATTTATATTCCTCGTATTATACTAGTATATTTAGCCGAGAAATTATACCATCTGAATGCCGCTGGTCTGCGAAGTATATTGTTTGCTAATTTCTGCTTCGGTCTTGGCAACACAACTTACTGCGGTTGATTGCAGTACAAACTTTGCATCAGGTGATACACTAAACATAAATGGAGCGAGCCCTAGTCCTTGTTGCTGTGCAATAAGTACCATTGGTTTGTGTACTGTGTAGCCGTTAGAGTCTTCGGCTTCTAGTCTACCGATAATTTCTTCACCTGAGCTTAGTTTGAATGAGACGTTATCGCCCACTTTGTATGGAGTTTCGATTAGCATTATAGTGTGTGTCCTGTTCCGTTATAGCCTGTTTCTTCTAAGTAAGTACCTAACTGATCCTTACCACCTATTGATGTTCCGTTAACTTTAATCTGTGGGAAGGTACGTGCTCCGGGGAACATCTCTAATACTTCCTCACGAGTAAAGTCTGTGTCAAGTTGATAATATTTGTATTTTAACTCGCGTTGTTCGCAAATCCGCTTTGCTTGATCACAATGCGGACATGCTGGTTTACCATAAATTTCAATCATAAACTAAATCCTTTAAATGTATCTGTGCTTACATCCTGTTTAGTGCCACCACTAACATATGATGTAATCTCTGTTTCTTGCGGAGCAACTTGTACTTCGCTACCACTAATCCATTTTTGTGTCCACGGCAACGGATTGTTTTTTACACTATAAGGACTCTTTAGATTTACATTAGTCATTCGACGAGTGCAAATAAATTCAATATAGCTGCTTAGTAGTTCTGTGTTGAGTCCAATCATTGATCCGTCTTTGAACAAGTAATCTGCCCATGCCTTTTCTTGATCAACTGCCTCTACAAACATTTTGATGCATGCTTCTTCTGTTTCTTCTGCAATCTTTAGATAATCTGGATCATCTTTTTTAAGTGTCTTGAGCAACATTTGAGTACTTGCCAAGTGTAAGTTTTCGTCACGAGCAATCAATTTAATAATTTTGGCATTGCCTTCCATTTTCTTTGTTTCAGCAAATGCCCAACTACATGCAAAGCTTACATAGAACCGTACACCTTCAAGAATATTAACACTCATTAGTGTAAGCCACAGTAGTTTCTTTAATTCATAAAGATCGACTACAACCTTCTTGCCATTAACAGTGTGTGTGCCTACTCCTAGCAAGTTGTACCAACTGCTCATTTCAATGAGATCATCGTAGTACTTACTAATGTCTCCAGCACAATCTGCAATCTCTTCGATGTCCATCATCTCGTCAAAGATTTTGCTAGGATTGCTGTACACATTACGGATAATATGTGTGTAACTACGTGAGTGAATTGTTTCTGAAAACGTCCATGTTTGGATCCAGTTCTCAATCTCTGGCAAACTCACAATAGGAGCAAATGCTTCTACTGGTGCACGGCCCTGTACACTGTCTAGTAGGATCTGACGCTTCAAGTTACTTGTAAAGATGTGACGCTCGTGTTCACTAAGAGCCTTAAAGTCTTTAGCATCCTGATAGATATCAACTTCTTCTGGGCGCCAGAAAAATCCTAATTGCTTGTCTGTAAGCCCGTCAAAACTTTTGTACTTTAGTGTATCATAACGCTGAATTGTAGGTCCACCTGTTGGATCTAAAAATGCTAATACCTTAGTGTGGTCTGCTTTGTTTGCAGTATTAAAAACGCTCATGTATCTCTTACCCTTGTGTATATGTGTAGCTGTAATATAGTGTAACATGCCCCTAAGGGCATGTCAAGTATTATTTAGATGGTGCAGCTTTCGCAAGCTTCATCACTGTCCAAAGTTTGTTCAAGCTCTGGCAATGCTTCTTCGCCCATCATTTTACTTACATCAATTTCGCCTTGTCCGTCATTAGTGTTAAAGTAATACAATTGCTTGCCGCCTAGTTTATAGAACATCAAAAGATGTTGCAGCATTGTACTCATAGGAATCTTTTCGTCTTCATAGTACGCTGGATTGTAGCTGGTGTTTACACTAATACCTTGATCGATATATTTCTGTAGTACAGCCATAATTTTTAAATAACCTTCTGGTGACTTGTGATCCCATAGTAGGTCATACTTATTTTTAAGACGTTTGAACTCTGGAACAACTTGCTTGAGTACACCGTGCTTGCTTTGCTTGATTGAGATAAGCGAACGTGGTGGCTCAATACCGTTAGTTGCATTTGCAATCTGCGCACTTGTTTCACTTGGCATTAGTGCCATTAGTGTTGAGTTGCGAATGCCTGTGGCTTTAAGTTGTTCACGTAGTCCTGCCCAGTCTTGACGTTCTACATGCGGAATCAGTTCATCTAGGTCTTTCTTATATGTTTGGTTAGGTGTAATACCGTGTCCATACTTTGTTTCCATGTTACCAGAAATTGCACCTTGTTCTACTGCAAGATCTGCTGAGGCTTTGATCAAGTAGTACGACCATGCTTCTGCCCACTCGTCTACAAGTGCAAGTCCTTCGCTGTCAATGTTCTGATAGTCTAGGTCATGTTTGGCTAACCAGTATGCGAAGTTAATGATGCCTACGCCCAACGGACGGCGCTTTTCAGTGCTTAGTTGTGCTGCTAGTATAGGATAGTTCTGATAGCTTAACAGCGCATCTAACCCCCTTACAGCTAGCTTGCAGACCCTTTCAAAGTCTGCTGGAGTACGAATGTTACCCCAGTTGATTGCACTTAGAGTGCATAGGCTGATTTCACCTTCTGGATCGTTTAAGTCAGTCAGTGGCTTAGTAGGCAATGTAATTTCTGCACATAGGTTTGATTGTCTAATAGGTGCTAGCTCAGGAATAAAGCTTCCGTGCTCGTTTGCATTGTCTACGTTCTGCAAGTAGATACGTCCTGTGTTCTTACGCTCTTCCATAAACGCACTAAACAAGTCGCTTGCTTTGATTGTCTTTTTACGTAGTTTTGTATTACGCTCTGCTGTTTCGTATAGTTCACGGAACTTATCTTGATCTGCAAAAAACGCTTCATACAAACCTGGTACATCAGCAGGCGAGAAAAGAGTTATATCGCCGCCTGTTACTAGTCTTTCATACATCAGTTTATTAAACTGCACACCATAATCCATATGACGCACACGATTTTCTTCTGTACCTTTATTGTTCTTTAGTACTAGCATGTCTTCAACTTCAAGATGCCAAATTGGATAGTAAATCGTAGCTGCTCCGCCACGTACACCACCTTGCGAACAAGATTTAACTGCTGATTGGAAGTGCTTGTAGAAAGGAATAATGCCTGTGTGATATGCATCGCCTTTGCGGATTGGCGAACCAATAGCACGAATACTGCCACCGCCGATACCAATGCCTGCTTTTTGTGAAACATACTTTACAACACTAGCTGCTGTAGCATTGATGCTGTCTAAACTATCATCTGTTTCAATAAGCACACACGAACTAAACTGTCGTTGCGGTGTACGTACACCTGCCATAACAGGAGTAGGCAAACTAATATCGTGCAAACTGATAGCATCGTAATATTCTTTAATCCATTGCAAACGAGTCTCAACTGGATAGTCTTGGAAAAGACTTGCTGCAATAAGAATGTAACACATCTGCGGCGTTTCAAAGATTTCGCCACTTACTCTATTTTGTACTAGATACTTGCCGCGTAACTGCTCCATAGCAACGTAGGTTAGATTCTCGTCACGCTCGTGTTTAACAAAGTTATTGATCTTTTCCCATTCGTCGTCGGTATATTTTGTAACTAACTCTGTATCATAGAATCCATTATCAGTATTGCGTTCAACTAATTCTTTAACAGAAAAAGGATCGTAATTACCATACACTTCTTTGCGCAATGCATAATTGATTAATCTGCCGCCTACATATTGATAGTTAGGAGTCTCTTCTGTAATAAGATCAGCTGCGGCTTTAATAAGTGTTTCTTGGATTTCTTTAGTAGTCATTCCGTTATAAAACTGGATCTGACTTTTAATTTCTACCTCGCTTGGGCTAACTCCGGTAATATCTTCACAAGCATAAAATACTACTTTGTGTAACTTCTCGATATCTAATGGTTCCTTAGAGCCATCACGCTTGGTAACTTGAATCATTCTTTTTCCTCTATGTACATTTAATTTGTAAGATATTTAGTGTTGTAGAGGCACAGTATGTACAAGTTCAGAATGTAAATTGGCCGGCAAATTGCTTCTGTGTACATGTGTGTCTCCATTGAATCCGATTACATTGTCATTTACATATAATAGATAATATGTTTGTGAATTTTCATTGTCTCGTGTAATATGTATCTCATACGATGCTTGGGATAAAACATCAGTTAACTGCAAGGTGTAACAAATTGCAAGAATCTTTACAAAGGAACAATAATTATTTTCCTCTAATAATTCCCACGGATTTGGCCACGTAGTTGAATCATACGGATCAGCAGCAAACACACATTTAGGTGCTTGGCTGTAGAAGTCAATTACTTCCTGTATAGGATCTGCCGCAGTTTCTAAACCGGCGCGAAAGTTACGCCAGAATATTAATCTGTCTTCGTATTTTTTTTCAAACATTTATTACGACTTAGTTTTCACTTTATAATACATTGTAGCATTATCACTACTAGTTAAGTTTAACATCATGATAGCCACTGTGTCAACCACTGTATTGCCATCTTCGTCATAATTTTGTGCAGTAAACTTTAATTTTTCTGCATCGGACATATTGCCCGTAAAGTCGTACTCATCTGAAATATTGTACGTGTCGTTATCAGGATCAACTACAAGAGTTATTGTGCCTGTGCGTGTCCCTGCAATGCTGCTTTTATAAATGTAATCTATTTCATAGCCTTTTGCAGTGTCAGCTGGTAACCTAAATAGTTTAGAATACTCACCTGACTGACCAATTGTTAATTTGTGCGTAGTATCAAAATCAGTAATAGTAGGTCCTTGTACTTCTGGATGATAGACTACACCGTTTTTGTATGTTTCATCGTACCCTAGTTCTTCACTGCGTTGGAACCAATCGCCATCACTTGAATTTTTAAAACTATTGAATAAAATTACTGCATGCGTTGCTAGACTTGCGGCGCCGCCTTCGTTGCCTATATTATAAAATTTATTATTTTTACTACTATTATCTGTACCGCTTTGAATATTAATTGCGTTTGTATAAATGTTATCAAACTTACTATCAATCACTGTGTTATTAATTGGTCCTGTAAGCATTCCGCTAGTACCTAATATTGTGTTTACTCCTAGTGCAAACCCTTGATATGCTGTATCAAATGTACACCTAATCCATGTGTTGTCTTTAATATCGTTATCACTTTTAACCGCAATAAAAAACTCTTTTATAGCGACATTGTCAAAAGTATTATTGTTTGAACTAACTGCTGTACTCAAACTTGTCATTAGTATACCATTATTGCCAACGACATCACTAAATTCATATGATCCTTCTAGAATAATATCTTTAAATACGCTGTCCTTGCAACTTACTAAAGACAGACCAGATCCGCCAGTACTTTTAATAGTTAGTCCTGATATGTGTATATTTCTAGGTTGATTTAGTGTAGTACTAGTAGAATCATTAGCATAAGCACCCGGTGTACTTGTTTCGTTTACTGTTTGAAATGCAGCAAATGCACCTGAGTTAATAATAGTTTTGTCTGCGCCTGCACCACGAATGGTTGCAAAAGGAGGCAAATAAATTGTACTAGTTATATTATACTCGCCTGGTTCTAGTATAAGTTCAACTCTTGCATTTGTTGTACCTTTGTTACTAGCATTTAGATAAAGCTGATCAACTGCACGTTGTAATGCTGCTGTTTGATCGGTACCGTCACCGTTAGCACCAAAAGAACGGATGCTTACTCTGTCGTCTAGTCTCGCTTGTAGTGTACGAAGAACAGGATTGTTAGGAGAATCGCCAGTTTGTACGTTTAAATTATTTTTGTATGTATAAGTGTTAGCAAATTCGAATAAATTGTCATGCTCACTTAGTAATTTTGTATTGCCTACAAAAGGTGATCCTTCTGCTACGCTTCCGTTGCCGATGTAAAGCTCTTGTGTATCAACTGCCCAACCAAACTCACCACTTGCTAATTGCGGTAATCCTGATCCTATGTTCTTTTGTCCTCTACGAACTTGAATTCTGCTGATGGAAACTACGGCCATACTAATACTCCTACGTTATTGTAGTAGTATTTATCCGTGCTTCTCATAATACTGGCGGCAGCGATTCCACCATTCTTGTTCCCACTCTGCAAACTCGTCCGGCCATAGATCAAACTGCTGATATTCGCCTGCACGACTGCACATAAAGATGTGTCCTTCGCGGATATCCGTACCGTGTACTTCGTTGTGTCCTAGTGCATATGCTGTTAGCTGTAGATAGTAGTCTTCTACCCACTCAGGCTTCTTTGGCTTGTTCGTCTGCTTAAAGTCCATGATGCAGGGGTTGCCTTTGTACTGACCTACAAGGTCAGTAGTGCCTGCAAAGATACCAGGAACATAAAGCGGAACTTCGCTGCCCCAAATTTCATCAACGTGTACCATTGCTTCGTCACGTATTACACATGCCATTGAGTGTGCTTGCTGTGCATAAGGATTACTGCCGGGAGTAGGCCACTCGCCTGTTTCGACATAAGTTTCAAGATAATGATGCATGCGTGTGCCAACACCACTTGCTTCAGTTACAATCTCTTGTGCTTTAGCTTCGCCTACACGTTTCTTCCAAGCAATAAGGTGCGACATATCCTTAGTACCACTGAGGATGGTTGTTACACTTGCTACAGGCGGATGACCTGGTGCTGCATAGCGGCGCTTGCCGTCTACTTCAACACGCTTTAGTTTTTCGTACTTATACTTCTCGATTATTAGACTCATTAAACCCCTCCTGACGGTGCTGCTCTTCCCACGCTGCTTGCCCAAATGGATCGTTATTCATAAAGTAAGGACTTACATCTGAAAACGGATCATCAATGCCTTCAACTGAGTTTACTTCGGGGATTAAACTTGTCATCATTTGTTCAATGCCGTGTTTAAGTGTCATTGTACTACCTGCGCAACCACTACAGGCTCCACTTAATTCTACAAGTACTGTACCATTTTCAAAGCTAACAAAGTTAACTTCTCCGCCGTGCTGTGCTACTGCTGGGGTTACGTACTGTTCCATTACTTCTGTAATGTTTTTTACTACGTCTTCGTGCGATCGTTCAGTCATAAAAAAGCTCCTATTAGTGTATATAATAACACCAAATAGGAGCCTTGTCAACCGTTATTTAAAGTTCGTTGCCTAAGTCTGTAGCGTTCTTAGCCATGTTACCCACAGTGTCACTTGGACGACCTGGGTTTCCTGGTACTGCTCCTGCAACATCATCTACTTCGCTTTGTTTAAATTCAATCTTGTCTTTGTCAAAGTTGGTTACTAGCTGTTGTATTTTAGGGTCTGCATCATACATTGCTTTAAAGCTTTCGTAGTCAAAGTTTCCTTTGCCTTGATTGCGCATGTATTTGTCTAGTTTAGCAATAGATAAAGCGGCCACACCGGCCGCTTTTTGTTGTCTTAGTAAAGCGTAGATGGTGCTACCATCTACAGCTTCATTTACTTTTTTTTTGAATGGTCTACTGACTCACGCTTCTCACGTCCGCCTAGCTCTTCGCCGCCTGCTGCTGCATCTGCTGCACCAAACTCGTCATCTGCTGCTGGCTCTTCCATATCCATGTCTGCATCTACGTCACCGTCAACAGTTGGCTCCATGTCCATGTCTGGCTCTTCTGCACCCATTGTGTCCATTGGCTCAGCTTCGCCTGTTAACATTCCAACACCTTGTGTTAGTGTTTGACGTGTTGTTTCCATTACGCCATACATTGCTTCAAGTGCAGGCTTAACACTTGCAGTAAATGCTTCTGCCTGCTCACTGCCCATCTCGTCACGGATTGCATCTGCTAGTTCTAGCATTGACTCTGTTTGCATTTCAGCAGTGTCTTCCATCCAACCAGTAACACGATCAACCATGTCCTTAGCTGCCATTACTAGTTCTGCTTTGTCTTCTTCACCTTCGTTGAGTGATTCAATTGCTTCATCAATAGCAATGCTTACATCATCACGCTCTGCAAGTGCAGCATTAAGTACGTCTAGAAACAATTTGTTCTTAGTGTGTCCTTTTTGCTGAACTGCGTCAAAACTTTCAGTTGTTTCTACATTAAATACTTGGGTGCGTAATTTGTTACGGGCGTCTTGTAGTTGTTCAGTAGTAAACGCATCGATGTTAATCTTTGAACCAAAGCGTTGTGCTAGGCTTTCATTTAGTTTTGCTGCCGTTAGCGGCTTTGAAAATTCTCTAATTTGCATTTTATTCTTCCTGTTGATAGGTATTCTATATTATATTTATCACTAACAAAAAATATAACGGTCTAAAAGGCTGCGCACTCTTTGTGATTCTTGTATCGCTACGTCAAGTCGTATTCTACGTATTTCTCTCTTACAAGGGTCTTCTGATTTATTAATACAATGTTTATAGAATACTGCATCATTATAGTGTTTTAACATTGCATTATCAAATTCCATTGCAGTTTTTGTGATATCGTTACCTTGAGCAAGATTCTTTGCAATTGCAACTGCTGTTGTTTTGAAAAAAGTTCTTACTACTTGCTTATTTTCTTTAGCATCGTAGATCAAATATCCTTTAGGACTTTTACGAATAACAATGTGTTTGATTCTAATACTATTACCTCTTTGATGAGGGATAGCACTATCTTCAAGTCCTTTGTTAACAATTTCTTCAAGATCATTTAGTATTTTTTCAGTTGTCATTCCGTATCACCACTATTGTTCCACTATGAGTTTGTACTTTACTTATTATACTCTTACGAATTAGATTATTGATAATGGTTTGTTCGCGCTCTAGAAATGATCCAAGCGGGCGGACATCGTCGATGGTTTCCAAAAGAGCTTTCTCTTCATTGGTCATGTATATCTCATCTACGATGTCTATGATTCTCATTCTACTTCTACGCTATCGCCAGGTTTAGGTGTTTTAGCAGGATCGCTTTCAGTGCCAGATTGTGGTTTTTTGTTTAGTTTAATTTTTTTAGTTGCAGGATCTTTGACAAGTGCATTAGGATTCTTTTTAAGATCAACAACCGTTTTAGTGCCGTCGCCGTTGTCAACAGTTGCTTCGACCCCAGGTTTTACTTTATCAATCTTAGCTGTTGTTATTTCATTTATTTTCATATTCTTGCACCTCTTCTATTTCTAGGCTTAATTCTTCTACGTCCAGTATTCAATCGTCTCAGCTTTTGACTTGCTGGATTTGTACGTTTAGTACGTGTACTCTTAATACTTATCGTCTTGCCTTTTGAGCGTCTAGTTTTCTTTAGAGTGTTAGATGCTTTAACATTCTTAGGAGCATTACAAGTTGCCGGCTTTGCAACAATACGTCCTTTGCGTGAGCCACTTGTGCAGCGATACTTGCGAACTGTTTTGTTACCACTCTTGCCGAAGATAGTAGTAACGCCTTCTATAAGCTCACGTAGTAACATTATCTTCTTCTCTTGTTTAGAGACTGAACACGCTTACTAGCTGGATTAATACGTTTAGTCTTCTTGGCTTTGCGTATCATTCTTTTGCCTAATCTAGCTTTGGTTTTCTTTAGTGTTTGACGCTTTTTAATATCAGGTGCTGCAAAACACTGCGACATCTTAGCAACAACACGATTCTTGCGAGGCCCTCCAGAACAACGGAACTTGCGCACAACTTTCTTTCCAGAACGTGCCCATGTTTGTCCTTCTTCTAGGATCTCTTCTGCGGGGTCAATAAAAAACTCACGTAATAACATATAGTTATTTATCGTGAGCGGAAGGTTACTGCATAATAATTACAATAAGGGTGGAAAGCAATCCTGCAATGACTGTTCCTGCTGTACCAATTAGTACTTTAGTCATACTAGCCTGGCCATTTTTAATATCTGTGTGTATTTCTTTAAGGGTATTTTCAACAGTGCTCAAACGATTGTCAAGGTTAGCATAGCGTAGAGCGCATAGATCTACGTGTGCTTCTAAACTCTGCTTTTCTAATTCTGTTGTCGTATTCTCAGACATATAAACTCCGTTAATGGTTAAAGTAAACTCACAGTTGGCCTTTAGTATAATGTGTTTTAATATGCCTGGTAGTTTTTAAGCTACAAAGTTATTTATCATCTATTACAAAAGATATGTTACATATACTACTATTATTGGTAATAAATTGCGCATTATTAAACTTTACAGTTTCTTCTAATCCTGTAATAACTGGTATTAGATCAAAGTCATTTACTAGTGTTTCAATGTCTAATGCGCCTTCATATTCTATATCAAATGTATAAGCCCACACTTTTTGTTTGTTCTTGTAGGATGTTCCTAGTCCTAGTTTACTAGGCACTTCTTTAACAACTTCAGGTGCTTTAACATACGTTGGATTTACTCTTAATCCTATTGTTTGCATAATTGTAAGAAAGTTTTGTTGTTGACGATATTTTACAGGATCTTCGCCGCGGCGTGCTCCTGTCTCAGTAATATCAACTAGTGTATGCAATGTAAATCTCATACAGTATTTAAGCCATAAAAAAAGAGCCACTTAAAAAGTGACTCTTTAGTGTGACGCCTGTGTAAGCAATCACGGTTCCTAAGGTAGTAAGGAATCTTATGAAGTTGCAGTTACGCCAACTAGCGATGTTAGTGCTGTTACTGTTGCAGTTGCACCAGTCACTTGCTCAGCACGAGCTTTAAGTGTTGCTGCGTCTAGTGCATGTGAATCACCAATGATGATGATATCTTTCTTGTTAGTTGTAACTTCAAACAACATTGCTGTTGAACCTAGCTCTTCTGCTAGTGCGCGAGCTGTACCAGGTGTTACAATACCAGCTGATGCTGTATCTTCTGTTAGTGCTGCATCTAGTGCGATTTTCCAACCGCCTACTTGTGCTGTTGCGAATAGTGTATCTTTTACGATAAGTGTGTTTGCTTTTCTTGCTACTGTAGCCATTTTATATTCTCCTATGATCTAATGGCAAAACGCATTTCTCTTGCGTTTTGTATAATATTATTTATCATTTTATGATATTTTTGTGTTTAATTAGCTTCTTTTGGCTCTTTTATGTACCGCTCTTAGCTGTTGTACATAAGCAGGGCCAGCTTGTACAATATCATCTATCATTTCAATAGCTGGCAAGTATGCCTGCACCATCATAGCACTTGCTGCTTTGCCATCCTTAGCTTGCTCTAAGAACTTCTTGGTCAGTGCTAGGTTCTTGTCGCCTACTAAATACCTGTACATTGCAAGGTCACTAGGTTTTGTTGCAATGTCGGGTGTTGATACAGTTGGTTCTGGATCTATTACACTTGCTTTTTCTAGGTTCTTAACTGCTGCAAACTTTTCAAAGTCTTCAATAATATCTGAGCTGCGCAGTTTAGCGCGAACCGCAAATATTAAACGTGTTGATACTAAACGCTTCTCTGCTTTAGTTAGACGTGCAAAGTTAGTTAAGTTTCTGCGTATTGCTTTGTAATCGCTATTGGTTACGTTGATAGCACTTTCAACTGCCATTAACATACTGTTGACTTGCGAAGGTTCCTTGCCTTGTGCAACTGCATTAATATATCTATTAATAGCTGCTGTTGGTAGCTTTGTTGTTGATCTTAGACGCTTTGCTGCTTCAGGATCTTTAAGTTTGTCTTGTGCGCTGCCGTCCCCTACAAGGAAGTAGATAAAGTTGTAGAGGTCAGTACCCATGATGCGATACATTTTGTATAGCTCAAACCCTGCTGTCTTTTTGCAGTAGCGTTGTACATATGCTTTGAAGTCTGGATACTGTCGCATTGTTTCCAGTGCCAACAGTGTCAAGTACATTCTTTCACCACAGTCAGTATAAGTCAGCTTCTTGGCATTGCCGTTATCTTTGGTCATGCGTGACTCGTGCAGGTCTCTCAAGAAAGAATAAGGTTCTTCTTTAGTAGGCGTAACTTCATGTCCGCCTTCAATCTCTGCCCACTGTGCTGCGGTATACTTTTCAGTCATTACTTACGCTTCGCTGCTCTTGCATCTGCCTGACGTGCAATCTCGTCATCACTTGGTCCATCAAAATCATCTTCTGGTTCGTCTTGTGGCTCAGGATCTGGAACATTAGCTTTCATATCGCCTGCTTGTTCTGCTTTTTTAATTAGCTTCATGATAGTTGCTTTATCACAGTTGCAGTTACTTTCTAGCTCGCCGAAAAATTTTGCAAGCCTTTGCTCTGGGGAGCCTTCGCCTTTTGTTGGATCTTTAATACCAAAAGCAGACCCAACCCGTGTTAGTGCAGAACCGACTGTTCCCATTTTGTTCAGCATGCCTAGCTCTTCATCTGACATTTTTGCCAGGCTCCCAGGTTCTCCTGTGCCCATTCCCATTTGTTCAAGTCTACGACCATAAATTGCCATCTTTTTGGCAAATGGTGACATGTCATAAGGACCTTCTGTTACTTCATTAATTTTCATTTTTCTACTTCCTTAATTTGGTTGCCATCTTGTACGTGGCACTAGTTTAGTCTTTGAACCAAGAGCCACGTAACCTTCGCCGCCCTTCTCGCCTTTTGTTGTTGCCTTAACGTCTGCGTCAGCATCGTCTAATTGATCTATGATGTGATCCTTAGCAGACATAATCTGTTTTACAAGCCCAAAGATAGCAGGTAATGCTTTTGGATTAGCTTCATTCATTGCTGCTAGTTTTGCTTGCTGTCCTTGACTTACTTTCGAAGTACTTAGCCAATCAAAGAAACCAGTGTCGATATTCTTCAACTGTTGTGTACGTGTCATATGATTAACATATGTATAGATAATTTGTGCAGGACTGCTTAGTCCCTGTGTGCCTTGCAAGAATGTGTCAATTGCTTGTGCATTCTTTTCTGCTGCTGCTCTAATACCTTTAACTTCTGATGTATCAACTTTAGGTTGATGAGTAACATAAGTTTGTCCTAATACTACTACGTCTGGACTATTAAGTTCTTGTACATCTTTAAAAGGAGTAGCAGACTTTGAACCAAACTCTTCGAGTTTTGTGTGAACTACTACACCGACTTTTGAGTTCGCTATGCGCTCACCGAGAGGGCTCTTCGTATCGACTGTGTACTTGACTTTATTTGGTTCAAATTCTACTGCGCCATCTGTTTTAGTAAATGGCTTGCGTGGACTGTAGAGCAAGTCGCCGTACACATATCCACGGAATGTATCTGGAGTGGCTGATTTCATAAGTTCAAAAACTTCTGCCATCTCTTCACCAAAGTCTTTGCGCCATGGTTCTTCTTCTACACCTTTGCCTGAGTTTTGTATAAAGCGTGACAAGTCATCTGCGCTTGTGCTTTTGTTACGACCCCATCCATTCTTGCCTACAAGAACAAACTCACCGTTAGGTTCACGTCCCCAATAGATAGTTGGATTGCCGTCCCATTTGATAGCAACGTCTGAACTGTCAGTTCCTAACTTATCTAGAATACCTGCTGCTTCAAGAGCACCTTTAGATCCTTTAACAAACACAAGATCCTCAAGGTGTTGATACTCGCGGCCAACTTTAGCTGCTTCAGTTAAGACTGTACGGAACTCTTGGAATCTCATCTGTTAAATGCTCCGCTTGACATAACAACATTTCCCATGTTGCCACTTAGTTCTTTGATACGTGCAAGCTGTTTGTCTTCTAGTGTAGTATACCCTGTTGGTGCAGACTCAGGTACTTGTTTGCCTGCCTTTTCCATTGCTTCTTTCCACGGAGCAATAAGCTGTTCGTAGTTTGGATCGCCTTTAAGTTTTGCCAACATACTTTCAACTGTGTGAGTATCTGCTTCTTTTGCACCTTTGCCTAACAATATTTCTGGAATACCTTTATTCCAGTCGTTGCTAATAACCTTGTCGCCATTATTAGGATCAACTATGCCAAACTTAGGACTAAACTTTACTCCACGTCCTCTTGCAATTGCACTTAATAATATAGCTCTATCAGTTCCACCAAACTGATCTGTTCCGCCACGCTTTGCATTGCGTTGATGTACTGGATCGTCTGTAAACATAAAGTCTGTTTGAACAAATCCATTCTTGTCGCTGCCTGCAATAGGTGTGCGGAAGTGTACTTGATCGCCTGCGTCTTTAATCCAGCCGTCATTTTTAGCAACAGCAACACCGTTTATTCTTTTGTTATCTGCTTTACCTAGATTCATAATCTCAGCGTCATCAACGCCTTGACTCTTTAACCATACTGTAAGTTTTTTAATTAACTGCGCTTTGCTTACTTTGTTTGCGTCTGTGTTTAGATCTAAGTCACCAGAGCTGTTCTTTTCAAACTCGCCATCTGGATCAACTTTCTTTCCAGTTGTACCTAACCAATCTTCTTCGTCGAAGGTTAACCCTGTGATCTTTTCTATAAAGTCAATTGATGCTTGCACATCTTTTGTTGCAATACGCTGAGTAATTGGTCCTTGCTCAGTCTTAAATATGTTGCCGCCTTCTTTAAGAATCATTTTTCTTACTCTCTATTATTCTACCCATACTGCGTTTAAACTTGCGAGGGTCACTGCTCTTTATACTGTTGATAAAACGTCTTTCTAATTCGCCAGCAGTATCCACATCATATGTAGAATGTATTCTACTTAATAGGTTGATGGCGCTTTCAATAATATTATTAGCAGTGGTGTCGATGAGATGGTCACTGTCTCTACGACCGTGAACATTATTAAGTTCTTCGAGTATACTTCTAGTACGTTTTTTCATATTTACTATTCCTATACAGTATTTAGTACACATTGCATATAAATATTACAAACATTGGAGGGCACATAATGTCAATATCGAGTATGAATTTCAAGGAAAGATCTCTTCTTTTCGCTAAACTATCTAGTATAGCATATAGTAACATAAAAGACGCAAAAAAACAAGCAAAGATTTTAGGGTTTACAACTGTTGAGTTTTACGAAAAAGACGGCGCACAAGCGTATCGCTTTATGAACAAAGAAGATTTAGTGATTGCATGTCGCGGCACTGAACCTACAGAATTAAACGATATCAAAGCTGATCTAAGAGCTGTGCCAGTAATGGCAGAAACAATTGGCAGAGTACATGTTGGTTTTAAAACAGAAGTAGATGATCTTTGGCCTATGGTATGTGACGATATGATTCGCACACAAAATCGAGGCAAGAAGGTTTGGTTCTGTGGTCACAGCTTAGGAGCAGCAATGGCAACTATTATGGCAAGTCGTTGTATGTTTTATGCAAGCGTTCCTAATCCAGAAGAGCTGTACACATATGGTTCGCCTAGAGTAGGATGGCGCAAGTATGTTAAGAGCCTAGGTGTTGTGCATCATCGTTGGAAGAACAACAATGACATCGTCACTACTGTTCCTCTTTGGGTAATGGGGTTTGTACATCACGGAACTCAGCACTATCTAAATGCTTATGGGCAAGTTAGAAATCCAACAGGCTGGCAACTAGTCAAAGACAAGTGGCGCGGCATGTGGATGGGCATCAAGCAAGGCAAAATAGACAGCTTTGGTGATCATTCAATGGAGCAATACATCAAGCACTTAGAGGCGTATGCTCTATCCAAATAAACTGCTAACTGATTCTTCGTTAGTTACACGACGAATAGCTTCACCAAACAAAGGCGCGACACTAACCTGTCGTGTCTTTTTGCAGTTCTTAGGGCAACGGTCTGCAATGCTGTCAGTAATTACAAGCTCTGTGAGTACACTCTTTTCAACACGTTGACATGCTTCGCCGCTTAGTACTCCGTGTGTAATATATGCTCTAACACTTAACGCACCTGCATCCATAATAGCTTGTGCTGCATTGCAAAGTGTTCCGCCACTGTCAATGATGTCGTCAACTAGAATAGCGTGTTTACCTTTAACATCGCCAATTAGATTCATAACTTCGCTCTTGCCTGCTTCAGGCCTGCGCTTGTCTACAATAGCAATGTCTGCATGGAACATGTCTGCAAACTTCCTAGCACGAACAACGCCGCCGGCGTCCGGGCTTACAAATACTGTGCCTTCGTCTGTTCCTACATTGTGTCTAATGTCTTTTGCAAACACCAGGCGGCTGGTTAGATCGTCAACTGGAATGTTAAAGAAGCCTTGGATCTGTCCTGCGTGTAGATCCATTGTAAGCACTCTGTGTGCGCCTGCTGTCGTTAGCAAGTCTGCTACTAGTTTTGCTGTAATAGGCGTACGACTTGCGCTTTTACGGTCTTGACGTGCATACCCAAAGTAAGGAATTACTGCTGTAATACGATGAGCACTTGAACGCTTGGCAGCATCGATCATGACCAATAGTTCCATTAAGCTGTCATTTACAGGTGTAGAAGTGCTTTGCACAATGAATACATCTTCTCCGCGAATGTTGTCTAGAAACTCTACGCTTGTTTCACCGTCAGCAAATGTACTAATCTTGGTAGGCAATAACGGTGCAAACGAATAGTCTGCAATACTCTGCGCTAGTTGAGGATTAGCGTTTCCTGTGATGATCTTCATTTTCAAGCGATTTCCTTTTCGTTGTTAAGTTAAGCTATAGTGTAATTATACACTCATCGAGTGTTATGTCAAGAGAAAAGGTTGTGTCGTCGAACACAACCTTCCCCTTAGTTTAGAATCCGTTTGGTACTAAAACATAGTGTATCAGCAATACAATAGCAAGTGATGCACTTAGTCCAATCATCATCTTACCAAAGTCTCTGCCCACTAGTGGGAACACACTCTTTGTTTTCTTCTTGCCCATGAAACTTGCAATAGCAAACTCACGTCCGGCAAGCATACCTACGAACACCCAAGTTGTTGACATTGGAATATCGTTGAGCTCTTTGAAGAAGAACAAGATTGCCCAGTAAACTAAATCAATAATCGTTGCACTTCTAATGTAACGAGTATTGTGTTTCTCTAGTACAATCTTTTGAATCTTGCCTCCGCCTTCACGGAACATAAATGCAAGCCCGCCTACAAAGACTACTGAGATCATAAGCATTAGCGGAATGTCAAGTTCACGTGGCAGGAACACTGCAATGTTTGCCATATCATGACTTAGCCATGTCCACCATAAGAAGCCTGTAGTAATCCACTGTGCTACTCGCCAGTAAGGTTTGTGTGCTTCGTTAACTGGTTTGCCTTCATCTAGCCAACGACTAACAAAGAACCAAATACCATATGCTGCTGTTGCTGCAACCACATAGCCCATCATTGATTTAATCAACATCTTTTCTAGCACAAAAGTACTTGCGAAAGCACTCAACACTAGGAAGGATGTTGATACAGGTACACCGACCCGTGTCAATAACAGTAGTACGGCAGGTGCCATAGCATGATACCATTGTACTTCTACAAACGGAATCTTGTTCAGTCGTCCATATGAAATGTCTCCATACATATAGTAACCGTACCATAGGGCCCATAATAAAACCGCACTAGCGGCGGCCCACATAATCTTCCAGTTGAATCTCTCATTGTTAGATGCGATCCATGTACCGAGAGTTTGTACTGAATCATTTGCAATAACCGCATAAGCGGCGAATAGGAAGCCGACAAGGCTCCATAGGGTGAGTGCGTCCATTGATTTCTCCTTTGCTTGACAGCTTCAACACTGTCGCTCACATTGTAGGTAGGCTCGACGTTGCCTACGATCTATTTATATTAACATTGTTTATCTGTGTGTCAATCAATACATTAGAAAATTTAATGAGATCCATGCAAAAATAACATGACGGGTATGCGCAAATAACCGTTGATTTTTGTCAACATCTATTATACTATAGTATAAATAATGGTGTTAGTAGAAACCAGTAATGGTTTTCACTAATAAGCGACTTCGGCTTGTAAAAAAAGAAGGGCATTTCCTATGCCATACAAAGGTAGCGCCGGGGGAGACCGGGGTACGTGACGAACCTTAGAACTCACACACACATATACATAAAGGAAATGAAATGACTACACTATCAATGACAGGCAGCAACTCAGGCCTGTTGAAAAAAGTTGCACAATTCTTCGTTAACCTAAACGAACAGCGTATTCAACGCAAACAAATCAACCGTACAATCAAAGAACTATCAGCACTTACAGATCGTGAACTAAACGATATGGGACTCACTCGCGGCGACATTTATACTGTTGCACACGGTACTGCTGACCTTCGTGCTGTTCGTGAGAACGCTAACTTGGCAGGGTGGGTGTAATGGAAGTATCACTAGAAGCAAAACGCAACGGCGTTAATTTTAGACAGCCAACATTTAAGAACCCATTGCCAAAGATGTTCAGAGCATTAGGCAAAGTCTTAATGACTGTGTTCGTAGGTATTATTGCATTTGGTGAGTCAGCTGGTAGAGCAAGAGCTGCTGCTGAACTATCTCGCATGGGCTATCAAGACGAAGCCAAAGCACTTATGCTAGGTAAGAGTATTGAGGAAGTTGATAATGTATAACTGGAAAGACTTAGTTAGAGGTACTATTGCGTTCTTAGGAATGATGTCAATCCTAAGTGCATTTATGATTCTAAACGGCTTACACTATGCAGGGGTTCTCTGATAGAGTTGCATACGGCCTTACTATGTCCTTTCGCTGGTTCGCGGATACATTCTTCGCAAAGCGATACGGACATAGGGCCGTAGTTTTAGAAACCGTAGCAGGTGTTCCTGGTATGGTTGCTGGCATGTGGCAACACCTGCGCAGCCTAAGAAAGATGCAGCCAGATGAACGTGGCTGGATCAAGACTCTGCTAGAAGAAGCAGAGAACGAACGTATGCATCTAATGATATTCATAGAGATAGCAAAGCCTAACTGGTTAGAAAGATTAATTATCTTGCTTGCTCAGTTTGTGTTTTGGCATTTCTATTTTATTCTATATGTTTTCTTTCCAAGTACAGCACATAGAATGGTAGGATACTTCGAAGATCAAGCTGTGATCAGTTATACTCAATATTTAGAGCAAATTGATGCAGGAGTAATTGAAAACATTCCTGCTCCGCAGATTGCAATTGACTATTATAATTTAATACCCAATGCAAGACTAAGAGAAGTTGTCAAAGCAGTTCGTGCAGACGAGCAAGGACATGCAGATGTAAATCACGGCATGGCTGATCAACTAAAAGGTTGACACTCTAGTTAACCTGTGTTACTTTTAAATATCCAAATAGAGAAAGGACTCACGGATGAGAAACTTACTATCAACGATTGCAGTTGCGGCAGTACTTGCTACTCCGGCATTTGCAGGTGATGCTGCCAAAGGCGAAAAAGCATTTAAGAAATGTGCAAGCTGTCACAGCGTCGAAGAAGGCGGTAAAAATAAAGTCGGACCCAATCTATGGAACATCATGAACCGCGGTGTTGGTGTAGAAGACTTTAAATATTCAAAAGGCTTTGCTAAATGGGCTGCTGATAATCCAGAATGGACGCCAGAGCTAATGGATGCATGGCTTACAGATTCTAAGAAGTTAGTCAAAGGTACAAAGATGAACTTCAAAGAAAAGAAAGAAGCTAAACGTGCAGACCTTATTGCTTACTT
>Ga0209037_1000046_pt1 | contig 37240 bp, 33 predicted proteins | sample SaaInl25SG_5_DNA_FD_188225 | JGI IMG/M metagenome (GOLD analysis project Ga0209037, IMG submission 188225) | Marine microbial communities from expanding oxygen minimum zones in the Saanich Inlet - ESP_125SG_5_DNA (SPAdes) (version 2) | ecosystem: Environmental > Aquatic > Marine > Intertidal...
AGCCCATGCTGTCCACCACCAAATCCGCGCCTTGGATGGCCGTTTGGGTCACCCCATCTACCCACGAGCTGACATGCAACGTGTACCCAGCTTCAGGTCGGTGGCAAGCCGGCGCACCCTCTGGGTCCACCCAGTGAAGGCGAAGGTCCACCTGCCCCCAACTCGGGGAGGACACAAGGAGCATGACCGCCACCCAACCCCTGTGCCAAAGACCGCTCATCATGAACGGTGCAGCATCGGGAGAATGGCCGAAGGGACAAACGGCGAAGCGTCGCCGCCATGGGCGAGCACATCACGCACCACCGTGGAATGGATGGGGGCAAATTGGGGATCCGTCAACAAGACCACGGTGTCCAATTCCGGGTGCATGGCCCTCGTCATTTGGGCAAGTGTTTGTTCGTAGCTCAAGTCGACAGCGTTGCGAACTCCTCGAAGTTGCACTTGAGCGCCAACCTCGAGGCAGCAGTCCGCCGTCAAGCCTTCGTAGGACGTCACCCTGACCTTGGGGTGGTCGGCAAACGTGGCTTCCAGCATGGCGAGGCGTTCCTCCACGGAGAACATCCCTTTTTTCGAACCGTGGCGGCCCACGGCCACCACAACCTGATCAAACATGGCAACCGCGCGAAGCACCACGTTTTCGTGGCCTTTGGTCACGGGGTCAAAAGACCCTGGAAAAAGAGCTATTCGCATTCAGTCGAAGGTAAACAAACTAAAATGGACGTGTCCATATTTCCTCGAAAGCACATGCCCTTGCCGGTCGCTGAGGTCCACGCGTTCTCCGTGCTCCAAGATGAACCACCCGCCAGCCGACACGACTCCCGATTCGCGCACCACGTCCGGAAGCGTCTCCAACTTGGGCATGTCGTACGGCGGGTCGGCAAACACCACGTCAAATTGGGTCAATGGCCTGTTGAGGAAACTCCAAACGTCTGCGCAGACGGCATGCAAATCGTCGCTCCCCAACTGCCCTGCTTGAACCGTGGCAAACCGACATGCCTTGGGCGCCAACTCTACGGCCGTCACCGAAGCCGCTCCGCGGCTGAGAAATTCAAGCGAGACCATTCCTGTCCCCGCAAACAAATCCAACACGTGCACCCCGTCGAGATCCACCCGAGACGACAGCAAATTGAAGAGCCCTTCGCGGCCAAAATCCGTGGTCGGGCGTCCCCGAAACCCTTTCAATTCGGGAAGCCTTCGCCCCCGCCAATCACCTCCCGTTATGCGCATGCCATCATCGATTGGAGGAGGGGTAGCCAGGTATGGGGTTGGGCCTCTTGGTCTCCGACCCGTTCGACATGCAGAAACCGATCCCAACCCACCGTCAATGCCTGGGAGCCCGACCACCGCACTCGCGCTTGATGGACATCAGCACCACTGCGGTGCGCTGCATTGACCATTGCGTACAAGACGTCGTCCGACTCCAGCCCGGGGGCCAAATGGTGGACCCACTGCAGGGCCTCTCCTTTCGCCGCAACCAGCACAGCACCTTGCTCACGCACATCCACTCGGAAGCTCCAACCCTCATGAGACAGGCCTCTGTTCCACGTCACCACGTCGTGGATCAAGGCTTGAACAAGGGGGATGTGACGCGCTTGAGGAAACACCCCGTCGACCGCATCTTGCCACAAGCCGGAGGAGGCTACAGCGATTTGCGGGGCATCCATCAACTCCTCAAGAGTCGCGGTGAAGACTTCGTGGCCTTTGTCCAGCAACCCGTGATGAAGCTCATGCCATTGGGCGAGGCAAGATTCTTTGTTGCTTTCGGGAAGCAAGGCTTGAGGCATGGCTGTGGCGGGTTGGCCCCATTCGCCATGCACAACCTGGGCACCCGCTCCCACTTGATTGCGTAGCGCACGGAGCACCTCGGGGACCATGTCCGGTCGAGATATTTCTCGACGCCCTACATCCCCTTCTTTGAACGTGGTCCAGGTCAACCACGCGCCATCCCAAATCAACGAGAGACGGCTCATGGCCGAATCAGTTTCTCCAGTTCCCGTCGCGGTGTGCCTCCATCATGGAGCCAAAACGAAGGGTATCCTTCTTCACCTTCTCGCGACCAAAAGGCGTTGGGTCCTGCACCAAAATCGTCGGCTGCCAAACCCGTCCCACTTCCACTGCTCCGGTTCGCATCACAAAGCGTTCCCCCGTATACGGGTTGAATGCCAGGGAATCCAGGCTCACCAAAGGAAGACGTTGCGAGGTCCGGAATTCGGGGTTGAAATTCTCGGCGTAAAACGACGTGTACAAGGTGTCGCGCACTTTGTACGGGCTGAGGTCGGAGGTGATCAGGTCGAACAACTCCTTTTCCGTCATGCCCTCCTCCTCTGCGATTGCCGCGATGTCATCTCGCTTGATCACGAAACCTTCCTCGTGGCTTTGGGCCTCGGGCAGGGTGTCGTGGAACGACCCCATGTTGAATTCCACAGGCACCACCGGGGCTTGCACAAAGCGAATCAGGCTGTCAAACGTCTCGGCGAAGGTGCCGTACACCGCGAGGTGCGATTCTTGCGCAGCGCGAATGTCTTTGAGACGTTGAATGGTGGTGGCGTTGATGCGCTTTTGGGTCTCTTGAAAACGAATTTCCTCGTCCACGGAATAGAACACCGAATAAGCCAAACCCGCTGCAGCAAGCGCGCCCGCTGCCAACAAGACCTTGTAAAGGGTCTGATCCAACTTTTCAAGCACCACCGGCATCGCCACAATGCCCACGGCAATCATGGCGAGGGAGGCGAACAGCATCGACATCGGCTGGCTTTCCAAAGCGTCTCCGCTGAAGAATTTGACCAAAAAGCCGAATCCTCCGAAGAACAGCAAGATGCTGATGACGTATTTGTTGATTTCGTTGAAGAACTTTTCCATGGTGCGAATCGCGTGTTTGCGGTTCCAAAACTACAACATGCATCTCACCCTGCAACGCATCGAGACCTACCTTCGAAGGCCCAACCATGCCCCACCCTTCCCCTACGTCCAACACCGCGAAGCGCGCCGCTGAGCTCGAAGCGCGGCTGCTCGGCCAAATTCCGTTTACTCCTACGGAAAGCCAAGAGCGTTTTGCGTACGTGTGGTCCCGGTTCATCGTTTCTGAAAAACCTCGGTGCGCTTTGGTCTTGAGGGGCTACGCGGGAACGGGAAAAACCACGGCCGTAGGTGCGGTGGTGCGTACGTTGCGCGACGCGCGACAGAAGTGCGTCCTGCTCGCGCCCACCGGACGGGCCGCAAAGGTGTTGGCGCGCCACGCGGGCCAAGACGCGTCGACCATCCACCGGCACATCTACCGTCCCAAGCGGAACCCCGAAGGTGGGACCGCCTACGGACTCATGCCCAACCGTCGCACCGACACGCTTTTCATTGTGGACGAAGCGTCGATGATTGGGGACGGAGGCGGCCTGCCTTCAGGGGGATTCCAGTACCGGAGCCTGCTCGACGACCTCGTGGAGTTCGTGTATTCGGGGCACGGTTGCCGGCTGATGTTGATTGGCGACGACGCGCAGTTGCCTCCCGTCGGCGCGTCGGAGAGTCCGGCCCTTCAAGGGCCTAAACTCCGCGACGCCTACGACCTCACCCTCGCCGAAGTGACGCTAGACGACGTGGTGCGCCAAGAACTCGACAGTGCCATCCTCAGCAACGCGCATGACCTGCGCATGACCATGGCGCTGGTCGATCCTCGCGGACCGGTGCCGTTGCCCCGATTCGAAGTGGGTCCGGGGATGAGCCGGGTGTTTGGGCAAGACCTCGAAGATTTGCTCGTCGACCTGCATGCCAAGCACGGCGAAGACAACCTCGTGGTCATCACGCGGTCCAACAAACGCGCCGTGCAGTTCAACCAACAGATCCGGGCGCGGGTGCTGTGGCAAGAAGATGAACTCAACGCGGGCGACCGCCTCATGGTCGTCGCCAACAACTACCATTGGCTCGCGGACCACGAAGAGCTTCCGACCAACCTGATCGCCAACGGGGACACGCTCATCGTGGACCGCATCCTGTCGCGGTTCGAACGGCACGACACCCCCTTTGCCGAGGCCGAAGTGCGCCTCGTGGACGTGCCCGACTACCCAAGTTTTTCCGTCCACATCAACCTCAGCGTCCTCGCCTCAGAACGCGCTTCCCAACCCCGCGCGGAACGACAAGCGCTCTACGACGCCGTCAGTGCCGACCACGCCCACCTCGGCAGCAAGTCCAAAATCCACGAGGCCACCAACTCAGACCCGTGCTACCAAGCGCTCCAGGTCAAATTCGCGTACGCCCTCACCTGCCACAAAAGCCAAGGTGGCCAATGGCCTGCGGTGGTCGTCGACCAAGGCTACATGACCGAGGAGCGCGTCGACCTCGAATGGTTGCGGTGGCTCTACACCGCCCTCACCCGGGCCGAAAGCGAGCTCTACCTGCTCAATTTCGCAGACGTCTTCTTTGACTGAAGACGCGGAAGAGCCCTTTCAGTGCATTCAGTCTTGGGCACAAAAAAAGGCCGCCCGAGAGCTGCCTTTTTTCAAATTTGTTGCGCTCCGCGTTACGCGAGCTCGCGGGTGCTGAAGAAGAACGCCCCTTCGATGGCGGCATTTTCGTCGCTGTCCGAACCGTGAACCGCGTTGGCTGCGATGCTCTCCGCGAAGTCCGCGCGAATCGTGCCAGGCGCCGCTTCGGCGGGGTTGGTTGCGCCAATCAAGGTGCGGAAGTCCGCCACGGCGTTGTCCTTTTCAAGGATGGCCGCCACGATGGGAGCCGACGTCATGTACTCGGTGAGTTCACCGAAGAAAGGACGCTCCTTGTGCACCGCGTAGAATGCAGCAGCATCGTCCATGTTCAGTTGGGTCCACTTCATCGCTTTGATGGTGAAACCGGCACCAATGATGCGGTCAATGATTTTTCCAGTGTTGCCAGCGCCCGTTGCGTCGGGCTTGATCATGGTGAAAGTGCGGTTGGTCGCCATGGGGAAAAGATTGGTTGTCTTAGGTTTTGGAGTGCAAAAGTACATCGAGAGTCACGGATGTCGACCGAGGGAGGCCAAGTCACGCCCTATTTTCGTGGCATGAACACGAACGCAACGCTCAGCTCGGCCGATTTGATGGCCCTCGAAGATGCCCACGGCGCCCACAACTACCACCCCCTCCCGGTCGTGCTTGACCGGGGCGAAGGCGTGCACGTTTGGGACGTGGAAGGCAAGCAGTACTTCGACTTCCTGAGCGCTTACAGCGCCGTGAACCAAGGGCATTGTCACCCGCGCATCGTGAAGGTGATGCAAGACCAAACCGCCAAGCTCACCCTCACCTCCCGCGCCTTCTACAACAGCATCCTCGGTCCCTACGAGAAGTTCGTGACCGAGTACTTCGGCTACGACAAGGTCCTGCCGATGAATACAGGCGCGGAAGCCGTCGAGACCGCAATCAAAATCGCGCGCAAATGGGCGTACGACGTGAAGGGTGTGCCGTCCGGAGCCGCCAAGATCATCACGTGTTCCGAGAACTTCCACGGCCGCACGACGACCATCGTGTCGTTCTCGACGGATCCGGACAGCACGGGAGGGTTTGGGCCCTACACCCCGGGCTTTGAGGTCATTCCCTACAACGACCTGGACGCCCTCGCGGCCGCCCTCAAAGACCCCAACGTGGCTGGGTTCCTCGTGGAGCCCATCCAGGGTGAGGCCGGCGTGAATGTCCCTGCGGACGACTACATCCGCGAAGCGCACGCGCTGTGCAAGGCGGCAAACGTGCTGTTCATGGCCGACGAAGTCCAAACCGGCATCGCCCGCACCGGCGCTTTGCTCGCCACCTGCGGCAACTGCACCTGCGAGGCCACGTGCGAGCGTCAATCGACGTACGTGAAGGCCGACCTGCTCATTCTCGGCAAGGCCATCAGCGGCGGCGCCTACCCCGTCTCGGCCGTGCTCGCGGACGACGCGGTGATGGGCGTGATTCACCCGGGACAGCACGGGTCGACGTTTGGGGGCAACCCCGTCGCCGGCGTGGTTGCCACCGAAGCCCTCGCCGTCGTGGCCGACGAGAAACTGGCCCAAAACGCCCGCGCCCTCGGTGCCCGCTTCCGCGAAGCCATGCAAGAACTGGCCGACGAAAGTCCGCTCCTGAAGTCCGTGCGCGGACGCGGCTTGCTCAATGCTGTGCTCATCAATGACACGCCGGACAGCAGCACAGCTTGGGATTTGTGCGTGGCGCTGAAGGACAACGGCTTGCTCGCCAAGCCCACCCACGGCAACATCATCCGCTTCGCGCCTCCCCTCGTCATGACGGCAGCGCAACTCGAAGACTGCATCGCCATCATCGCAAAAACGGTCAAGGAGTTCGCCAAGGACTGACCTCATCGAGGCAGGTTGTGCCCCAGGTTGCCAACCCGGCCGGGAGGCACGTGTAGCTTTGCGGCTCATGGCACCAAAACTCCTCTCTCCTTTCCGCACGGCGATCCTTGTTTTGGTCTCGGGTCTCTTGATGTCTGACACCATGCATGGGCAAGCCGAGATGCGCGACGTTGTCGACCAACAGATGTCGTGGTACATGCTGTTCGGCAACCACCGCCTCACCGACCAGCTCGGGCTGCACACCGAATACCAATTCCGTCGGACAGGCTTGGGAGCGGACTGGCAGCAGTCGTTGCTGCGGTTTGGGTTGGATTGGCACCGGGACGACCAGCACGTGGTGACGGGCGGATACGGATGGATTCGGAGCTTTCCGTACGGCGAGCAGCCCATTGCAGAGACGTTTGAAGAGCATCGGATTTGGCAGCAGCTCGTGACCAAATCCGTCACCGGGCAATTCAAGTGGATGCATCGCTACCGCTTCGAGCAGCGCCTCATGCAATTCCCTGACGGCAGCCGTTGGCAGCATCGTGCGCGCTACTTCGTGCAAGTAAAATGGCCCGTGCCCAAACACCCCGAATGGTCCCTGACTGCCTACGAAGAGGCGTTCATCGGGTTGCGCCCCTTGGACACGCCTGTCTTGAATTTGCTGCAACAAAACCGCATGTCCGTCGCCCTCAACCGCTCATTTGAAGGCGGAACGTCTGTGCAAGTCGGCTACCTCCGCCAAGTGCTGATCAAGGGAAGCGGCCTCGCGGCCGAACGCAACCACGTTCTGCTCGTGGTATTGCGCCACAACTTGGACTTTCGGGACTGACCACAACACGAGTTTGGGTCACGAGATTGAGGGCTTGGGCCTCTTACTTGAGCCAGCCCTGTTCCCGCATCCAGTCGTCGTTGTAGACCTTGCCGGTGTAGCGTGACCCGTGGTCGTGGAAGAGCACGACAGGCACGTCGGCTGGCTTGAGCCGGTCCTTGAGCTGACGCAACCCCTGGAAGGCGCTGCCGCAGCTGTAGCCAAGCAACAATCCCTCCTTCTTCGCGAGCTCACGGGCGGTGTGCGCCCCGGCCTCGTCCGTCACCTTCTCGAAGTGGTCGATGAGGCTGAAGTCGACGTTGGCAGGAAGGATGTCTTCTCCGATGCCTTCCGTGATGTACGAGTGGATTTCGTTCTCGTCGAATTCGCCCGTCTCGTGGTACTTTTTGAAGACCGAGCCGTACGTGTCGATGCCCCAAATCTGAATGTCCGGGTTCTGCTCCTTCAGGTACTTGGCCGTGCCGCTGATGGTGCCGCCGGTGCCCACACCGACAATGAAGTGGGTGATTTTGCCTTCCGTCTGCTTCCAAATCTCAGGCCCTGTGGTCCGGTAGTGCGCCTCTCTGTTGGCGAGGTTGTCGTACTGGTTGCACCACACGCTGTTGGGGATTTCGTTGTGCAGTTTTTCCGCCACGCTGTAGTAGCTGTCCGGGTGGTCGGGCGCCACGGCCGTAGGACAAACATGCACCTCCGCACCCATCGCGCGCAACACGTCCACCTTCTCCTTGCTCTGCTTGCAGTTGGTGGTGCAAATCAGCTTGTAGCCCTTCACAATGCACGCGAGCGCGAGGCCCATGCCGGTGTTGCCCGAGGTGCACTCGATGACCGTCCCGCCTGGCTTGAGCTTGCCGCTCGCCTCTGCCGCTTCAATCATGGACAGCGCCATCCGGTCTTTGACGCTGTGGCCGGGGTTGAAGTACTCCACTTTGGCCCAAATCGGACACGGAAAATCCTCCGCAACCGCGTTCAACCGAATCATCGGCGTGTTGCCAATGGTTCCCAGAATGTTTTCGTGCACGTTCATGCGTCCAAAAGTAGCGCCCGCCTCCCTGCGCGCCACCTTCCTCGGCCCTTACCTTTCACTCCATGAACGTGGAAAGGTTGGTTGCCCAACGCATGGCGCGCAGCAACCGGGAATTGAACTCCCGGCCGGTGGTGCGCATCGCCACATCGGGGGTGGCCTTGGGGGTGGCCCTGATGATCCTCGCCTCCGCCGTCGTTCACGGCTTCCAGCATGAGGTCAAGAACCTCGTGGTCGGGTTCGACAGCCACGTCCAAATCGCAGCCTCCGACCCCGGCGCCCGTGGCGTCGTGGCCTCTGCCGGCCTGCTCGACACGCTTCGAAACGTGGAGGGTGTCGCGCACGTGGCGATGCGTCACGAACGGGCAGGCATCATTGAAACGTCCGAAGCCCTTCAGGGCGTCGTCATTCGGGGCATCGACTCGACCTCCATGCTTTCCCGCATCGAAGGGGGGCTTCTCCGGGGCCAGCTCCCGGACTTCGGATCCGGCGCGGGCATCGCCGTTGGTGCGCCGCTCGCCGCCAAACTCAGCCTCGACACGTCCTCCCGACTCACGCTGTACGTCGTGGTCGGCCCCGACGACATTCGGCCACGCCCCCTGCGTGTGTCGGGCGTGTACGAGACGGGCCTGCTCGAATTCGACACGCGGCACGTGTGGGTGCCGGCCAGCCTTCTCCAGGACGCCGCGGCGCGCGGCGCCGAAGGCCAGGTTGTCCTCGAAGCCGCCGGCACGGACGGGCTCCGGGCGGTGGGCCAGGCGTTTGGGCGTGACGAGCGCGGCGCGCTTTGGACCGGACGATGGGAAGGCCTGCCCGCCGACCGCGCTTCTCGCGGCCGCCGCACGATTGCCCTCCAGGACCTCTCCACGGACGTGACGCCCCTGTGGATCGTGGGGCAGGGCGCCCTCGCCGACACGGTGCACGTTTCCTGGGACGCGGTCGAGGGCTGGCAAGCCGACGTGTCGCAGGGCTCGCACCGGAAGGTGATTGACGGGTACGACGTTTGGGCGGAGTCCCTCGACGGCATGGCGGAATTGCAGGAACGCATCTTTCCCCACATCCCCTACGATTGGCAGGCAACGCGCGTGGATCAACAACACCCCGAGATGTTCAGCTGGCTTGGCATGCTCGACCTCAACGTCGACGTGATTGTGGGCTTGATGGTGCTCATTTCCATCATCAACATGACCAGCGCGCTGCTCATCATCATCCTCGAGCGTCGGTCCCAAATCGGCCTCCTCAAAGCCCTTGGCATGAACGACGGTGCTGTCATTCGGGCGTTTCTGTGGCACGCCGCGCGCATCTTGGGCACGGGATTTGTTTGGGGAAACGTGGCAGGACTGGCCCTCGTCTGGATTCAAGCCACCTGGCACGTCGTGCCGCTCAATCCTGAGGCGTACTACGTGGACGCCGTGCCCATCCTCGTGGATGCGCCCAAGCTCGTGGGGCTGGAAATCGTGGCGTTTGGGCTCTGCGTGGTGGCCATGGTGCTTCCTGCGCTTTGGTCCACCCGAATTCGACCTGCACTGACGATGCGCATGACCTGAACTGCCCCGCCATGAATTGGACCTTCACCACCCACCTCGAACGCTTCGACGTCGGCGACAACGACGCCGCTTGGCATCACATCGTGGTCCCGCCCGAGCTCGCCAAACAAGCGCACGCGTCAGGGCACTCGCGGTTCGTGGTGACGCTCAATGGAACCACCTCGTGGCATTGCGCCGTCAACGTCACGTGCGAGGCGGACCACCAAGAAGCCGGAATCTCCTTCCTCTACGTCGCCAAGCAGCACATGAAATCTGCCGACCTCGAATCGGGCGCCGAAGTCCACGTCACGCTCGCGCCGGACGTGAGCAAGTACGGCATGGACGTCCACCCCGAGTTGCAGGAAATGTTGGAGGAGGACGCTGTTTTTTTGGCCCAATTCGACGCCATGCTCCCCGGCAAACGCAGGGGCCATTTGCTGCAGATCAACAAGGCCAAATCCCCAGCCACTGTGGCCAAACGCATCGCCAAGCTCATGACCGACCTCGGGCTTTCCCTGCTTCTCGGGGCCGCGATCGGCTTCTCCCTTTCCGGGTGCGCTCAGCCTCAAATCCCACAGGCCTCCCAGCCCCACGAAGTGCGTTTGGGCAACGAACGCACCGAAGTGTACCTCCCCCTTCTTGAAGGCAAACGTGTCGCCATCGTCGGAAACCACACGAGCGTGTTGCACGCCAAGGGCGTGGCGACCCACCTCGTGGACACGTTGCTCTCCCGAGGGGTGAACGTCCGGCACGTCTTCGCCCCGGAACACGGCTTCAGGGGGGAAGCCGCCAACGGCGCAGACATCCACGACGGCGTCGACAACCTGACGGGCCTGAAGGTGTATTCGTTGCACGGCAAGCACCGCAAACCCCAACCCGACCAGCTCGAAGGGATTGACGTCGTGGTGTTCGACATCCAAGACGTCGGAGCGCGGTTCTACACGTACGTCAGTTCGCTCATGCTCGTGATGGAGGCCTGCGCCGCGCAAGGCATTGAGGTGGTGGTCCTCGACCGCCCCAATCCCCACGGCCACCACATGCAAGGCCCGATGCTCGACCCCGCATTCCAATCGTTTGTCGGCTACATCCCGACTCCGATGGTGCACGGCATGACGCTCGGGGAGTTGGCCCTTATGGGCTCCGCAGAGGGTTGGGGTGGCCTTCCAAACACCTGGCGCCCCACGGTCATTCCTTGCGAAGGATGGGCCCACGGGGACGACTACGAACTCGCGATTCGCCCCAGCCCCAACCTGCCCACGGTGGCCTCCATTGACCTGTACCCAAGCCTGTGCCTCTTCGAACCCACCGTGGTGAGCGTGGGCCGGGGCACACCGACGCCCTTTGAGGTGCTCGGGCATCCTGAAGGAAGCCTAGGCGCCTGCTCGTTTACCCCTGTGCCCGTGCTTGGCGCCGCACCTCATCCCAAACACGAAGGCCTCCCCTGCACCGGCCAGCGCTTCTCTGCAAGCGAAGGCCTGCCTGGATTTGATCTGACCGCGCTTTGGGCTTGGGCAAAATGGTGGCGCAACGGGCACGGCGGAAGCTTGGAAGGGTTCATCACCTCTCCCTCCTTCTTCGACAAACTTGCGGGCACCGATCACATTCGACTGGCCCTGGAACGCGAGGAATCCCTCGAGGCCCTCGAGGCCCAGTGGCGTCAAGACCACCTCGCCTTCTGCAAATCCGCCCAATCGCACTTCTTGTATTCGTGGAACGCCCCGTTGCCGGGTCGTTGACCTCCACCTTATCTTGCACCCAAGAAATGACGCCCATGAACGTGTTCCGCTTTTCCCCCACCACCCTCCTCACCATGACCGCATTGGTTGTGGTGACCTTGTCAGGATGCACCAAATTCGCACCGTACGATGGCGAGACGTTTGATTGCGAATGTGGCAACCTCACGTGGAGTGGCCGGGACTTGGGCATGCGCATGGCGGAAGTGGAATTGCTCAATGAAACCACGTACCGCTACCACGTCATTGCCGATTTGCGCAACCTCGAAGAGCGAGAAAACCGGGAAGAACCCCGCGACATTGTGTTCACACTCACCACGGAATTGAACGGGGGCTCAACGTCCCTTTCCCTTGCCGCAGGTGACGCCACCCTCGACCTTCAAGAGGTGGATTCTCCGGGTACGGGCATCGACTGGAACATGGATGGCGCGGAACTTTCCATCACGGCGACTCCTGAGACGCACATCATCACGTTGACGTCCTTGAGCGCCACCCGTGGTGCCAACACCATCACTGCGAGCGGCGAATTCATCTTCGACCTCGTCGACTGATCCCGGATCGCGGTTCCGCCCGCCACGGCCCCATCACTTCCGTCCCTGTGACCACGAAGACCTCGCGACCGCGTCGAGGCTCCACCACGTGCATTCCCGTGAAGGCCCCAAATGCCGGAAGCGTTAGCCGCCAGCCCGCCTCGCATCCCGTCGAAGCCTCCACAAAACACGGCACCCGCTCCGACTGGCGCCCAGCACCGCGCAGCCTTACGGCTGGGTGAATGTGACCGCACAGGTGGATTTGGGCTCCTCGGGGAATCTCGTCATCCGGCTCGTGGGTCAGCACCACCCCGTCGGCTTCCCAAAGATCCACGACGTCCAACCCCATGGATTGGTAGATGACATCATGAGCACGGTCGTGGTTGCCGCGCACGAGCAAGGCCTCTTTCAATCCGTGAGCCAATTCATCCTTCACCCACTGTTCAAAATCACCCCATGCCCGATTCGGAGCGCTGTGGAACAAGTCTCCAAGAAACACAAGCGATGCGGGCTTGAGGCGTCTCGTCAAGTCAGTCAAAACCGACAACGTCTGCATGTCGACTGTGGGCGGAACCGCCAGTCCCTTGGATCGGAAATGTTCGGCTTTGGCCAAATGAAGGTCGCTGACCACGAGCATCGACCGCTCGGGCCACCACACGGCGCGTTCGGGAAGCAGCCACATGTTGTGGCCGCTTCTGCTCCATGCCATCGCCCCGGAGGGGCTCACGTCAGGCGTTTTGGGCCTTGATCAAATTCAATGCAGAACCCGCACGGAACCAAGCAATCTGCTGCTCGTTGTACGTGTGATTCGCCACAATTTCATCCTTGCTACCGTCCTCGTGGACGAACTCGAGGGTCAAGGGCTTGCCTGGGGCAAACTGGTCGAGGTCGAGGAAGTTGATCGTGTCGTTTTCCTGAATCAAATCGTAATCCGCTTCGTTGGCGAACGTCAAGCCGAGCATGCCCTGCTTCTTGAGGTTGGTCTCGTGGATGCGGGCAAACGACTTCACCAACACCGCGCGAACGCCCAAGTGACGGGGTTGCATGGCGGCGTGCTCGCGTGACGAGCCTTCGCCGTAGTTGTGGTCGCCGACAACCAATGAGGCGACACCTGCTGCCTTGTAGGCGCGCTGGACCGCTGGGACTTCACCGTGCGAGCCGTCCAATTGGTTCTTGACGTTGTTCGTCTCGCCATTGAACGCGTTGACGGCACCGGTCAAGGTGTTGTTGGCGATGTTGTCGAGGTGACCGCGGTAACGCAACCATGGACCGGCCATGGAGATGTGGTCCGTGGTGCACTTGCCTTGGGCCTTGATCAAGAGTTTGGCCCCCGTGATGTTGCTTCCATCCCACTCCGCGAACGGAGAGAGAAGCTGCAACCGCTCGGAGTCGTCCTTCACCACCACGTTGACGCCGCTTCCGTCCTCGGCCGGAGCCAAGTAGCCTGCGTCTTCCACATCAAAACCGCGCTTGGGCAATTCGTCGCCCACGGGCTCGAGCAACTTCACGCGCTGGCCGTCCACGCCAGGAAGCGAGTCGGTCATGGGGTTGAAGCCAAGATCACCGGCAATGGTGATGGCTGTCACGAGCTCAGGGGAACCCACGAACGCGTGGGTGTTGGGGTTGCCGTCCGCACGCTTGGCGAAGTTGCGGTTGAACGAGTGAACGATGCTGTTCTTCTCCTTCTTCTCCGCGCCTTCACGCGCCCACTGTCCGATGCAGGGACCGCAGGCGTTGGCAAACACGCTGCCACCCATTTCTTCGAACGTGCCGATGAGTCCGTCGCGCTCAATGGTGTAGCGCACCAGTTCCGAGCCAGGGGTGATGTTCAACTTGCCCTTCACTTCCACGCCCAAATCCACCGCCTGGCGCGCAATCGACGCCGCCCGGCTGATGTCCTCGTAGCTGGAGTTCGTGCAGCTTCCAATCAATCCCACTTCGATGTTGGTCGGCCAGCCGTTGGCTTCGGCGACTTCCCGCATCTTGCTGATGGGCGTCGCCAAGTCGGGCGTGAACGGTCCATTCAAGTGAGGCTCGAGCGTGCTGAGGTCGATTTCAATGACTTGATCGAAGTGCGATTCTGGGTCGGCATAGACTTCAGCGTCGGCCGTCAAGTGCTCCTTGATGCCGTTGGCCAAATCCGCCACGTCCGCGCGGCCGGTCGCACGCAAGTACCGGTCCATGCTCTCGTCGTACCCGAAGGTGGACGTTGTCGCACCGATTTCCGCACCCATGTTGCAAATGGTGCCTTTTCCCGTGCAGCTCAATCCTTGGGCGCCGTCGCCGAAGTACTCGACAATGGCCCCCGTTCCGCCTTTCACGGTCAAAATGCCGGCCACCTTCAAAATCACGTCCTTGGCCGAAGCCCATCCCGACAATTGGCCGGTGAGCTTGACGCCAATGAGCTTGGGGAACTTCAATTCCCAAGGCATGCCTGCCATCACGTCCACCGCGTCCGCACCGCCGACGCCCACGGCCACCATGCCGAGTCCGCCTGCGTTCACCGTGTGAGAGTCCGTTCCAATCATCATGCCACCAGGGAACGCGTAGTTCTCCAAAACGACTTGGTGAATGATGCCCGCACCGGGCTTCCAGAATCCGATGCCGTACTTGTCCGACACGGACTCGAGGAAATTGTACACCTCGTTGTTTTTGTTGATGGCCTCCTGCAAGTCGCTGTCCGCTTGGACCTTGGCCTGGATGAGGTGATCGCAGTGCACCGTGCTGGGCACTGATGCTTTGGGCTTGCCCGCTTGCATGAACTGAAGCAACGCCATTTGGGCTGTCGCATCCTGCATGGCCACGCGGTCTGGCGCGAAGTCCACGTAATCGACCCCCCGTTGGTAAACCTGGTTGGGGTTCCCGTCCCACAAGTGGGTGTAAAGGATTTTCTCGGCCAACGTCAGCGGGCCTCCTTTCAATTCTCGTGCGGCGGTGACGCGCTCAGGAAAGCGGGCGTACACGTCGCGGATCATGTCCAAATCAAACGTCATCATGCAGTGTTTCGCCCGCGAAGATAGTCTGAAGCCGTCGGACTGCCCACGGTTGGAGGTACGTACCTTCGTGGCATGTCGATGAAGCGTTCCATGTTGCGGGAGATGGTTTGGGTGGCGCTGCGCTCCATCCAAGGGCAGGCCCTTCGGACCACGCTCACCGTAGGCATCATCGGCATCGGCATCATGGCCCTCATCGCCATGGTGACGGCCACCGAATCGCTGAAGTCCAACGTGCGGCAAGAGTTCTCTTCGTTGGGCACCCAGAGCTTCTCCATCGACAGGATGCGAAGTGGCGGCATGTTCAACGGTCAACGCACTGCACCAAGCACACCCATCGATTACCGCGAGGCGTTGCGTTTCAAACGGGAAGCCGAGGGGTCGTTCGACGTGTCGGTTTCCGTGTTCGGCACGGGCATGGCCACGGCAACTCGTGGGAACAAACGAACCGACCCCAATGTCAGCGTTCAAGGCGTGGACGACCTGTACCTGCCTGTCAGCGGACTCACCTTGGCAAGCGGACGCAACTTCAACGTTGCCGAAATTGACAACGGTGCAGCGGTCGTCCTGCTCGGCCAATCGGTCGTGGGTCGGTTGTTTGAATCGTGGGAAGACCCCGTGGGTCAGCATGTGCTTGTCGGGGCGCAACGGTACATTGTCGCCGGCGTCCTGGAAGCGAGGGGGACGTCGTTTGGGATGTCGCAGGACAACCAGATCCTCATGCCCCTGCTCGGGGTGCGACGACAATACTCGGACGAAGGCCGCAGCTACAACATCACGTGCACCGTCGAACAAACAGAAGAACTCGAAAAGGCCGTGGACGAGGCGACTGGACTGATGCGAATGGTGCGCGGAGACGCGCCAGGCCAACCCCACTCCTTCCGGGTACGTCAGAGCAATCAACTCGTCGACACGCTGCTTGAAGCCACCGACGGCATCACGCTGGCCGCGGTGTTCATCGGGTTGATCACGCTTTTTGGGGCAGGAATTGGGCTGATGAACATCATGCTCGTTTCGGTCAGCGAACGCACCCGAGAAATCGGGACACGAAAAAGCCTCGGCGCCTCGAGCCAGGCCATTCGCACGCAGTTTTTGGTGGAAGTGATGGTCATCGGGCAGCTCGGTGGCGTGGCCGGCATCGCCTTGGGCTTGGCCGTGGGCAACGGGATCGCATCGTATTTCGAAACGCCGTTCGTGGTGCCTTGGGGTTGGGTGACGGTGGGCATTGTACTGTGCTTGCTGACGAGTTTGGCCTCGGGATACTACCCCGCCCGGCTTGCCGCCAAGTTGGACCCGATCGTCGCCTTGGGACGCGAATGATGGCTCCTCCATCGTTCCTGAAATGGACGTGGCGCAAAAGGCCGGGATGTGCGACCTTTGCCGCCGCATGTCGAAGATTCTCTACACCCTGACCGACGAGGCTCCCGCCTTGGCGACTTACAGCTTTCTTCCCATCGTCCAAGCGTTTGCCGGCAAGGCAGGCGTCACGGTGGAAACCCGTGACATTTCTCTCAGCGGCCGCATTTTGGCGGCCATGAGCGACCTGTTGCCTGCCAACCAAGTGGCGCATGATGCGCTGGGAGAATTGGGCGCTTTGGCCAAAACGCCGGAAGCGAACATTGTCAAGTTGCCGAACATCAGCGCCTCGATTCCGCAATTGAAAGCGGCCATTGCAGAACTGCAAGCGCTGGGATTTGAATTGCCCAACTACCCGGATGAACCCGCAACGGATGTGGAACGCGACGTGAAGGCTCGCTACGACAAAGTGAAGGGTTCTGCGGTAAACCCGGTGTTGCGAGAGGGCAACAGCGACCGCCGTGCCCCCAAAGCCGTGAAGTCTTACGCCCAAAAGCACCCACACCGCATGGGCGCTTGGTCATCTGACAGCTTGACCCGCGTCGCCAGCATGGCCGAAGGGGACTTCTACGGTTCCGAGAAGAGCGTGACTGTGCCGGCCGCGACGACCGTCGACATCGTGCATGTCGACGCCAACGGCAACCGCAACGTGTTGAAGGCTGGGCTGGCGATTCAGGCAGGTGAAATCATCGACTGCGCCGCGCTCTCCATGGCTCAACTTGAGCGCTTCCTCGGCAAGGAAATCGAGCGTGTGAAATCAGAGGGTGCCCTGTTCTCCCTCCACATGAAGGCGACGATGATGAAGGTGTCGGACCCCATTCTCTTTGGAGCTGCGGTCCGGGAGTTCTTCAAACCCGTCGTGGAGAAGCACAGCGCGGCGTTGGAGGCTGCGGGAGTCAACTTCAACAACGGGTTTGGCGACTTGGTGGCCAAACTGCCGAGCATGAGTGCCGAAAATCGTGCTGTCATCGAATCCACCGTGGCCGAGACGCTCGCGGCGCGTCCTGGTTTGGCCATGGTCAACTCCGACAAAGGCATCACCAACCTGCACGTCCCCTCCGACGTCATCATTGACGCATCCATGCCCGCCATGATTCGCGAAGGCGGCAAGATGTGGAACGCCGAAGGCAACACCCAAGACGCCGTGGCGGTCATCCCCGACCGCTCCTACGCTGGGGTTTACCAAGCCACGATCGACTTCTGCAAGACGAACGGCGCGTTGGATCCTGCAACCATGGGCAGCGTGCCCAACGTCGGACTCATGGCCCAAAAAGCCGAAGAGTACGGCTCCCACGACAAGACGTTCCAGATGGCGGCAGCTGGCCGCGTGGACGTGGTGGACGCCAGTGGCAAGGTCCTCATGACCCAAGACGTCGAAACCGGAGACTTGTTCCGCATGTGCCAAGTGAAGGACGCACCCATTCAGGACTGGGTCAAGCTCGCCGTGACACGCGCACGCGCCACGGGCGAACCTGCGGTGTTCTGGTTGGACGCCAACCGCGCCCACGACGCCCAACTGATCGCCAAGGTGAAGGCCTACCTGCCCAACCACGACACGGAAGGCTTGGAGTTGCTCATTCTTGCACCTGCCGAGGCCACCACGTTCTCGTTGGAGCGCATTGTCAAAGGCCAAAACACCATCTCTGTCACCGGCAACGTGCTGCGGGATTACCTCACCGACCTCTTCCCGATCCTCGAAGTTGGAACCTCCGCCAAGATGCTCAGCATTGTTCCCCTGATGAACGGAGGAGGTTTGTTCGAAACCGGCGCAGGAGGCTCAGCCCCCAAACACGTTCAGCAGCTCGTCGAAGAAAACTACTTGCGTTGGGACAGCCTCGGCGAGTTCATGGCTCTGGTGCCTAGCTTGGAGCACATTGCGACGTCAACAGGCAACACCAACGCGCAAGTGTTGGCCGATGCATTGGACGACGCCACCACGCGTTTCTTGGATGAAGACAAGAGCCCGACGCGCCGCCTTGGTGGCATTGACAACCGCGGCTCGCATTTCTACCTCGCCCTGTTCTGGGCCGAAGCGTTGGCCGCTCAAACGGAAAACGCTGCCCTTGCCGCATCTGCCAAGCCCCTCGCTGAAGCGTTGCGCAGCAACGAGAGCACCATCGTGGATGAGCTCATCGCGGTTCAAGGAAAGGCTGTGGATTTGGGCGGGTACTACCGACCCGATGCCGCCAAGTGCAGCGCGGTGATGCGACCTTCGGCCGCGTTCAACGCTGCGTTGGAAGGTTGGCAGTAAGCATCGCGGTCATGCGGGCCCGCTCCTTGACCACGAGGTCGCGTAGCAACACGTTGGAACCCGGCGATTGATTGGCAGCGCGTGCTGCCGCCAGCAACGCCATCCAGTCGGCCTCTTCCCGCGCCGGCACGCTCGCCGGGTGTTGATCGGCGGCGAAGGTGTGGGTCATGGCCACAAAGGCGCGCATGTATTCCGTTTGGACGGTTGCCATGAGGTGACCCAATTGGGCCACGCTGTCGGGATCAAGGGTACTCGCCATGGCGTTGCGGCACCGCATCAGGTTCTCTACGTGCCCGCGGACCAGCGATTCGAGGTCCGTCCCGAGGGGGAGCAATTGAGGCAACAGGGCTGGAGAGCCCAGAGCAGAAACTCCCAGAGTCTGGGCGACGTCGCTGAGCTGAACGCATTTCTCGACCCTGCTTTCCGCAAGCATGGGGACGACGGCATTCCTCAAAAAATGGTCGCGCACCTTGAACACGGATTGATCAAGGGCGTCAGTGACGTTGTCCTCTGTGGCAGTCTCATCGAGACCCAGAAGAGCCAGCGCTTTCGAGCGTTCCATTCACACAAGTTACATGACAACACCCGGACCTGAACCAAGGAATTGTCGTTTCGAAGCTTAAATTCGTCTCGACCGATGAAAGAACGAATGAAACATCCCATGATTTGGACCCTATGCACGGCAGCCCTGTTGGCCCTGGGCTGCGGACAAACTGAATCCCCTGCCGCGAAGACGACCACGGCCAAGGCCACCCCGGCCGAGACCCACACCGCAACCCCGGCTGCGCAACCCGACGTGACCGTTTCTCCCAAGTGGAAGGACGGCGTCAACGACGCCAACAAAGGCGACAAGGTGGGGCAAGTTCGCCTTCACGGCTCCATGCCCACGACAGACGGCTCGGTGTTGTACCTCTACGAAACCGAGGGCCGCAACTTGACGCTGATGGACAGCACCACGGTGCAAGGCCAAAAGTTCGACTTTGGCCGCATTGAGGTTCACCGCGGCTTCTACCAAATGGCGAGTTCGGACGCCAAGAACAACTGCCAGTTCATCATGACGCCCGACGAGCCAGACCTCAACCTTGTGTTCCGAACCAAACAACTGACCAGCGGGAAATCTGCACCTCAGAGCACAGAGAACAAGGTCTGGTTCACGTACGAGAATTTCAGCAGAGTCAACAACAACCAGGTTCGTGGGCTTCGCAAGCAACTGAAGGACAGCCCATTCCGAGCTCAAGTCGAGCAACAAATTGCCGACAAGGAAATGGAACTCGTGCAAAAGCAACACGAGATGATGGACGCCAATCCGGGCACGTACATCGCCAAATTCCTCGGGTGGACCAACCCCAAATACCCCGGCTCCCAGGGCAACTTCTTCGACGACCTCGATCCCATGGACAACAGCCTGATCCGCAGCATGGCCATCAGCGACCGCATCCAAGGGTTCATGGTGGCGTACAGCAAGGGGTCGGACCCCGGGTTTTTGGCCTGCATTGACATGGTGAAGGCTCACTTCGAGCCCAACCCGGCCACCTTGGAAAGTGCGTTGTATTCCATGTTGGAAGGCTTCTACAACACCGGAAAGGAGCACATTTGCCAGTACATCCTTGACAACTACATCTACGACGAGGACTGCGGAGCGGACTTGAGCGACGTCATTCGCCAACGCGCCGAAGGCATCATCAACTTGCAAGTCGGCAAAACACCTCCCAACTTCACCATAAACAAGTGGGACGGCGGATCCGTGAACCTGATGGAAACGGCCAAAGCCAACACGTACACGTTGGTCATGTTTTGGGCGTCGTGGTGCCACAAGTGCGAGCAAGAAATTCCGGTGTTGATTCCCGTCTACGCCAAGTACCGCAGCCAAGGTTTCGAAGCCATTGGTGTCAGCTTGGACCAGGCGCGCTCCACGTGGGTGGGGGTCATCGAACAACGCGGGATGCAATACCCCAACGTCAGCCAATTGCAGGGCTGGGATTCCCCCATTGTCAAGGACTACAAAATCACCGCCACACCGACTTACTTCCTGTTGGACAGCGAAGGAAAGATTGTGTTGAAGCCCAAGCGCATCTACGAAGTGGACGCGTTCTTGGCCAAGAATTTGTAAGGAATTCGCGCACGACGCGAGTCACCGAGAAAGGAGGGTCACTGGCCCTCCTTTTTCTTTTTCGCTTTTTTCTTGGCGCGATCGGCCTTCTCCTCTTTCCACTTCTGATGGATGTCGAGTACCATCCCGTCGACCAGCCCCACTTTAGGCACAAACATGTGTGAGGAGCCCGACAGATCCATGATGCGCAGGTAGATTTCAGCCGCGGGGACAATCACGTCTGCGCGGTCCGGCCTCAGGTGATATTTGGCGCGGCGGTCTTCCACACTTAAGGCTGAAAGCTGGTCCGACACCCCTTGCAATTGGCTCTTGGGGATGGCCTCGTCTCGCGGGGTCAGTGCCAATCGCTGCAACCTGTTGGCATTCCCTCCCGTGCCAATGGCAAACAGCGGGCGTTTCTCGGATTGCAGGTTGGTGACAAATTCCTCCACGGCAGTCCATTCTCCATCCGGAATTCGACCTGCAAGGTGCCGGACCGTACCCAATTGAAAGCTCTTGCTCTTGATCCGTTCCCCCTCACGGATCAAAGTCAACTCCGTGCTCCCTCCGCCGACGTCGATGTACAGATAGTCGTTCGCACCGTCCATCAAGGCCATGGCGAAGTTCCCAAAAATCAGTTCCGCCTCGTGATCCCCAGAAATGGGCTCAATCTTGATGTTGGCGCCTTTGTGCACCTTTTTGATGACCGATTCGACATTGGATGCTTCGCGCATCGCGCTTGTCGCGTAGGCGTGAAACCACTCGACACCTTGAACGTCCATGAGGTACCAGAATGCCTTCATCGTTTTCACCAAGTGCCTGGTTTTGTCCTCGGAGATCGCCCCGTCGCTGAACACGTCGGCACCAAGTCGCACAGGCACGCGGTAGAAGCTAAGCTTGTCGACGGACTTCCGTCCATCTTCAAGCTCGTCCACACGGGCAATCAACAACCTGACGGCATTGGATCCAATGTCAATGGCACCAAACTTCACGCTTCCCTTCCTTTCAGCTCAAGGTACAAGCCCTGTTGCGCTTGCACAAGTGGTGCGCCGGGTTGGGGCATAATCCACGCGTTGGTGCCGTCGGGAAGCAGCAGACGAGCGTGGGTGTTGTCGGACCACATTCGCTGGAATTGAGCCCGGATTTCGAGGGCCAATTGAGGGTCGAGGATGGGTGCGCTCACCTCAACACGCCGATCCAAGTTGCGGGTCATCCAATCCGCACTGCTCAGAAAAGTCAGCGTCTTCCCCCCGTTTCCAAAGCTGTGGAATCGAGAGTGTTCCAGGTAACGTCCCACAATGGATCGCACTTCAATGTTCTCACTGAGACCAGGGACACCCGCACGAAGCGCGCAAATGCCACGCACCACCAACCGCACGCGGACACCGGCTTGGCTCGCTTGATAGAGCTTCACAATCATCCCCTCATCCACGAGGTTGTTCATCTTCAGGTCCATCCACGCCTCTTCCCCCATCTCGGCCAAAGAAATTTCGTCGTCGATGAGCTTCACAAACCTGCGACGCGTCGAGAAAGGACTGACAAACAACTGGCGATAGACCTTGCGCTCAAAGCTGTTTTCGAAGAAGTCAAACAGCTTGGCGAGCTCTCCTGTGATCTTGGGATTGACTGTCAAAAGGCTCAAGTCCTCGTAGATGTTTGCGTTGCGCTCGTGAAAATTGCCCGTCCCCACATGCCCAAACCGCTGCAATCGCCCCCCCTTCCTGCGCGTCACCAAAATGACCTTGCAGTGCACCTTCAGATTGGGAATGCCGATGCGTACAATGGCTCCAGCTTCTTGGAGCATGTTGGCGACTTTCAAATTGTGCTTCTCGTCGAAACGCGCCGCCAATTCCACGATGACCTCCACTCGCTTCCCGTTGAGGGCCGCGTTGATCAGCGCATTGATGACCTGGCTGTTCTTGGACACACGATACAGGTTGATTTGGATCGTGGTGACGTGGGGGTCGATGGCCGCTTCGCGAAGGAAATCCACGATGTGGACAAACTTGTGGTAAGGGCATTGAACCAGCAAATCACCTTCCGTGATGGCGTTCATGACGCTCGTCGCTGAACGAAGTCGCGGATGGGTGATTGGAGGCTGCACCGCGTACACCAAGTCGGTGCGACCAAAATCCGGGAATCCCATCAAGTCCCGGCGATTGTGGTACCGATCTCCCGCAATGACGCTGGCGGCGGAGGTCACTTTCATCTTTTTCAGCAGGGACGTCAACATGTCGTTTGGCATGTCTCGGTCGTGAAGAATGCGCACGTATTCCCCCTGCTTGCGCTTTTTCAGCCCGCGCTCGACCCGATTCATGACAGAACGCGCCACGTCATCGTCCATGTCCAAATCCGCATCTCGCGTTGCCTTGAGGGCGAAGGCTTCGAGGGTTTGGGCTTCAAACAGCCTGAAAATGGCAGGCAATGCGAGACGAATGACGTCCTCAATGAACATCACCCGGTGCTCATCACCGCGATCGGGCAACGTCAAAAAGCGATTGAGGTGGCGGGGAATGTGGACGAGAGCCAACTTTTCCTTCCCGTCCTCGAAGGCCAAACGAATGGCCAGGTACCCATCCCCATCCACGAGCTGAGGCATCTTGACTTTTCGGCCCAGCATGATCGGCACGAGTTCAGGGCGAACCTTGCGACGGAAGTACTTCGACACGAACTCGACGTCCTCGTCGTCCAATTCGTCTTCTCGCACGAAGCGAATGTTTTCCCGTTCAAGGGCATCCAGGACTTCGTGGAAGGTCCGATCGTACTGCTGTCTCAAGTCGTCAATGCGGACCTCAATGCTGTCCAGCGTCTCGGCCACGGAAAAGCCAAGGGTGGTCTTGGCCTTCTTGTCCACGAGCAACATCCTCTGAAGGTTCGCCACGCGAACGCGGTAGAACTCGTCGAGGTTGTTCGAGAAAATGCCCAAAAAACGCATGCGCTCAATGAGCGGCGTTCGATCCACTTGAGCTTCTTGAAGCACGCGTTCGTTGAACGACAACCAGCTCAATTCGCGGTTGATGAAATGCGTTTGCGCAGGGGCTTTCCTCATGATGCAAAGATGCGCGACGGCGGGTGATTTGGGATGCCCTCGTAAGGGCAACGATTGTTACAATTCTTTGATGGTCGAATCGAACCCCCTTCGTCAGGGGCCTGTTATCTTCGCAGTCACAAATTCACAAATTCAAACCAAACAAGAACCATGGCAGTTCTCGTCGGCCGCAAGGCTCCCCATTTCAGCGAAACCGCAGTCCTCAACGGCAGCGACATCGTGGACAACTTTTCCCTCGACCAGTACCTCGGCAACAAGTACGTCGTGTTGTTCTTCTACCCCAAAGACTTCACCTTCGTGTGCCCCACGGAAATCCACGCATTCCAAGACAAGCTCGGTGAATTCGAGGCTCGCAACTGCGCGGTTGTTGGGGTGTCCACGGACACGGCTGAAACCCACCAAGCTTACTTGCGCGTGGCCAAAGACCAAGGAGGCATCCAAGGTGTGACCTACCCCCTTGTGGCGGACACCAACAAGACCATCTCGACGAACTACGACGTGCTCGCGGGCGAGTACGACTACGACGAAGAGGGCAACTTGACCGCAGAAGGCGAGATGATCGCGTACCGCGGATTGTTCTTGATTGACAAAGAAGGCATCGTGCGTCACCAGCTCGTGAACTTCTTCCCCATCGGACGCAACGTGGACGAAGCGATTCGCGTGCTCGACGCATGGATCCACAACGAGACGCACGGCGAAGTTTGTCCTGCGAACTGGGAAAAGGGCAAGGACGCGATGAGCGCCACCACCGACGGTGTGGCCGCGTACCTCGCAAGCCACTAAGTCAGGGGCTTCCTGAACACAAAAAGCCCCGATGCGACCAACGCATCGGGGCTTTTTCTTTTCCGTCGCGACGACGAGTCGAACTCGTTGCGTGGGTTAGACCCGACGCTTGCGACGGCGAACGTGATGAACCACCTCCCCGTTGGGCGCCGTGAAGCGCTCTTCGCCGGTTTCAAAATGCGCTTCGAGCGCATCCGCCGACCATTCAGGGCGAGCCTGAATCAAACAAGCCACGTCGTCGCAAGCCACCGCGGGATTGCCCTCGGAATCGAGGATGACGTAGATGTCTCCGACCAAACGTTCTTTCATGCGTTTGTCGTGGGAAACGGGAGGGGTGTACACCGCGTCGCGCGTTTGGCGCAACTCATTCAGCGTGCGTGATTTGATCATCGTACAGGGATTGAATGTGAGAGGGCGGCGTTGAACCCTATTGATGCAAGATACACGTTTTCAACAACTTACGCGTGTACTTTGGACACGGTTTGGGGGCCAAAGGCCTGTTCAAGAAGCGCAAGTAGCCCGCGCGGGGGTGCAGAATTGAGCTCCAAGAGAACAGCGCCCTCGGGATGATGAAGGCGGAGGACCGGAGGCTTGGCCGTGATGTCCACGGACCAAGTCGTGTCGGTCGTTGAACAGGGCATGCCATAGACTTCAAGGCGCACACGGAAGTACAGAATGGCCCCAGATTGAGTCCGCTGCAGGTTGGCCCACTTGACGTCGGAGGTTTCTTCAAGGAGCTTGGCCACAGGTGGAGGTCCTTGGACGAGTTGCATGCGCGGGCTGCCCGACCGCTTCCACCAAGGCAAGGGCGGACCGCTGATGGCGTAAACCTCCCTCCAACGGTCCGGATCAGCGTACGTCAAGTTCCAAAGCATCGGTGCTCCACAGGGTTTGGTAGGTGCCGTCGCCGTCGTACATCTCTGCCTGGCGTTGGGTGTTGAATTTGCGGTTGGGCCGAGGGTCGTTGCCGACGCCCGATACGTAGATCCAATTCCCCGCGTTGCTCGCAGGGTCGTAATCGAGCAGCATGTGCTCAAACCACGAGGCGCCGAGACGCCAGTCGATGCCAAGGTCGTGCACGAGGTAGGAGGCGACATTTTGGCGTCCCCGGTTGCTCATGAATCCCGTCCGAGCGAGCTCTTTCATGTTGGCATTCACAAACGCATCTCGCGTGCGCCCCTCCTTCCACGCTTCCAACGCCGGACGTTGTGTGCCTCGGTTGGCGCTGTCCGGTTTGAGGGCCTTCCGGTGGAAGATGCGGCTCCCGTATTTCATCGCCACAAAACGGAAGTAATCGCGCCAAATCAATTCAAACACCAACCAGTATGTGCTGTCGTTGGCCTCAACGCTGTCTTCAAAGCGGTATACTTCGCTGGCGATGCGACGCGGGCTGATGCATCCGTGGGCGAGCCACGGGCTGAACTTGCTGCTGTAATCGGCCCCGACCAGGCCGTTCCTCGTCTTCTTGTACGCTGCGAGTCGCTTGGTGTCCCAGAAGTAATGCTTGAGTCTCGCCCTCGCTTCGCTCGCGCCGCCCTTGAATGGCAACACGCTCCGGCTGTCGACCGGCGGCATGGTCTGCCCTGTACTCGCGAGGAATTCGTCGAGGTCAGGAACCTTGTCGGACGTGAGGCCTTCGGGAGTGGTCAGGCGCGTTGGGGCGGGGATGCACTCGCGGACCTCGCTGAGCTTCTCCACTTTTTTGCGGAATTGCGTGAAGATGTCCGGCAAAGCATCCAGGTCCATGGGCAAGTCGTCGGGATGGTAAAGCGTGTGGCCTTCCACCCACGAACACGCATCGCCTTGGGTACGAACAGCGCGCTCGACAGCAGCCTCAATCTCCAGTTCTTCTGGAGTGTGCTCCGCTTGCGCGGTGAGTTGGGTGCAGGCATGCTGCTTCATGAGTGCGGGCAGAATGTCTTCCGGCTTGCCTCGACGAATCAAGAGAGCTCCGCCCCTTTCCTCTAGGGCCGCCTTGAGGTCCGCGATGCTCTCCAGGAGAAAGCGGGTGCGAAAAGGTCCCGTCTTCACGTGACCCCATCGATCTTCGTCCCAAAACCCATCGTCCAGCACCACCACGGCCACCGTTTCGTCGCTGCGAAGCGCTTTCGCCAGTGCCGGGTTGTCATCCAGACGGAGGTCGTTTCGGAACCAGTGCAGGGTACGCGTGGGAGTCATGTTAGAGGGATTCGAGGTTGGCCAGCACCGCATCGCCGCGGTCGAGCAGGGCTTGTTGATGCGGAGCGGGCATCTTGTCCCACGTCCGGTAGACCATTCCGATGCGCGGGTTGCGCTCGAGGAGGTCCCGGTTTCGGGCGTGAAAATGCCAGTACAGGCTGTTGAAGGGGCAAGCGTCGTCTTCGGTCTTGCCTTGCCGGTTGTATTGGCACGCCGCGCAATGCGGCCCCATTTTGTGCAGGTAGTTGGCCGAAGAGACGTACGGCTTGCTGCCCACGATGCCCCCGTCGGCGAACTGGCTCATGCCCCGTGTGTTCGTGATTTCCACCCACTCAAGCGCGTCGATGTAGACGCCCAAATACCACGCGTCCACCTCGTCCGGATCGATGCCGGCCAACAAGGCGAAATTGCCCGTAACCATCAGGCGCTGGATGTGGTGTGCGTAGGCGTGGTCGAGGGTTTGGGTGACGGCGTGTTGCAGGCATCGCATGCCCGTCTTCCCGGTCCAAAACCACGAGGGCAGTTTCCGGTCGTGCTGGAAAAAATTGAGGGTGGCGTACTCCGGCATCTTGGCCCAGTAAATGCCGCGCATGTATTCGCGCCAGCCGAGGATTTGGCGAATAAAGCCCTCGACTTGCTCGATGCTCGCATGCTGCGGGGTCTCGCGCCACTTGCGTTCCACCGCCTCAATGACTTCGCGCGGGCTGAGGATCTTGGCGTTCATCGCGAAGCTCAGTCGGCTATGGTAGACCGTCCAGCTGTCTTCCGTGAGGGCGTCTTGAAAATCCCCAAACCGCGGAAGCAACTCCTCGACGAACAAGTCCAGGAGTTCCAGGCTCTCCGCGCGGGTGACGGGCCACCCAAACCGCGCGGCGTCGACGCGCCCCACGGTCGCAACGCCTGCGCCGTGAATGGATTCGAGGAGCACGGTGACGTCCCGTTCCCACAAGCGCGGCGCCGGGGGAACATGACCCTTGGGGAGTTTTTTCCGGTTGTTGGCGTCGTAATTCCACGTCCCGCCCTCGGGCTGACCGGCCGCGTCCATCAGCACGTCGTGCTGCTTTCGCATCTTCCGGTAAAAAGACTCCATGAGGTACTGCTTCTTGCCCTGGAAATGGTCCGCGAGGTCCGTCCGTGAGGTCAAAAAATGCTCCGTGTCATCCAAATGCACTTCGACCCCGAGCTCGGTGGGCCAGGACCTGGCCGCTTCCTGAAACAGCTGGTCCAGGCGCCACTCGTCGGGCAGTTGAAACCGGACTTCGGACGCGCCGCAAGCCGTGACGATGTCGCGAAGGACGTCGAGCATGGGGCGAGCCGCGTCTGGGCCGTCGATGGGCAGGTAGTGCAGGCGGTGACCGTCGGCGATGCGCTCCTTGGCGAAGCTGCGCATCGCCAGGAAGAAGGCGAGGACTTTTTGGACGTGGTGCCGGGCGTAGTCGGTTTCTTGCCGGCATTCCATCAGCACCGTCAGAACGTCGGAATCAGGCGACTCCCACCACGAATGGGCGGCGTTGAGCTGGTCGCCCAGCACAAGGCGAATCCCACGGGCAGGCTGAAGATGGGGTGTGGCGGGGGCGTCCATGGTATGCATGAAACATCCCTAGGCGCGTCATGTTTCCTTGGAAGCCGAGGAGCGGTTTCGGCGGCAGCGTTCGCTGCAGTGTTTGACGTTCTCCCAATCGCGTTCCCACTTTTTGCGCCACGCAAAAGGCCGTCCGCACGTCACGCAGTTCTTCTCCGGAAGGTGGGGCTTTTTGTGGACCACGGGGCGCAAGGTTGAGTCGCGGCAAGCGCGTCGAAGGTGTTAAGGCATCCAAAGCTTGGACCACCCCAAAGCCACGTAGGAATCGCCTGAACCGTCCGTCCACCCGACGCTCACGTCGAATTGACTCAGGGGGTCAGGACGCCATGCGAGGCCAGCGTCTCCCTGCAATCCACCGCCTGCGCCAAACGCTTCGACGTAGGCGTAGAGCGTTTCCGACACGTTGTAGCCCAAGGCCAGGGTGTACTCCACCTCTCCAACGGCGGCCTGCTCTTCTGTGGCCCACTCCCACGCCATGCCGACGTTGGTGCCGAGGCTGAAGCCAGAGCCCAGGGGTTTGGCCCAATTCACACGGACTTGTCCACCGTCGTTCGCACCCTGGCGAAAACGGTAATGGGCAAGCACACACATCTGCGAGTTCCGGTTGTTCCACCCGGCCACCTTGGCGCCCACGTCCCATGCCGAAGTCGTGGTCCACGGCTCTTCCAGGTCGATGAAGTTGGGCTGCAGTTGGTCTCGTTGTCCCACCACGCGAAGCTCGAACCGTTCATGCAGGCCGTAACGCAGAAGGGCTGTCGGCAAGGTGTAACCCGTGGTCGACGCGTCACCCGACGTCCAGCCTGCAACACCAGCCTCAAGCTGGATGCCCCCGACAGGGACAAGGGTGGCCGCCTCGGTTTGGTCGGGTCGGTCGGTTTCAATGGTTTGAGACAAAGAAGGCAAGGCCCAGGAGAAACCCAGGGCCCAAAACAGAAGGCGATGCTTCATGGCTTGGCGGTTTGCAATTGACGCAACTCGGCCCACGACTTGGGCACGGGCGTGGCCGTCACCCGCGTGGGGACGTCGGCGTCGGTGAGGAATTTCAAGACGAGGTCATTGAACAGCTCGGGGGCTTCGATGCTGCAGACGTGGCCGCAGTTTTCAATGACGCTGAGGCGCATGTTGCGCTGGATTTGGGTGAACCGCTCGGCCGCCCGGAAAAAGATGTGGTCCTGGTCGCCCATGACCACGAGGCCTTTTTTCGCCACGGGACGCTGGACGTACTCGCTGACCAAATGGAAAAACGGCTTGTACAGCTCCACCCATTTGAGGTACTCGCGGTGGGTCAAGCGCTTGCTTTGGCGGCGGAAAATCCAACGGCTCATTCGGTGGTTCCGGCGCGGCAACACAATGAGCGAAAACAGCCAGTACATCGCGCGATAAGGCAGCACGTAATTGAGCACCTTGGCGCTGTGCACGAAGAGGTGCATCATCCAGCTTCCATCGAAAATGGCGCCGGCCATGACCATGCGATCGATGAGCTCGGGGCGCTCAATGTCGATTTTTTGGAGGATGACGCTGCCGATGCTCAAGCTGACAAAGTGCGCCTTTTCGATGCCCAAATGGTCCACCACCCGCAGGATGTCTTCCGCCACAATGTCAAAGTCGTACGCGGGAAACTCGGGCAAAATGTCCTTGCTGAACCCGTGGTCCCGAAGGTCAAGCAGGAGCAAGCGGTAGTGCGGCGCGAACGCCTCGATTTGGAATTTCCACGTCTTGATGGACCCGCCGGCACCGTGAATGAGGACCATCCATGGTGCATCGTGGTTGTCTCCGATGACTTCGTAATGAAGCAGTGTGGCGGTGTCGTTCCCAGCTGACATCGGTTCAAAGTTCGCGCATTCTGCCTTTCGTTTGCGCTCGTGCGGGCACAACATGTTGGGCCAAAATGCGTCTCCCCTCCTCTTTCACGTCTCCGCGCTTCCGAAACGCCCACATGCGTTCCCGCGCAGCACGGGCTGTTTCCGTGAGATCCAACATCGGCACCGGGTACTCCTCGGCGTCCCACCCTCCGAGTGCCGCCTCCATCGGGGGCGCCAACCACGGCGCATGAATCCATTCGTTGGGGACGTTGTGCAATTCCGGCACCCACTTTCGGATGAACGTGCCCTCGGGATCGTGCTCTTGCCCCTGCTTGACGGGGTTGTAGATCCGTACGGTGTTGATGCCGGTGACGCCGGCTTGCATTTGGAACTGGCTGTAGTGGATGCCCGGCTCGAAATCGAGAAAGCAGCGCGCGAGGTGCTCGACGCCGTCCTGCCACGGGTGGTTCATGTGGTGCGTGAGGACGCTCACCAGCATCGCCCGCATCCTGAAATTGAGGTAGCCCGTCTCCCTCACGCACCGCATGCACGCGTCCACAAGTGGGATGCCGGTCGTACCGTCCTTCCATCGCGCAAGCCACTCTTCGTTGCGCTCCACCGGCAAGGCGTCGTAGGCACGGTTGACGTTCCGCCATTCTAGGGCGTGCTCGGATTCGAACTTTTGGATGAAGTGGCAGTGCCAGCGCAAGCGGCTCCCAAACGCATGGTGGTTCCGTCCCTGCCCGCCACTCGATTCCAACGCCTGGTACGCCTGCCGCATGCTCAACGCCCCCCAAGCCAGAAAAGGCGACAACCGGCTGCAGCTGCGGCGACTGGCTTCAGGCTTGCTGATGTGGCGCTGGTAGGTGGCGATTCGGCCGTCCTTCAAAAAGCTCTTCAGGTAAGCGTGGGCCGCGCGTTCGCCCCCGGGCTGAAAAGGGCCCGCGCCGTCGAAGTCGTCGGGATTCGTGACGCCCGGGGCGAAATCGAGCTTCCACTCGGCTGGCCACGTGACGTCGAGCCCTGTGCCGTCCGAAGCGCGCCATGCTTCCAGGTCCGGATTGGCCCAAGGCCGGGCCATGTTCACGTGCCAGGCTTCCACCCAGCCCGCCCGTGACGTTCGTCGGCGCTGCACACCGGGCTGAGGAACTTCATGCCAAGGGATGCCGCGGGTTTGGCACCAACGCGCCACTTTCTTGTCGCGCTCGAAGGTCCACTGAACTCCTGTTTCCTCGTGGGAGTGCAAGGAGGCCACGCCGTGCTGTTCCCTCACCCACTCCAACGCTTCCAGCACTCCTGCACGAACCCGTTCCAAGCGCATTCCCCACCCCTCTTGTTCCAAGGTAAAGTTGATGTCGTTGCCGCATTCCCACTGAAACGCAACATGCCGAGACGAGGTTGTGGGGTGCTTGAGCAATCCGGGCTCGTACGCCTGAAGCAGCAACACCCGCTCTCCATGCTCCGCGGCGAGATTCATGGCATGCTTCAACGGTTCATGATCCCGCGTTCTTAGGTCCCGCTTGAACCAAACCACATGCACACCTCGCTCTGCCATCAGATGTCGTCCCAGCCGGTCAACACGTCGTGCAACACCTCCACGGGTCGATCCGGTTTGGCGTAGGAGAAGCGACCCAAAGGGGTCGTCGCGTGGTACCCGTCCAACCCACTGACCGCCGCCGTACCTGCCGTTCCCAAATCCACGTAGCCGTCCTCCGCCACCGCCGTAGAATCCACCTCCACCCATTGCACGTCCATCACCATGAAGTGGCAGGCGTTGGGAAGAATGATGTCTTCCGCCAACGTCAACCCCATCCGGACGCGCGACTCCTCCACAGCAGGCGCTTTCCAAGTGCCTTCCACTCCGCAAGGCGTCAACCCCACCGCCTCAAATTCAGACACTTCCTCGGGGTAACGTGCACTGCATTGGTGGGCCTTGGACACCCAATGCACACCGATGTGGTTGAAGGTGCATTGCCCCGTTGCCTTGAAGTTCTTGTAGGTGTGTGCGTCGACTCCGGGGGGACGGAGCACCATGCCCATTTGGGCTGGATTGGACCCAAGGTGCACCACCGAGCTCACCACACTCAAATTGTGAACACCCTGCACATCCGTCGTCCCCACAAGCGTCGCGCTCTTAAAGCCGCTCAGGCTATTGACCGCGCGCGCCCGCTTTCGAGACGACCAAGTGTCAAGATCGGCCAGGGTCCACCGAACCAGGCCTAACGTCTCACTCATCGCACAGCGCCCATTCCGGCATCCACGTGCAGGACCTGGCCCGTGATGCCCGCGGCGTGCTCCGACACGAGGTAGGCCGCGGCCGACGCGACTTCATCCGCCGAAAGCACCATCTTCAGCGGGTGACGTTCCGCCGAGGCCTCTCGCTTGGCGTCGCTGCCCAGCAACGTCGCCGCCAAGCTCGTGTCCGTCAAACTCGGCGCCACGGCGTTCACCCGAACGTCCGGAGCCCATTCTGCGGCCAACGTCCGCACCAAGCCCTCCACGGCGCCCTTCGACGCGGCGATGCTTGCGTGGAACGCCATGCCCGTTTGCACCGCCACGGTGCTGAACAACACCACCCCGGGCTTGGCCCCGTCCGTCGCCGCGGCCTTGAGCAGGGCGTGGTTGGCTTGCAGGGTCTGCACCGCCCCAAGCACGTTGACCCGGAAATCTTCCTCGAACTGCTCGGCCTTCAATCCCCGGAGCGGCTTGAGTTTGATGGTCCCGGGACAATACACCAAGCCGTCCAGTCGGTCCGTGAAACCCGAGACGTCGCACGGATGCGCCACCGCGTCGAAGACCAGGCTCTGGTAATGGGGGTGCTCCCCGCCTTCGCGTTGCACGCCTGTTCGGGACACGCCAATGACGCACACGCCCTGGGCCAACAACTGCTCACGAAGCGCCGCGCCAATGCCACGGCTGTCCCCCACGATCGCCACCGTCCTCACGACTGTCCCGATTGCAGGGCCATCAACTTCGCCTCCACCTCGGCGGCCTGAGCCACGAAAGCGTCTGACTTGGCACGGTCCACCGTGCTCATTTTGTGGGCGCGGGCCAACAGGTCCGCATGCTCCTTCCGAAGCTTCTCCACCGGGTCTTTCTTGAAGAGTCCAAACATGCCCTCACAACACCCCAACGGGGCGCTGTGTTCGGCCATCCACCCTCGGCTTTATGCCAGGTCCGCGAGCTTCTCTTCGAGCACCGCAATCTTGGCCACTGCGTCGGCCTCCTTCTTGCGCTCGTTCTCAACCACTTGCTCCGGAGCTCCACTCACAAACTTCTCGTTGGAGAGTTTGCCGCGAACGCTACGCAAAAAGCCTTGCTGGTAGTCGAGGTCCTTCTGGACTTTGGCGCGCTCAGCGTCGACGTCAAAGCCTTCGCCAAACGGCACCGAGAACCGGTGCGTGCCCTGCACAAACCCAAACGCCCCCTTCACCTTTTCCGTCACGTGCTCAATGCCGCTCAAGTTGGTGAGGTGGGCAATCCACGGCTCGAGGTGCGCGGGGTAACCGTCGCCCGGCTGCACCTTCAACTCCAACTTCTCCTTGTTGGGGATGCCGTTGTCGTTGCGGATGTTGCGGATGGCGGTGACCACTTCTTTGGCCATTTCGATGTCGGCCAAAATGCCTTTGTCGTACTCCGAGCGCTCCGGCCAAGCCGCCACGCACAAGTCGTCCTCGTGCCCGCCGCGCTCGCTCGTCCAATGCCACACTTCCTCGGTGAGAAACGGCATGAACGGGTGCAACAACTTGAGCATGCGCTCAAACAACGCGAGCGTCGCGCGCTTGGTCGCCCCATCAATCGGCTCGCCAAACGGCGGCTTGATCGACTCGAGGTACCAGCTGCAGTACTCCTCCCACACCAAGCGGTAGGTCGTCATGAGCGCCTCGCTCAAGCGGAAGCTCGCGAAGGCTGCATCCAACTCTTCCATGGCCTGCTGGCTTCGGGCTTCCATCCACGCCACGGCCGTGGCCGCCGCTTCTGGCTGTGCCTTCGCCTCGTCGACCTCCCATCCCTGCACAAGTCGGAACGCGTTCCAAATCTTGTTGGCGAAGTTTCGTCCTTGCTCGCAGAGTTTGTCGTCGAACGGCAAGTCGTTGCCTGCCGGCGACGTCAGCAGCATGCCGACGCGCACCCCGTCCGCCCCGTACTGCTTCATCAGGTCGATGGGGTCCGGGCTGTTGCCGAGGCTCTTGGACATCTTGCGGCCCTTCTTGTCACGCACAATGCCTGTGTAGTAGACGTTCTTGAACGGCGCTTCGCCCCGGTAGTGGTAGCCGCTGATGATCATGCGAGCCACCCAGAAGAACATGATTTCCGGAGCCGTCACGAGGTCGTTCGTGGGGTAGTAGTACGCCACTTCGTCCTCCTTGTGCAGGCCGTCAAACACCTGAATCGGCCAAATCCACGAGCTGAACCACGTGTCCATGACGTCCTCGTCCTGGCGCAAGTCGTCCATCGTCAACCCAGCGTTTCCGGTCTTCGCGCGCGCTTGCTCCAACGCTTCCGCCTCGGTCCGCGCCACCACGTAATCCTCTTCTCCTTCCCCAAAGAACCACGCCGGAATCTGATGGCCCCACCAAAGCTGGCGGCTGATGCACCAGTCCTTGACGTTTTCCATCCAGTGGCGGTAGCTGTTCTTGAATTTGGGCGGATGGAACTGCACGGTGTCGTTCATGACCGCCTCCAAGGCAGGCTTCGACAACTCTTCCATCGCCAAGAACCACTGCAGCGACAGACGCGGCTCGATCACCGCGTTGGTGCGTTCGCTGCGTCCCACCTTGTTGGTGTAGTCCTCCACCTTGACGAGGTTGCCCAAACGATCGAGCTCCTCCGGGAACTTCTTCCGGCATTCAAACCGGTCCATCCCTTCGTACGCTCCCGCCTCGGCAGACATCGTCCCGTCAGCGTTGATGGTGTCAATGGTCTCGAGGCCGTGCTTTTGGCCGAGTTCGTAGTCGTTGATGTCGTGGGCGGGCGTCACCTTCAAGCAGCCTGTCCCAAACTCCAAGTCGATGTAATCGTCCGCGATGATGGGCACCTCCCGGTTCACCACCGGCACGATGGCCTTCTTCCCGACCAAGTCCTTGTACCGCTCGTCGTCGGGGTGCACGCAAATCGCCGTGTCGCCCATGATGGTCTCGGGACGTGTCGTCGCCACCGTGATCCAGCGGTCCTCCTCTCCCACAATCGCGTAGCGGACGTAGTAAAGCTTGCCGTGCTCTTCCGTGTGCATGACCTCTTCGTCACTGAGCGCCGTCAAGGCGACGGGATCCCAGTTGACCATGCGCACCCCACGGTAGATCAACCCCTTCTCGTGGAACTCCACAAACGTATCGATGACGCCTTTGTAGTAGCCCTCGTCCATGGTGAAGCGCGTGCGGTTCCAATCGCAGCTGGCCCCGAGCTTCTTGAGCTGCTCGAGGATGATGCCGCCATGCTCGTGCGTCCACTCCCACGCATGTCCGAGGAATTCTTCCCGCGACAAGTCCGACTTCTTGATCCCCTTGTCCCGAAGGCGATGCACCACCTTGGCTTCAGTCGCAATGGAAGCGTGGTCCGTTCCCGGAACCCAGCACGCGTTTTTTCCCTGCATCCGCGCGCGACGCACCAAGACGTCCTGGATGGTGTTGTTGAGCATGTGCCCCATGTGAAGCACTCCCGTCACGTTGGGTGGCGGGATGACCACGGTGTACGGCTCGCGGTCGTCAGGAACCGAATGGAAATGCCCTGCCTCCAACCAATGGGCATACCATTTGTCTTCGGTCAAGGAGGGGTCGTACTGCGCTGGAATGTTCATGGTGGCGTCGTCCAAGTTGGCGTTGGAGCACAAAAATACCCGCATTCAAACAACAAAGCCACCCCTCGGGGTGGCTTTGCAGGAATTCATTTCAAGTCTCGCTTACTGCTTGCCCGTTGTGGGTGCACCTGCGGCAGGCTGCTTCACAGGAACTCCTCCGCTGTTGCCGAGGTCAGAGGCTTCCACCTTTCCTTTGATGCGAATCACCTTCGTAGGCTCGTTGGACGCGTTTGAGGTGATCGTCACTGACTTGTTGATGGGACCGATGCGCTTGGTGTCGTACTTCACCGTGATGGCTGAAGTTGCACCTGGAGCAATCGGTGCCTTCTCGCACTGAGGAACGGTGCATCCGCATGATCCTTTGCAACGAGAAATGATCAGAGGTTCGGTTCCGCTGTTGGTGACGGTGAATTCACACGCCCCGTTGGCTCCTTGTTGAATCGTGCCGTAATCGTGAACGTCTTTGTCCAAGGTGATGGATGGACCCGTGACCACTTCTTGAGCCACGCTCAAGGAAACGATGCCCAGCATCAAGGCACATGCTGCAAAAAAATGCTTCATAACGATAGTGTTGTTCTGTTGTTTGGAGGATGAAGATAACAAAGAATGAATTCCAAACCGTCAACTCATGTTGCAGCTGCCCGGTTCGTTCACATCTCTTCAAACCTCATGCCAAAAAAAGGGTCGCCCGAAAGCGACCCTTTGAATTTCACACGCAGCGTGATCCGATCAGTTCGTGCACGTGGCGCCGAAGAAGCTCAAGAAACTGAGCAGGTCGGACGTTGCAACCGTGCCGTCACCGTCGAGATCGCCTGGGCAGTCGTTGCCGCCTGTGCCGTCAAACGTGCATGATCCGTCGTCGGTGTTGGCGATGGGGTTGTAGTTCGTTGCGTTGTCGTACAAGCATCCTTCCACAATCAAGTTGCCACACGAACCGTCTTCAATGGTCGCATATGGATCGAATTCCACGTACTGGGGATCCGTGCAGCCTGAGCAAGAACTGTTGTCTCCACCGCACACGCCACAATCGTCGTTTGTGGCACAAGAACCGTCGTCCACCGTGGCTGCAGCGTCGTAGTTGCAGGCCGTTGCGTCGGTGCAACCGCTGTACTGACAAGCCAAGCTCAAATCACATGCGTCCGTAAAGTTGTCCGCTGAAGGGTCAGCACATCCCACAGGGAAGTTTGCCAATGGCGCCGCCCAGAGGTACTGACCGTCTTCGTTCACAGGGATGGGAGACTGCCAGAATTGGCCGTTGCCCACCATCGGAATGACGTTGCCCAAAGCAGCCACCGTGATGTTGTCTCCGCAGATGCCGAAGGACACCGTCGCGGCCAAAGCTGCGAGGTCGCCCAACAATCCCGTGGGGTCGGTGATTCCTGCCATGGACAATGGCGCAGAGCCGTCTCCAACAATGACACCGTTGATG
>Ga0209037_1000047_pt1 | contig 36466 bp, 31 predicted proteins | sample SaaInl25SG_5_DNA_FD_188225 | JGI IMG/M metagenome (GOLD analysis project Ga0209037, IMG submission 188225) | Marine microbial communities from expanding oxygen minimum zones in the Saanich Inlet - ESP_125SG_5_DNA (SPAdes) (version 2) | ecosystem: Environmental > Aquatic > Marine > Intertidal...
TAATGGAACCGTTTGAAGTATATAAATTATACCTCGCATTGCGTTTGCACTTTACACAACTGTCCTATGATATAACTAAGACTAGGGGTGCAGTTAAAGCAAGTGAAAAGTCTTTTCTAAAACGCAGAGACTTATTTGCTATGAGAAAACTTGCTCGTGATTACAAACGCAGAGAGGTCATAGATCTACTTGTTGCCAATTTTGTCTCTGGTGATAAGTGGGGAGGTGTTTTCGATGCAAGTGCAAAGGAAACATACGATGAGTGGAAATCCCGTAAACAAAAACGGGACTACACTTTTGAACAAGATGTTGCTAAAATTAAACTAGAAATGGAGAAGGAGGAAATTACTAATCCTTTTGAGAGTATCGGTGGTTATCATCCTTTAGTTTATAGATTATATTTTGGTCATCTTATTTCAATAGAAACTCTAGTAGTGCTTGACAAAACTTTTAATTATGCTATACTAGACACTGATGATATATTTTTACAAGACATTAATTTGCTTATAAAAAAATATCGTCCATTTGTCCGAATCACGGATAAAATGAAAATAGAGCTTGAAAACTTTTATAAATAATGTGTCCGCTGATATAGGACATTATACAAACATACAACGCTTATATGGAGAAAAAATATGTCGTTTAATTCACTTTCAGATCTACGCAAAGCCCGCGGTAACTTCGACAACTTGATGAAAGAAGTCGAAAAGATTGATTCCCCCAAACAACAAGACAAAAATGACACTAACGAGTGGAAGCTATCAGTAGATTCCGCTGGTAACGGTTATGCTGTCCTGCGCTTCTTGCCCGCCCCTAAAGGCGAGGAAGTGCCTTGGGTACGCCTTTGGAATCACGGGTTTCAGGGTCCAACTGGAAAATGGTATATCGAAAATTCACTAACAACAATGGGGCAGCCTGATCCTGTTTCAGAATTGAATAGTGAACTATGGAACACTGGTACTGAGGCAAATAAGGATATTGCTCGCAAGCAAAAACGCCGTTTGTCTTACTATGCTAATGTTCTTGTAGTTAAAGATCCTGCTAACCCTGCGAATGAAGGACAAGTATTCCTTTACAAGTTTGGTAAGAAAATCTTTGACAAGATTAAAGATGTTATGCAACCGGAGTTTGAGGATGAAACACCAATTAATCCTTTTGACTTCTGGGAAGGTAGCAACTTTAAATTGAAAGCTCGTCAGGTAGAAGGCTATCGTAACTATGACAAGTCAGAGTTTGAATCTTCACCATCTGCTATTGCAGACACAGATGAAGAGATTGAAGCAATCTGGGGTAAACAACATTCACTTGCTGAACTTGTAGATCCTAAGAACTTTAAAACTTATGACGAACTGAAAGCTAAACTGAATCAAGTACTTTCAGGCGGTGCGAGAGTATCTACTGCGGAATCTATCTCTGCACAAACAGGTGATGATGATGTTGAAGATTTGATGGCTGTAAAGGCCGCAACTGCAACAACTCCTGTATCGGTTTCATCTAACTTGGATGATGACGATGATGATACAATGAGCTACTTTGCTAAACTTGCGAATGATGACTAATAGGTTTACACATACTCGATGTCCTATTTGTTGTTAATACAGAAAAACTGAGTATGGGATCGGGAGGCAACATACTATTTGTTGTCTCCCTTTTTTTAATTATTTGCAGGTAAATTATGCACGGCATTATCATGGGAGGATGGATTGAAACGCCTATACATCAGGCGATTAATCATATCTCCGTAAAAAGAGCATCTGGTGCTCACAGGATTGCTTCGTATCTAAGAGAGCATGGTTGGGATATTGAGGTCCTTGACTTTATGCCTGCATGGACAGTTGATGAACTTAAAGAATTTTACAAACAAAGAATAAGAAAAGATACAGTGTTTGTTGGTGTCAGTACTGTATTCAGTCTGCTATCTAAAGAGCAGGATATTATAGATTTTATGCACTGGTTGAAAAAAACATATCCTAATGTTGCTACAATTGCCGGTGGTAAAATGCTTATGACAAGCCATATGCTACCTGCAGATTTTCATCTTGCGGGGTATGGGGAACATGCAATTATTGAACTCCTTAAAAAACTTACAGGCAATCCCAGTAATATTGTAATTGAAAAATTTGAAATGATGGGCAAACAATATCAGTTTGTAAACTGCGATAGTTCTCACCCATCATATCCCATGGATGACTTACAAGTAAAATATGAAAGCCGGGATTACATACAACCAGGTGAAAATTTAACATTAGAGTTTACTCGAGGGTGCAAGTTTAAATGTAAGTTTTGCTATTTCAATATTATTGGATACAAGGGTAAAACTTCTAGATGTATGAATAACTTATATGATGAACTACTACGAAATTATGAATACTGGGGTATTACTGATTATAGTTGTGCTGATGAAACTACAAATGCAGATAGTACAGTACTAGAAGCCGCTGGCAATGTTATTGATAGACTGCCCTTTGACACAAATATCCAGGGGTATGTAAGACCTGATCTTATTGCGGCACGCCCACAAGATTGGGAACATATGGCAAAAATGGGATTATGGGGACATTATTACGGTATTGAATCCTTTAATCACGAGTCTGCAAAATCCATAGGTAAAGGCATGCCCCCCGATAAATTAAAACAAGGTATACTGGATGCACAAGAATATTTCCTTAAAACTTTAGGAAAATATAGAACAACATTTAGTTATATTATAGGGTTACCGCATGAGACAGAGGAAACTTTGGATGCTGGTATAAAGTGGATGTTTGACAATATAAAACATCCTTCATTAAACATCTTCCCCTTACAGATTCACCATAAGATAACTGATTCCAATTTAAGAAATACATATTCCGAGTTTGAGGAAACATGGGAGGAATCTGGGTTATTTAGAGAAACAACAATGGAAAAACTAGGTGCCTCTAAAGCAGGTCTAGGTGAAAACTTATCACCCAGAGTTAGGGACTCTATTTGGAACCGTTTATCACATCCTACCTTTACAATATGGGAACATGACACAATGGATATTTGGGAAGCACACAAGATATATGCTAGATATGAATCTAACCAGGACTTATGGAAAGATCAGTATCCACATGTTTGGCACTTTCATACTTTTCAAAACTCGGGTATGTCATATGAGGATCTACACAAATCATATAGAGAGCATGGTGATGTTACTCTAGGTGTAGATAAGTCCCATGAATTTGTAGAAAAATATAAACAAAAAAAATTAGGTTAAAAATCCTGATTAAGGGTTCGAGCAGTAAATCGTTGTGCTGAAGGATTGGTGGCTAATATTGTTTTAGGTAGGGATACAATAATAGTTGGTGATTTTTGAGACGCCTGTTGTCCGCCTCCTCCATTATTGATAATAGTGGGAGCACCTGATGCTCCTTGAGGTGTAGCACGATCAGTAGCATCCTCTATAGAAGAGGCAAGCGTTCCAATCTGCGGACCCGCCAACTGCCCAGGTAAAGCACCCGTCTCGGAGGCATTGTCCATCAGACTCGCATCCATATTATCAAGCTCTCTTTGCAACTCGGCTTGTGTCTGCTCTCCATTTTTCTTCGCCGCGTGCGGGCCAAAGATCCTCGCCGAGCCATTCCTCAATGTACTATCTAGAGATGGATCTAAGCCGTCACCAGATTCTCCCTCCGCTTCACCCATACCTGCTTCAGATGCTCCCATAAATTGTTCACCGGTAAGTTCTGGATTTGCATCTTGCGCTTCGAGGAAAGCCATTCTTTTCTCAGGAGGAATATCCTCAGGAATACCTACTCTTTCTGGGTCATTCTCGATAAGCCATTGTACTGCTTCTTCTTTTTCTTCCTCTGAGGCAGCAGGGTTGGCAAGAGTATATTCTTTTCTTGTACCCGGACTAAATGCAGCCTGTCCCAAATCGAAAGCTAATAGACCTGCAGTCGCAATAGCGCCAACACCTGTAGCCGCAAGACCTGCTCTTACTGCCATTTTAGCACCCACTTTAAGTGCCATTTTCTTGCCAACTTTTTTGGCTACATTTTTTTGTATGTTTTTCTGTACAGGGTTTTTAACAAACTTACCTGTTTTTGAATCTATCAATCTACCTGCAGAGTTGAGTCTTGTTCCCTTGGGTAATTTTGCTTGAGTCTTAGGGGGTGTCTTAGGAGGTGTCTTCGGAGCAGTTTTAGGTGTAGTCTTAGGGGTAGTAGGGGGCTTGCGACCCGGTATCAATTTTTTAGCTAGACCGAGGGCACCAATACCAGCAACGCCGGTGGCTACAGTTCCAGCCACATTCCCAGCAGTGCTTAAAAGCCCACCGCCACCACCGCCAAATTCTTTTCTAGCAATGTCCTCTAACACGGCAATAATTTTATCGCCCTGGGCGCTTGTAATGCCATCAGATTTTGCTAATTCAGATTTAACTTGATCTGCGGTCCTCGCTACAGGTTGTCCTCCTGAAGTTTTACCTTCAGTGTTAGATTTCTTAATATCATCACGGACACCTTGTAACAGGTCTTCTACTTTATCAGTATTATTGTCTACATCAGTTAATGCCTTTTCAACAGGACCGCTACGCATACCCTTAGCGATTTCCATTTGTCGGGCACCTGCTCTTGCTTCATCAGAGCTTCGTTTACCTAGTTTGCTTTCGGAACCAAAGATAGTCGCCGCAGATGTTGCCTGTCGCATTACATTACCAAAACCAGTAACTTCGGGTGATACACCTAAACCTGATTTGATTGTGCTTACAGTCTTAGCCGCCGCTTTCCTACCAATGTCTTTTAGAATAGCCATTTATTTTTTTGCCTTCTCAGCTTTCTTTTTAAGGTGTTCCATTAACATACTAATATAAACTTCCCTCTCCCAAGGCATCCAATTTTCAATCTCTGTTAAAGAGTATTTATGTTCTTGCATTAATAAAAAATTGGTCTTAAAGAAATTCTCCAGTGATTCATGGGAGAGGTTTACACGAAAAAATTTGTATAACCATTTAATGTGATATAATTTTCTTTTTCACACCCCACACATTTAAACTCTACTGTATGTTCCAATACAGGCATAGTTTCAAAAAATTCTCTAATGCCTACAAATTGGTCAGTAGTTAGTCCTTCAATCCATTCAACCATTTCATATTCGGATACATCTTCAACTGAAATGATTTCCTCATCCTGATAAATCTTTGTAACACAACGAGCGGCAGTAGTATATACTTGTTCCATTGTCTCACTACCAAATAAGTCTGCTAATGTAGTTGAGTCCGGATATTCCATCTCAATTGTAAGTCTCTCATCCAACTTAATTCTATTGGTATGGGCATCATCATATGTAATCTTGAGATCCTGTAAATCTAATTTATGTTCATACTTTGTATCACAGTCTCCGCAGATAAGAGTTAAATCAATTATATTGGATATTGAGGCACTTCTCAAATCCATAAAAATCTTTTGTATTGCAAACAGCGGCAATTTAGTGCCGTCTACTTTTCCCATTGAACAGTTAGTAATAATCTGTTGGGTAGCTCTTAGCATATCCTCTTGATTACCTGATTCGCTTGCCATAACAAGTATTTTTTCTTCTTTAACTAAGAAGGGTCTAAACGGTACCTTCTCTTTTGTTGTTGGGATTTCAACTTCAAATAGTGGGACATCCACTTGTGGTAAAGGCATTATAATTCACTCCTAATTATATATTTTTTCTAATAATTTGTTTAAGGTCAAAGTCGTCAAAGTTAAGGAATCTTTTGAGTCCTTTGTATTTACTATCTGTAGGCATTCCGTTAGAGTTCCAATACTTGTATGCAAACGAGATTGTTACACGATTGGGACTATCATTACCCTGTGCAAGAGGTGTTAGACTTATATTCCTAGGGAAAGCATCAACTAACTCCCATTCACCTGTGCGATTGTCATCTCTATCCAGGGTGTATACAGTAACTCTACCCTTGTAGTTATCGTAGAAGCCTACTTCTTTAGAAAGTGGATTTGTCGCAATTCGCCCCATCCAGTCCTCAAAATACGCTCTAACATCCCAGTTTGTGTCGCAATAAAAAGTAAATGTCGCATTGTCACCAAAATATTCAATACCTTGTACCCGTGCTTCTGTCCAGTTACCAATTTTAACCTGTGTCAACGGAATAAGTAATCCAGGTACTGCCGCTTCTTCGCATAAAATTGAAACATTCCTATCACTGCCCACGCTACTAGGTCCGTTAATTTCAATCTCAAATCTACTTGAACGGGATAAGTCTTCTTTTCTTACTTTAGATAGGAAGTCATTTAATTTAAAATAGGAACTTGCCATTATAGTCTTGCCCTTGAATCTCTATAAATTCTTTGTTTGCTCGCACCTTGGAATTGTTCTATCGGCAGGAATATTGCTGCCTTCCAATCTTCAGGATTGACTTTAATAATTTTAGATTGTATATGACTATAAAGATATCTTTTCACGGTGGGTTGTACACCTGGAAATCTAGACGCTCGTTGCAACAAGTCCCAATTATATCTCATTTGTGTATCGGGTCCTATTACTTTACTGTCCTTTGTTTCAATCAAAGCACCTAGTAATTGCGCCCGTAGTGTGTAGGGTAAGTAATGCAGGTTAAGCCCGTAGAACCCACCTTTGGCATCATCGTAGGGTAATACAAGGGGAAATCTGTCATAGTAAGGTAGTTTGTCTTTTGTCTTGGGGTCATACAAGTACATATACATGCTACCCACTTCTGGACGGTTAACTTCCTCACCAATACCCGAACCAAACACTTTTGCAGGGTTATTGTATTTGCTTGCAATCTGACGCACTTGTCTCTGATACCAGTCCATAGATTTACGCTGGTTATCGGAGTTTGCTCTTATAGTTTCAAATGGATTAGTCATGTCACTATTTATACGAGATGCCAAGTTCTTTTTCTGTTATTATCTTAAACTCCCATCCATTATCCAAACATGCTTCTTTAGCCGCTTCCCACTTAGCTAAGTTAACACCCCATTGCTTTACCTCGGTTATAAAGCGTTTTGTTTTTCTTTTTGGTATATTGGGTTCCTGCGTAAAGCGGTAGGGCTTAATTTCTATTAAATACTTCTTACTACCTATTTTCATATAAAAGTCAGGGAAGTATCTATGCATTCTGTTATCAAGTGGGGAACGATAAGGTATTGCGATTTCCTCAGATCCCCATTCTAATACGGACTCATTCATATCGCACCAATTCATAAATTTCAGCTCATAACTAGAGCGATAAATAATATTGGTTAGACTGCCCCTATATTTTTGAGGATTTTTAGGAATAAATCTTCCCTGATGTAGATGTTTGGTATAAGGCATATAAATAGTCTAAAAGAACAGTTAATAAAGGTATTTATTCAAATGGCTGAAGATCAAAATTTTATTGAGAAGGCATGGCAATCCACTAAGGATTTCGCAAGTGGAGTAGCCGAAGATGTCAGTGAAGCCGTTGACTCTGTTGGAAATTTTGCAGAGGAACTTAATGCGTCTGTTGTAAGTGCAGTTACACCTAAGTCACAACAAACTGCCGAGGAACTGGCTGCTAGGGCTAAAAAATATGGTACACCGAGAATATTGCGATACCCTTCAAATGTAGAACAGGAAGAGCAACCCCATTCAGTTAGATTCCGTATTAAGGTGCGAGAACAATCTAAAATAGGTAGGGCATTACAATCTACAGCAAGTGAGGACAATCCTGTACAGTATGAAGAAAGTAATCAAAACAGAACTAGTGCTGAAAACTATGGTGACTTCTTAGGAGGCTCAAATGCCATTGTTGCGGCAGGTGGTGCATTGGCATTGGCAAAAGGTGGGAGTGGTGCAATTCAAAAGGGATTGTTTGCGGCGGCGGCAGGTACTATAGGATATGCAGGTGGCAAAACTGTAGGTGATGCCAATATGAACCGAACTATTAAAACAAATACCTTCATCCAGTTATACATTCCTCAGGCACCCACTACTGCATATAGCGCACAATGGCAAGATGCAGAATTAGGTGCGATTGTAGGTATGTTAGCAAAAGGCACTGATGCTGGTCTTATGGAGATTTTAAAATCTAGCGGTGAATTTGCGGCTAGGGAAGTAGCTAGTAGAGCAGGTGATGTTGCTAAGTCTCTAGGGTTGAATTTAGATACTAGAGCGGCTATTCAGGCTGCCAGCCGTAAGGTTGAAAATCCTAATAGAGAGCAACTATTTAAAACAATGAATTTTAGAGATTTTGCGTTTGAATATAAGTTTGCACCTAGAAACCAAAAAGAGTTTACAACAACAATGGAAATTATCCAGGAGTTCAAAGTACACATGCACTCCGAAAAACAAGCAGGTGGTATGTATTTAATTTACCCTTCAGAATTTGATATTGAATTTCAGTACAAAGGTAAGCGAAATACATATGTTAACCGAATTGCAAGCTGTGCTTTGACAGATGTTAAAGTTACTTATGGTAGTGGTGGAACCTTTACAACATTTAAAGACCTCGGCGGTGCACCGTCTGAAATTACTATGCAACTTGCATTTAAAGAATTGGAAATTTTAACAAGAGATATGATCGAGGAAGGTTACTAAGATGTTTTTTAAACAATTTCCCAAACTCGCATATAAGGTTGGGGATTCGCTTATTACAATAACTGACATTTTTAGGCGGGTTGTACCACTAGAAAAGTTTATTGTAAATGAGACATTCCTAGAACAATATACAATTAAAGCAGGTGAAAGGCCTGAGGATATTGCATTTACTTTATACGGTGACCCACAATATCACTGGATACTTTTATTGATAAACAACATTATAGATCCATATAATGAATGGTATTATACCTCTGACCAAATAAAAGCAATGGTTAATCAAAGATATGGGGAAGCACAGGCAAATGCAACTCACCATTGGGCAACTACGGCCAGACCTGAAATTTGTGTTGATTACGATCCTGCAAAAGTAGCAAGCGGTGAAATTTTTGAAGTTACACATTTAGAACATGAAGAAATTGAAAATGAACTAAGACAGACGATAAAAGTATTGCATCCTAGATACTTAAATGATTTTGTAGCTGAATTTAAACAGCTAATTGGAAGATAATATGGCTGATAATGCACAACAGTCTGCCGGAGATGTTAGAGTAGAAGAGGTCTACATAACATCCTTTAAAGGTGAGTCTGTAGATATAACTAACTTTGTAATTGAAACTATACTACGAGAGAGCATTTATTCTCCTTGTATGTTTGGTGAAATGGTTATTGCTGATGCGGTTAACTTATTGGCAAAAGTTCCTATTATAGGTAATGACTTTATTACAATAAAAATGAGAACTCCGATTCTGGAGGACTCGCCTGGTAATGTTATTAATAAAACATTTTCAATATATTCTATCACTGATAGACGATTAGATAATGACAGACAGCAATTTTTCACGATTAACTTCATGTCCACTGAAGGATTTGTGGATAATGTTACTAGGATAAGTCAAAAGTTTTCTGGGGGTACTGACCAAATAGCAGAACAAATATACCTAGACTTTATACAACAGTCCAGGTTTGTTAATACGAAAGGTGAATCAAAGGGTACTACACCATTAACTTTATTGGATACTCCCCATAATTCAAACAACTTTGAATTTGTTTCCAACTATTGGTCACCCTTTAAATGTATGGCATATCTTGCTAGAAATTCTATAGGCAATGAAATGAAGATGCCCAATGTATTGTTTTTTGAAACTAACAAAGGGTTCTACTTTGGCTCTATTACATCCATTATACAGGAACAGAAAAAGGCGGCTCTTTTATATGATGAGTACAATTATGTTTCTAATCTAGATGAGAGTGAATCTAAGTTTCCTAACAGGCGAACAGGGAGGTATAATTATACATCCCCGTTTATTTCTCGTAAAATGACCACAGTGGAATCGGTTGATTACCCCTTACACTTTGACCAATTAAAGAATCAAGATAGTGGTTACTATGGGAATGTAACATATTCATATGATTATGTCAACAAAGATATTTACAATATACAATTTGATTACACTGATTTACATGAAGCTAGACGCTCACAAAATAAAAATGTATTGCCCGATTCATTTAATTCATTTCAACATATATCAAGCCAGTCTCCTATTGTTACACAATCTATGTCCAACCCATATTCTAAGATTAACTTTAAGGCAGGGGCATCTGGGTTATTTGGTGAAAATGATGCATTTGATATTAAACAGGTGGCGGCAGTATCATTTAGAAATACAGCAATGGCTGAATTGGATGCCGTTAAATTTGAAATTGTAGTTCCAGGAAAAACAGATATACAAGTAGGAAAACTAATCAGATTTAATTTTCCGAATGTGGGTGATAAATCAACAAACCCTACATATGAGGATTTGTTTGACGAGCAAGTATCGGGAATTTATCTTATTACAGGTATCAGACATACTATTGATCCAACAGGACATAAAATGATTTTAGAAATTGTCCGTGATAGTTACGGAGACGAATAATGCAAGGTGTATATCCAACATTCACATGGTGGCAAGGGGTTGTAGAGGATAGAAACGATCCTGCTGAATTGGGGCGAGTGCGTGTTCGTATTTTAGGATACCATACCGAAAACAGAGAGGATCTACCTACTTCCGATTTACCGCTTGCAGTTCTGATGCAACCTGTAAACTCAGCGAGTATTTCTGGTATAGGAAATTCAGCAACAGGTTTGGTTGAGGGTTCACATGTATTTGGTTTCTTTGCTGATGGTGTAGATGGACAAATCCCAGTTATTATGGGTTCGCTTGCGGCATTATCAATGCAACCTCCCCATAAAGATAATGGGTTTGCAGATCCCAATGGAGTTTATCCTTTGAGTGATTTGAACTCAGGTAGAAATACTGTACCTGAATCTGATATGCCTAGACTTGCAAGGGAGAAGATGGCGGAGAAACATTTTTCTCTTGCGGCAAAAAGAGCTACTAAGATTGAGGAAGTTCCGATTGCGTTTGCACCTGAATTGGGTCCTAAAGGCGATGCAGTAGATAAATTACCGGAAGTTAGATATAAAGAATCTTTTTGGACTGAACCTGACCCACAAGGTTCTTCATCTACAAAAACAAAATATCCTTATAACCATGTTAGAGAAACTGAAAGTGGACATGTATTTGAGGTTGATGATTCCCCGGGTGCAGAGAGAATACACACCTATCATCGTACAGGTACTTTTGAAGAAATCCAGCCTGATGGTACAAAGGTCAATAAAGTCGTAGGCAAGGATTATGAAATAGTAATACAAGATAAAAATATGTTTATCAAAGGTGATTTTAATATTACCGTTGAAGGTGATATGACTCTTAATGTAAAGGGTGATTACTACGAAGATATTACAGGCAATAAATTTTCAACAGTTCGTAAAAACAGGCATAGTAAAACACAAGGCAATGAGATGCTTGATGTTATGTCTGATTACGGGCTTAACATTTCAGGTAGCCGAGGCGTTACTGTAAATTGTGAAGGCACTATAACACCGGGAAGTGACAATGAAATTGTCCGCGGCGATAAGTTTGAAATGATTGCGAAAAACCACAAAACAGTGGTTGGGTTCAAATCAAGGCAGTCTGCAAATGATGGCTTTGATATTTCAACTTTGTTTGGTAATTACTCGGTTTCAACAACAGGATTATTTGGTCCTGCGTTTGGTGGTAACATTGAGCTTAGAACACCCACCCTTAACAGGATTGCTTTTGGTACAGGAACATTTAACTTAGGTGCATCGGTTGCCGCCAACTTTGGTACACCCACAAACCCAATAGCATTGATGAATACTTGGTATGGTGTTGCTAGTACACTGGGCGGGGCATACACTATTAATACAGGTGCATATAGTATAACAACACTTGCTTACACGGGCGAGATGGGTGCCACAAGTCTAACAACAGCCGCGTACTCAGTATCCGCCACGGCAATCACTTTGACAGCCACCGCCGCATTAGTTATGACTGGCCTAACAATTAGCCTTAACGATCCAGCACCTTAGGAGATAATCAATGAGCTGTGGACCCGCACAACTACTTAAAGATATTGCAGCCACTACAGACCAGGCTTTAGATATTGCAGATAAGGCAGCAAACTTATTGCCTTATGGGGTTGCAACAGTCACGGGGTTTGTTGAGGCTCAGTTAATTGCTCAGGTAAATGAACAGGTTGCATTAATAAAGGAGTTTATTAATAATCCTTTAGCGGCGGTTGGGGGACTGGTTCCTGGGCTACCTGCAGAAATACAAGGTCTTATTGAACAGGGGAAAGCGTTTGAAGAGGCTCTAGGACCTGCAATTGACACAGTTAAAGGTGCCGCGGCGACTGCACTTTATGTGAAAAATTTAAAAGACAAATATAGCGATGTAGATGTAGACATTGACAATGTTGTAGGTCTTATGGAAGACTTAGGAAATGATTTAGATCTTCTTTGTAAACTTGTTCCCAACATACAGGATGTTGGTGGTGAATTAGTAGTTAAAGGATTCCCAGTATCATTTCCTGATATTAGCCCCGGTACAATATTGGAGGAAGGCAAGTTTCCTGATATTTTAAAGAATATTGAGGATGCTATCAAAGATGTTGAAGTTACATTTACACCGGACCCAGACAAAGAGGGTATTACAGTATCAGAAGAGCCCGGGGCACCTTTCAGAGTTAATGGTGGAAAAAGAGATCAACGAACTAGGGCCACTTTTTTAGATGACTTAACAGGCGGACAAGGATTAGGTGGAAAAGGTTTATTTGGTGAGCTTTTAGATACGGTTGAAGGTGCTTTGGATAGTGTAACCGGCACTTTAAATGAGTTGGAAGAAACTGCAAATAATCTCGGCATAGACACCTAAGGAGTTTATAAATACTACTATGGCAACTAACACACCCACAAGAATATATAAAGACCTTGATATGAGTTTTGAGGTCAGTCCCGTTACGGGTGACATTGGTAAAAGGTATGATGTAAATTCTGTAAAGCAGGCTTTAAAAAATCTACTTATGACACCCTACTATACCAAACCCTTTCAGCCAAGATATGGCTCACCTATATATGGTATGTTGTTTGAACCAATGGATGCTAGTACGGGAGACATGCTTGCGTCTTTAATACAAGAAGCAATTGATAACTTTGAAAAACGAGTTAGAGTAGATCAGGTCACAGTAGTACCTGATTACAGTGATAATTTGTATAGAGTACAACTTGATTTTCATGTTCTCGGTGTTAGGGATCCACAAACATTTACTACAAGTTTGAGGAGACTAAGATAATGCCAGCAATAGCAATAGCCCCAGGTACAGTAGTAGACACTGCCGGCACGGGTATTATTACTCCTGCTAATACAACAGTAACCTGTGGGGGCTCTTTAGTACTTACAATAGGCGATGTTGTAGCAACACACTCATCTGGCGGTAACACACACCCTGCTAATGCTATTGCTACAGGTTCAGCAACAGTAACAGTAATGGGTAAAGGTGTTGCATTTTCAGGCTCAGTCGCGGCATGCGGCGGTCCGGTGGCAACAACATTCAATACTACTGTTTCAATTGGCGCATAAATAAAAGTAAAAGAGACCGAAAATGGCAACGAAGAATTTAACTGAATTAGATTTTGATGGTATCAAAAATAATCTTAAACTGTACTTGCAGGATCAAGAGGAGTTTTCGGATTATGATTTTGAAGCATCTGGACTATCTGTTCTAATAGACTTACTTGCATATAATACTCATTATAATGCGATGCTTGCACACACAACTGCAAACGAAGCATTTATTGATTCAGCCGTTAAAAGAAACTCGGTTGCATCTATTGCTAAAACAATGGGATATACTGCTAGGTCAGCTCGAGCCTCCGAAGCAAAAATTAATCTTGTTATTACTCCGGATTCATCTTACAATCAGGGTACTCTAACACTTTCTAGAAATCTTATTTTTTCGACTACTCTTAATGGTAAAACACTAAATTTTTATCCTGACAAAGATTACAGCACAGTACTTGAAAATAGAGACGGCACTTCTAAATTTTATTTTGAAAATATCCGCATTCTTGAGGGCACTCGGGTAGTTAACTCAGAACTAGTAGAGGTAGCATCTACATCTGGACCAGTTCTAATGGCTAACCCTGATGTGGACACCACTACTGTTAGATGCCGTGTACAGGAGTCTGTTACTAATACAAATACTGTAACTTATTCGTTTTCAGACAATATATTGGATGTAACACAGAATTCCAATGTTTTCTTTATTGAGGAAGCATTGAATGGTTTTTATGAAGTGTATTTTGGTGATGGGGTATTGGGTACAAAACTCACAGCAGGTAATGTAGTTAGATTGGATTATATTGCTACGAATGCAGAAGCCGGCAATGGCGCAAAATCTTTCAGATACCCTACAAATATTACAGGCACAAATGAAACAACAGTTTTAACAGTGCTTGCTGCCTCATCTGGGGGAGCCAAACAAGAAACAGTAGATAGTATCAGATATAACGCACCTAGATACAATGCAACTAAAAATAGAGCGGTTACTGCAAATGATTATAAGTCTTTAATTCTGCAGAATAATCCCAATGTAAAGTCGGTTGCTGTTTGGGGCGGTGAAGATAATGATCCTCCAATATATGGTAAAGTATTTGTATCACTTCAACCTGATGAGGGGCTTGTAATTACTTCAGATGATAAGGATGCTATCATTAGAGATTATATTGAACCTCGTTCGCCAGTGTCAATCATTGCAGAATTTGTAGACCCCGAGTATACCTATATTGGGTTGAACGCAAATGTATCCTATGATTCTAAAGTCACAACATTAACATCCGGACAAATTCAATCCAATGTAAATTCTGTTATTAGTACTTACTTTGACACATATCTAAATTCGTTGGATAAAAACTTTTATTACTCAAAACTTACATCTGAAATTGTTGCATCATCATCTTCAATTGTTGCCGTCAACTTGCAACTAAGATTGCAGAAAAGACTTATTCCTGAGTATAATAAGGAAACAAAATATGAATATGCATTTAATAATAAGGTTAATCCATATTCAGTGACAAGTAACTATTTTACAACAAGAATTAACGGTGCAACTAACAATGTTTACATTACAGATATACCTGAAGCAACGGTGGTAGCACCCGCATACAGTGGTAATGGTAGACTTGTATTAAAAACAATTACTAAGGGTATTGTTGTTGACAATAATGTTGGTACTATTAATTATGATACGGGTAAAGTTACGGTAGATGGATTAGATGTTGTATCTCTTTTGGGTACTTCTACAACTACGCTAAATATTAATGTTCAACCACATGAAAGTGCTAAAGATATTAGAACTGAAATTTTAACACGGCAAACTGCAATTTCTAATTCAGCAGTTATACCTAACCCGTCTAAAAATATAATTTTAACATTGGATAAGTCTGTAAGTGACATTCCTAATAATATCAATGCAGGTGTTATTGTTACAGCAACTCCTAAGGTAGCGGATTACTAATGGCTCGCACAGGACCTAATTTTAAGAGATTTATTGAGTCTATAACTATAACTAATGCCGGTTCTAGTTATAGTAGCTCTAACCCTCCAGCAATTGTAATTGGTCCTCCCAACATTTTAGCTACCGATGGTGAAAAAATACAGGCAACAGCAAGTCTTGAAATTTCAAATGCTATTGTAGATTCTGTAACAATTGTCGAGCCTGGTGATGGATACAAAAATTTACCTGATGTATACTTAATAGGCTCCGTACACACAACTGATACTATTTCGATTGTAAGTGGTGGTACGGCTAATGAAGATAGAGAATCATTAGCAGGTGTAAAAACTGTTGATATTATTCCTGCTATGGTTACTCGTTCACTTGAAGGAACGGTTACTTTAACCGAAACACCTCAAGTACGGTTTACTGTGGCTGCGGATGGTTCAATTTCTAGTGTAAGCTGGTATACTTCATCCGGCAGTAGATCTGGGTATGGATTTGCTGAAGGGGATGTTATATCAATTATTGATACTAACTTTGGTGGTATCGGCGAAACCCCAGCTCTCGAAATTAGAGTTGATACTATTTCTCAAGGTGGTAGTGGTGCAGTATTAACGCCTAGCGTTATGTATTTAAATAAGCCACAGCAATACTTTCACCAAAATTTTTCATATATTGCAGAGTTTCAAATACCTGAATGGGTTAGAATTGAATATCCTAAATATGCATCTTTCATAAAATCCTACTTTAGTTTCTTAGATGCAGATGATACTTACACAGAATCTTTAGGCTTATCTTCACAGTCTCCAAACTATGTATTACAAGAACTTTTAGACAGATTTTCGGTATCACATTACCATGGTGATTTCTTAGAAACTTTATTACAGCAATACTGTATTGATTTCCCAGAAGATAAAAGTATTGATACTAGATTTCTAATTAAACGCATCAGAGATTTTTATACTGCTAAGGGCTCAAGAAGAAGTATTGAAACTTTCTTCAAAATGGTTTATGGTGAGGAAGTAGAAGTTTTCCGCCCATCAGAATATGTATTGCGGGCATCGGATGGTGTTTGGAATAAGGAAGTTACAATCAAGGTATATGAAAATAGAGAAGTAACACCTGTTTTCAATCCTTTAGAACTACGCGGCCGTAAGATAGATATTTACTACTATGAATCTACGGCCTCCATTACAGCTAGAAAAAGATTTCAATCTTCGGTTCTTCGTGCTGAAAAGATTGCATATACTATACCGTCGGCATACGAGCTAACAGTAGACTTACCTCCAGATACAACAATTCCTGGATATGGTGTTGAGGGAGAGCTTGAGGCGGTTATAGGCGGTAAGATTTCTACACTTGAAAATATAGGCACTGCAGATGTACTGCGCTCGGATTCAGGTAGCCCCTACACAATAGGCACATCAGACTATACTACCGATGGCAATGGCTCTCTAGCAACTTTTGAGGTAACTGTAGATGGCAGTGGCGCCGCAAGTGTTACAGTTACAGCACCAGGTGATAACTTTGCACCCGGTGAAACTATCACGATACCAGATTCTAATTTAGGCGGTGGTGGTGCGGTTGACTTAACTTTTGATATTGCAACTATAACTGATGGTAAAATTTTCAGTGTTACAATTGCAAATGATGGTCAAGGGTACAGCGCCAATCCATTGGTTAATATTATACCAGATCCCGCGGATACTATTGCAACAAACGCATTACTTTACACTCGTTTAACCGGACTTGACAAGGGCGGTGAAATTAGTAGTGTCTTTATTCAAGAAGCCGGCTCCGGGTATAATCATACTCCCATACTAACTCTAAGCACCGATACTCTTAGAAGCTATGTGGCATTACCTGACACAAGTGATATCTTATCGAATAAGAAAGCATTCCTAACAAGAGTGCTTAACACTTCTATACCTACTACATACAGCGCAGGCGCTGACGGGGGATTCAAAGTAGGTGATACTTTCCAAGTATCTGAAAGTGGTGATATTCTCGGAGTATATGCACTGGATTATTTTGCGGAAGATTATACACTTACGGGTATTGAAAATAAAGCGTATATTCGAATCAAAACTGTCAATGGTTCTAACTACCCTACAGCAATTGATATTATTGCAACTGGTACAGGTTTTCAACGAGCTCAGTTCAATTTCACAATTACAAGTGTATTGGGCGAAACAACTATTCTAGATTGCCACACCGGATTCTCACATACTTATCCTGGACAGTTTAAAAATAGTAGAGGGTTCTTATCAGATGCAAACCGATTGCAGGATAATGGATTATATCAAAGTTTTTCATATCAAATTAAATCCGCTTTATCGAAATCACAATGGGGACCATTACTTACTCGTACAGCACACCCTGCAGGTATGGTTGCGTTCTCAGATTTTCAAATTGAACAAACGGTAGGGTTTGCAGGCACATTTAATATTATACCTGACATCTTTGTGTTCCGTGTATTTGCAAATGTTGAAGTTCTTGAACTTTCAGAATTGGTTGCTAAATTTGTACACAAACCTAATATTACAGATTCTTTTGCAACCCAGGATGATGAAGCATTCCTGGAGCCGGGGTTAGTTAAAACTGAAAACCCAGATGCTTCCGATGCAATTGATAAGTTTGATGTTACCATGCTCAAGACAGATTCTAGTGATATGTCTGAGCTTGTAGAAAAAGCCATCAGTAAACCAACAATCACAGATTCCGTTGATTTATCAGAATTGGTTGAATTGCTGTTACAAATTCTAAGAAATCCAGTAGACACTGTGGACATGTCTGAAATTGTCACTCGTGTAATCAGTATAAATAAAACTGATAATGCTACTGTAGACGACAACAGCACCCTAACAACAGGTCTTACAAAAACAGATACTCCAGATGTATCGGATGTTCCAATCAAACAACCTGGATTGTCCAAAGATGATACAACCGATTTAAGTGAAACGGTAGTTTATTTGTTTGGTATGAATGAGCCTGAGGACTATTCAGTCTCAGATACCGGCGTACTAATTATACAAAACTATGCTGGAGATTATTTTGCTGAAGATTATGTTGGAGATGCCCGTAGTTTCTAGTATAAATACATATAAATAAAAAACATTTTAACACCAGGAGAAAATAAATGTTTAATCGTTCCAATGCAAAAGCCACTGGTAAAGTGAATATCGCACTTTACGGTTCAGATGGTAAAATTAAAGAAGAAAGAGAAGTTAAGAACCTAGTCGTTGATGCAGGTCTTGATTGGATTGCAGATCGCTTTAGTGATGTGGGTATCCCAGCCGATATGTCACACATGGAAGTGGGTACTGACAATACTGCACCAGCCGCTGGCGACACAACTTTGGCAGCCGCTATTGCAGGTTCAAGAGTTGGTCTGACATCTACTACTGTTACAAATAACTCAGTACAGTATATTGGTGACTTTCCTGCAGGTACAGGTACAGGCGCTATTGTTGAAGCAGGTATTTTCAATGCATCCTCAGCAGGCGTATTACTTTGCCGTACAATCTTTTCAGTCGTTAACAAAGGTGCAGATGACACCTTGAAAATTACTTGGACTGTCACAGTATCTGATACCTAATAACTAACATAGGAGTTAGGTAATGTCACTGTTAGTAAGACAAACTGCTAGACAACAATTGGCGAGATCTTTTTATAGAGATATCTATAACGAAAACGATTTCTTCTTTATGTTTGTATCAAGAGCTCAGCCTTGGGAGGATGATAATACTCCTGAGGTTCCTCGCGATTCCCAATTTTATGTACAGTCATATAAACATGATATGCTGTTTATAAAAAAGGTACAAGCCTCTGATGCAGTTTTGCTTGCTCCTAGATATGACTGGACAAGCGGTACTATCTATGACCAATATGACGATGAATATGCAGATAATCACCCCGCTTATAGCGGTGCTACAAATTTAGCAGATGCTAAGTTCTTTGTGATGACTGATGAGTTCAATGTCTATAAATGTTTGAATAATAACGACAATACTGCAAGTACCATAAAACCAACATCCACGGGTACTGATACCGTTGAGCTGGATGATGGTTACATTTGGAAGTTTATGTTCCAAGTGGGTGCGGCGGATAGGACAAAGTTTCTAACAACAAACTATTTACCTGTTAGAAAGATAGCTGGTGTAGGTAATCCTACATTTGATGTTAATGGTGAGTTGGATTCCATTGATGTTACCGCCGGGGGATCTGGATATACCGTAGCACCTACAGTAGTTATTCAGGGTGATGGTACCGGTGCCGTAGCTACTGCCGTCCTTACAGGGGATGCAGTTACAAGCGTTACTATTGATAGTGCAGGTAGAGGGTATAGTTTTGCTATTGTTACTTTTTCAGGGGGCGGGGGTACTGGTGCAACCGCTACTGCTGAATTAGGATCAACTGAAACCCCCTCACTTCAACAGGCAGTGGAGTCTACGGCTGTATCGGGTACACTGGATAGGATTGTAGTTACAGATGGTGGTGTTGACTACATTGCAGGTGATGCGATTATACTAATTGAGGGCGACGGCACTGGCGCCTCAGCATCAGCTACAATTAATGATGCAGGTACAATTACAGGAATTACTGTCACAAATCCAGGAACAGGCTATACCTTTGCCGATATATCTATAACTCAAACAATTGGTGCCGGTACCGGTGCTAGTCTTAGACCGGTTGTTAGTCCCTATGAAGGGCACGGCGGCAACCCACCTAAAGAATTGTTTGCAAAAAATGTAGGTATTACATCCTCATTTATTAGTGACGATAAAGATATTATTATTGGTAACGAGTTTAGACAAATTGGCTTAATTAAAAATATTCACAACTATGACGAGACTGCCAGTTTTACTGGATTGATAGGCACTCCTTGTCATGTAGTAACTACATCTCAACCTGAAGAATTTGAATTAGATGACATTGTAAATAGTACTGATGGTGGTAGATTTAGAGTTATTCAAAAATTAGATTTAGATAGTGATGATGTTATTGAAACCGTATACTTACAGGAAATTTTACCAGGTATTGCCGATTCATCTACATTTACAAATTTAAATTCAGGCAATAGTGGAATCACTATAAATACAGTAACAGACCCAGAAATCTCTAATCATTCGGGTGATGTATTGTACATTGACAATAGACGACCTATTACAAGAGATGCTAACCAAGTAGAAACAATTAAAGTTATATTTAATTTCTAAGGTAAAGAAATGACAATCAATTTAAATACCGGTCCTTATTACGACGATTTTGCAGAAACCAAAAAATTTAATCGGGTTCTATTTAAACCTGGTTATGCGGTACAGGCAAGGGAATTGACCACCCTCCAAACAATTTTGCAAAATCAAATATCAAGATTGGGTGAACATTTCTTTAAAGAAGGTGCGCCAATTGTAGGGGCAAAGGGTCAGCCCATTGAAAAGAAATTTATTAAGATTAATGATGTGGATGCATCCGCGGTTGCTATTAACAATGATACCTTATCAGACTATGTAAGTGATATTGTTGTAGGTAGTACATCTAATAACAGAGCTAAAATCCTAAATGTAAAAACAGGTTTAGACACTGCCGCGGTAGAAAAGAAAACCCTTTATCTTGATTATACTGAAGGTGATACTGCTGGTACATATTTGCACTTTGAAGCAGGCGAAACTTTAACTGTAGAAAGTTATACTGGTGCAATTAGTACTACAATCACTGTAACAAATGGTGGTTCAGGTTATACTTCTGTACCAGTAGTTACAATTGCAGATCCTGTTACCGGCACAACAGCAACCGCAACTGCAACCTTAACAGGTGGAGTAGTAACTTCTATCACAGTAACAGAAGCGGGTAGTGGATATACGAGCGCACCTATTGTGACTATTACATCAGGCGGGGGGTCTGGTGCAACTGCAACTGCCACACTCGCAACTACTGCTAGACATGGCGACACTTTTGTTGTTGATACAGGTACAGATGTAACTGATGTAACACGAAACTATTATGGTAACAGTTTATGGTTTGCTATTGAGGAAGGTATTATCTTCCTAGATGGTAACTTTGTTTTAATTGACAGACAGGAAATTAACCTAGAATATTTTACTAGAATTGCAAACTACTACATCGGGGTCAACCTCACTAAATCGGTCGTTTCGGCTGATGACGATTTAACACTTAACGATCCTGCTACCGGTACATTTAACTTTAATGCCCCGGGTGCTGATAGATATAAATTAAACCCCACATTAACAAAACTTGCATTTGACGGAACACCGGATGCAGATTTTGTAACTCTACATACAGTAACTAATGGTGGATTGTCCCAAGTTATTGATGACGACATACAGGAATACAATACACTAGGCGAAACAATTGCGGCTAGAACCTATGAGGAATCCGGCAACTATACAATCAAACCTTTTAGTGTTGATGTTGTAGAACACTTAGCAAATGCAACTAACCAAGGATATTTTTCGTCTGCACAGGGCGGAGATGCCGAAAAACTAGTAGTTAAAGTAGGTGCTGGTTTAGGATATGTAGAAGGATATCGTAGGCATTTTGAAACACCCACGCCATTAGAGATTGATAAAGGTATTGATTATGTATTTGACGAAGGGTTTATTATTCCTACATCATACGGAAATTATGTTCTTTGTGATGAAGTATGTGGTAACTGGAATATTAAAGAAGGTGACTTAATTGACTTGGGTGATACTGCTGTTAATGCAGTATCCGGTGGGGGGCATGGCGCATCCGCATTTTCAGGTACTAAAATTGGTCAAGCTAGAGTAAGACAAATTATCAAATCAGAACACTCGGCAACGCCCGGGGCATCACAGTATCGAATTTATCTATATGATATTCGTATGACTGCTGGTACATTTGCATCTATTAAAACATTATATTTCTCTGACTCGCTTACTAGTGGGTTTGCAGATATTGTTTTGCAAGACGGCAATGCAGTATTACAATCACCTAACTCTAATCAACTTGTATTTAGAAATCCTTTCAGGTCCACAAAAAATCTTGCAACGGATTCAGGTGGAACATACGATAATAACTATTACTTTACTAAACAATTTGATAACAATGTACCGCTTGCAGGCACATTTACGCTATCGCTTACAGGTGATGAGCAGTTCCCCTATAGCAGTGCAATAACGCAGGATATTCTAGATGCACACTTCCTGTTTGTGTTCCAAGACCAAGTAACTATTGGTTCAACAACATATGACACAGGTGAATATCTCAGAGTAACACCTGCAATGCTTACAAGTGTTACTTCAACTTCTATTACGGTTGACCTCACCAGCTTGGGTGCAGTAGGGCTTGCATTTGACATGCGAGTATTTGTTACAGTAAATACTGTCGATACTCCTCCCGTACCTAAATTAGTTAGATCAGATAGATATGTAACTATTGATACAAGTACACATGAAAATGGTGCAACTGGTAGATATTTGTTAGGATTTTCAGATGTATATAAAATTCAAAATATTTACATGGGACCTAGCTCAGGATCGTATTTAACATCAGGTACAGACTATAAAGATCAATTTAAACTGGATGACGGTCAAACAGATAACTATTATGGTATTTCAGCAATTCAGCTAAAACCTTTTAGTAGTTTAAATTTAACCAATAAAAAAATTACAATTAAACTTAGTTATTTCTTTCCTAACTATGGTGCAACAACAGCAAGTTATTTTTCATACAACTCGTATCCTGTTAATGATACTGGTGCAGGTAATACAATTTACACTTATGAAATCCCTAGGTATTCATCTAAACGACAAGGGCTATTTAAACTAAGAGATTGTCACGATTTTAGACCGGTTGTAGAATCAACATCCACTGATGCAGTGACAGTTGGATCTGCATCCGAAAACCCTAAGAACTCAACGGTATTTTTAAGTGCAGGTTCAAATGGTTATACTATGCCTTCACCTGTACAATCATTTACAACAGATGCAGAATATTATATTGGTAGGGTTGATAAAGTTATTCTAACTGCTACTGGTCAGTTTAAAGTGGTTCGAGGCAATCCAGCAGTAGATCCTAAAACGCCTGTACAAACAATTAGCGGTATGCCAATTGTAGATGTATATATTCCACCGTATCCGTCAATCTCACCTTACCTTGGTAGGACTACTAGTAGAACAGATTTGGCAACTAAATTTACGGTTACTCAGACTCGTAGATATACGATGGCGGATATTGCACAAATTGAAAATCGAATTAACCGACTTGAATATTATACTGCGCTTAGTCTGCTTGAAAAGAGTGCAAAGGACTTAAAAATTCCAGGTGCTAACTCTGCTGATAGATTCAAAAACGGCATCTATGTAAATGCATTTGAAAGTCATGCATTGGGCAATACTTCTGACAGGGATTATAATTGTGCAATTCATCCCAAGATGAAATATGTTAGACCTTTCTATTATGACGAAAACTGGTCGATAAGATATAACGATGTTTCATCAACAAACATTGTAAGAACAGGCGACCACTTGACATTGCCTTATAATCAAGTGTCCTACTTGTCTAACTTAGTAGCATCTAGGCCTAGAAACCTTGCAGGTGAATTGCTCTTTAACTATAAAGGTGATATGGCAATTTTCCCTAGATCTGATAACTGGACAAATACCGAAGATGGTGGTATAAACACCCATGTTGATAATACACTGTACGATGCGGCAGCCGCAATTACAGAAGGATTAAACAACGCAAATATTTACACTGATATTGACTTTGGTTTTGAGGGCAGTCCGACAACAACTACAGTTAATACATCCACGCCGGTTTCTCAAACGGCTACAAATACTATTGATACTACCGGGGGGTTAACATTTGGAGGATCAGTAGCTAATGTTAATGGTCAACCTCAAATAGGTTCATCTGTATCAGCAACCGGGGATGTGGCAGCTACAGGTGAGGTTAATAGTGTTTTAGAAGGTTCCATTAATATGGAGTCTCAAGTTACGACCGATAATATCGTAATGTCTAGCAGTGTAATGACGGCAAGTACCACTCCTGGTGGCACACAAACCACTGCTGAATTTGATACTATTGTTGATATTACATTCCAAACATATATGCGGTCAAGGGTTATTACAATCTACTCTCAAGGGCTTAAACCTAACACTAGATTATATGGATTCTTTGACAGCTCTGCGGTATCCGCACATTGCCGACCTTGTAGTGTTACACTATATAATACAGCTATTTCGGCAGGTGCAGATGAACACTATAGTTTCCCTGACATTTCTACTGGCGCATATGGGGATCCTTTGGTTACCGATGCAGATGGTGCTATTTGTGTACAATTTAGAATTCCTGCACAGACATTCATAATTGGCGAGAGATTGTTCCGATTAGTAGATGATATTGAGAATAGGGATACATTTGTTACAACTGCTTCTCAATCAAAATACAGCGCATACGGACTGAATCAAGTTAGCGAGACAAATGTTTTCCAAACACAAATTCCAAATATTAGTTTTGGCTCAGTGCAAAATGCCCCGCAAGTCGTAGCTAATGTAGTTACAGATGTCGCGGTAACACAATCTGCAGATTTGTCCTTATCAGTTGATTCGCAGGTCGATGTCTCAGGTAATGTAGAGGTAACCGCAACTGTAGCAAACCCACCTCAACCCCCTAGACTGGACCCAGTGGCACAAACCTTTACTGTTCACAATCGTGAGGGTATTTTTGTTCCAGCAATTGACATTTTCTTTAGAACAAAGTCTGCCACAAAAGGGGTTACTTTGGAAATTAGGGATACCGTTAATGGATACCCAGCAAACAAAGTTCTTGCTGAAAAATACCTAACCCCTGCAGAAATTTCTGTAAGTACAGAGACTTCAGGCAGTGTAACATTTAATGCAACAACATTCACATTTAGAAACATGTGTTATTTGAAGCCAGGTAAAACATACTGTATTGTACTAAAACCTGAAGCTAATAATCCAGATTATAATGTATGGGTTTCCGAATTGGGCGAATTCCAAGTAGGCACAAATAATAGAGTATTGTTAGCAGATACGGCTGAAGGTGTGTTCTTTACATCCTCAAACAACGGTACTTGGAATGCGTTTCAAGCTGAAGACATGATGTTTAACATGTACCGAGCCGCGTTTAATAGTAACCTAACAGGTGTTGCACAACTTGAGAATACCGGCGCAGATTGGTTAAGTCTAAAAGACTTTACTGCAGGTGTACCGGATACTGGATTGCACTTACATGGGTTTGATTTTACTCTAATTTCAGGTGGTTCGGGCTACGATGTTGGTGACGAAATTGTTACAGTCGGAGCAGGTGGAGGTACAGGTGCAACCTTTGAAGTTACCTCAGAATCGTCTAATGTAATTACAGGCATTAAACTTGTAGATCCAGGATCTGGCTATACTTCCAGCCCAGGCACAGTAAACCAATCCTCAACTACAGGAAGTGGCTCAGGCGCACAGATTTCACTTACTCTAAATAGAGGGTATGTAGAGGAATATAAACCTCTATACAATGTAGCAAAGGTACAAATCTCAACAGGTTCGTTTGCACAAGGTGATATTTTAGGTAATGGCACCACCATTATGGAAGTCTCAGAAGTACAAAATAAAAAGTATAATGAGATTAAAACAAACATTAGTTTCTTGGATTTTGCAGAAACTGATATTAAATTCCAGTATGCACCTACAACATCTACAGGCGCTAACTCTGGGGGAAGTACTTATGAAACTCTTGTTGTTGGTGAAAGAAAACAAACAAGTGTCGAAATGGCAGTTTATTCTAAATCTAATGAAACTGCAACATTAGGGGGTGATAAATCCTTTAATAGTAAAGTCACTTTCACTACAACAAACAACTATGTATCACCTTTAGTTGATATGACTAGATCAAGTTTTGTAGGAACTTGGAATGATATTAACAATGATTCTACAGGCGAAACATACAATAGCGGTAATGCAAAATCTAGATTTATTTCTAAGACTGTGATATTGGCTCCCGGACAAGAAGCAGAAGATCTTAAAGTTTACTTGGCACAACGGATGCAATTCCCTTCAGATATTGAAGTGTATGGTAGATTCCTTGCTAAGGAAGATGACGCCGAGTTCAATGAATTGGACTGGTTTAAACTGGATATCGCTGAAAGTCCTGATGTAGGTGTACAAACAGGCTTTGGAGATTTCACATACACTATTGCTGATGCAAATCTAAATAATGGTGTCCTAGAGTATACTACTGACCGAGTAGATGCTATCACAATTGTAGGTGGTGGTTCAGGATATACTTCTGCTCCAACTGTAACATTCTCAGGTGGTAGCCCTAGAAGACCTGCAACAGGATTTGCGGTATTGTCGGGTGACCAAGTTACAAGTATTATTGTAACAGATCCAGGTCGTGGGTATCAAAGCGCACCTACAATTACAATGACTGCTCCTGGTACGGGTACAACTGCAACTGCAACATGTACAACGGGTACGGCAACTTACTCGGGTATTAAGGCGTTTGCTGTTAAGATTGTATTTTTATCATCCAATACTTCTAGAATTCCAGAGGCAAGAGAGCTTAGAGCTATTGCATTACAGGCATAAATAAATGGAAAGCACAAAAAGTTTTAAAAGAGATGAAAAATCTGGGGCACTTATAAATGTGGACCATGATGGACTCGCGGCTTACCGTGCAGAACGAAATAGAAATAAACAAATATCCAAAGTTACAGATGATATAAATAGTTTAAAGTCAGAGCTCTTTGAGATTAAAGAAGCGTTGAAGTTAATAATCGAACTAAAAAAGTAGGAAAAACAAATGTCTACACTTACAACAAGAGCCGGTAAAGGTACACCTCTCACTAATACTGAGGTAGATACAAACTTTACCAACTTAAATACCGATAAATATCAAAGCGGTGATAGTGTTGCATTTGCAGGAGTAACCTTTACAGGCACTTTGACCGCGGGTATTGATGCATCTGTTTCGGCGGCTGGATCAGCTCAAGGTGATGCTCAAGCATTAACAAAAACATATAACATCGTTAATACAGCAAGTGCCAACCAAGGTGTGTTACTTCCAGATTGTGCGGCGGGTGTTCGTGTAACTGTTTTTAACTCTACTGCAAATACAATTAAAATTTACCCTGCATCAAGTGAAGCAATTGATGACGGTGCGCTCAATGCATCTATTTCATTGCGACCAAATAAAGTAAAAGAATTTATTGGTGTTTCTGCTACACAATGGAATACAATTAACGACAATGTAGAAGACCTAGACAATACATCTGTAACTACTGGTTCAATTTCAGTAAGTGGTGAGACATCGCTTTTAGGTGATTTGAAACTAGGTGTATCAGGTACAGTAACAGCCGCGGGAACAACACAAGGTACGGCGACTGCTTTATCTGAAACTGTTTCAGTTATCACTACCGGAACTGCAAACCAAGGGGTTAAGTTAAAAACTGCTGTGGCTGGTCTTAAGGCTGATATATATAATACAACAACCGCAGATTTAAAAGTATATCCAAATACATCAGATTCAATTGATGGTGGGTCTGCAGATGCGGCTAAGATACTTCCTGCAAAAACAAGCATGAGTCTTGTATGCTCAAATGCTACAAACTGGGAAGTAATTAGACCATTGGCGGTATATGATACAAGCGGCAATATCCTAAACTAAGGTGAAATAAATGGCAGGTCCAGCAAAAATTAAATCTCCCAGTGATACACTGGCCAATGGTGTGGAGGGTATTCAACAGCTCACCGTATCTGAAATTAAGGACTATACGGCAAACATTATCACAACTGCCTTTGCCGCAACTAAAGATACTGCTTCACTTGATGTTACTACGGGTAGTGTCCCTGCAGGTTATACCGAAGTTGGAACATTTAATGATACTTTTTACACTGTTCCTGTGGGCACTCATCCATTAAATACAGGCGATTACAGTACAACTACTTATAGATTAAGTCAAAAGACTTCTACAGCAACAGATAATAAAACAGCCGTTCCCTTGCGTACTACAGATGCAGGTACACTTGAGGAATCTTCAGATACTGAAATTGATACTGAAATTTTAGACCTAGTAATTAAGGCAATGGTAGACGGTGATAGTAACACTGCTGGTAGATATTGGTTGTCTGCATCAGCACCTGCAGGTGGCACATATGTATCTCGAGGCACCTTAACCGATACTCAGACTGATGGTACTACTGTAACTAAAACTTTATGGCAGAAAACTGCCGCAACAACAGTGCCTTCAAGTACAACAAACAGGACACTTACTAAGTATGACACGGATGGCATAACAGAATTTTCAACAAGTGAATTACAAAGTCTTACCAACCGTATGCGTAATCGTATTATTACTTCTGAGATAGGTAAATATGTATTGGCTTCATCCGCACCTGGAACAGGTACCTGGCAACAGCTAGGGGAAACAATGACGGACCAGCGTAAAACTTATAGTTATGTTAATTATACTGGTAGCTATACCGGTACATATAGCGGTACATATACTGGGTATTATTCAGGTACATACTCAGGCGCATATGTTGGGTCCTATCCAAGATTCTTTGGTGGGTTCTTAAACGGTAACTTTTCAGGATCTTATACCGGGTTTTATAGTGGGACATACACTGGTAACTATACCGGTTCATATAGCGGTACATATACTGGGACTTATGGTGGTGCAACTCTAAACGCAACTAGTATTACAATTACTAGTAGAAGACTATATGTCAGAATAGCCTAGTCTAAACTGTAGCTAGGTTATGATTGTATAAATAAATTGAATTAATTTTATTATGGAGTATTAGTATGTCCGATGTAGAACTTTCTAAATATAAAAATCCTATCTGGCAAAACAAAGATAACCGCCATCTTGTGTGTGAGATTTTACAATCTGATGGCGAGTATGCCCTCTGCCATGTTGTAGCTGGACCTGAATCTGAAGGTGGTGTTAATAAAGACTTTGATTCTATTATTGCAGAATATGGTTATGAAGAACTTGATAAAAGAACTTTAGAACATAGCAAGATTAAAGAGCAACGGCTAATTGTAGAAAAAGAAGAAGCCGAAGCAAAAGTAATGCGTATGAAACAAGAAGTTTTGTTTAATATGAAACTTGAAGCATTTGAAAGTGACTTAATTCAAAGTTCTGAAGATAAAGATCTGAAAAAACTAATCAGAAAAGCTAGAACGCCAATAGAAGTCCAGGCATATGCTACCATTCTAATTCAAAGAGAATTAGAAAAAAATGCAGAATAATGGCTATGTTTATGTTGCATCTGTAAATAAAGCATATTATAACGCAGCCAAAATATCAGCACAGTCTTTACTAGACTTTTATCCTGAAGCAAAAATATCTTTATTCACACATGCCGAATGGGTTGAAGATTCTGATTATGATATCTTTGACCAAATTATTACGGATAAAATTCCTAACCATATACGAGCCAAACTATGGGCGTTATCACAAACTCCATATGATATAACATTATATATAGATTGCGATACAATGATTCAACATGAAGATATTTCAAATGTCTTTGATTTAATAGGCAATAATGATATACTGTTTACTCGTAATAGACCTTACAATGCACAAATTACCAAACTTTCTGATACAGAAGAAATGATATATCATTGTGGGTTATTTTTGTATCGCAACAATGAAAAAACAAAAACTTTAATGGACAATTGGTATAAGGGTTATTTGGAACAAACAGCCCCTGATTGGAATAGCGACCCGTATCCTTACCAAGTTAGAAAGTGGGATACTTTCACGATGTGGAAATTACTAAATAAAACGGAACATGGTGTTAGAGTGGGCGACTTTCCTCAACCAGACGCAAGATGGAATTTTGTAATTGGCTATCGTCCCTCAGAGTTACAAGGAACCGAAACTGTAATCTTCCATTATACAATAACCGTAGACGAATTGAGTAGAAATGAAATTTATAACATTAAATGATGAAATACTAGATATGCTTAACAAGTACAGTGATTGGTTTATGTCACAAGACTTGTCTAAATTGCATTTTCACCACCACAAAGAATACAATGTAGATACCGCCAGTTCCATTGAATATCTAAAAGAAATTAGATCCAAAATTTTGGGTAAAGGTGAAGGTGAACATGACGGACCACCTGAAATTGTATATAATGCTCATTTTGGACCTGGTAGCAAATCCCCACAAGAACAAAAAGATGCATCCACAAAATTAAATGATGACTTAGTTAAATTTCTGGGGGCTAGACAAAGTGCTGTTCATGTTTATTACCCTAAGGATGGTTTTATGGGTTGGCACTGTAACTGGGATGTTCCGGGATATAACATTCTAATTAACTATAACGCGGGTGATGGATGGTTTAAATACTGGGACTCAGAGAATGAAAGCATTGCTACTATGTATGACCCAGAAGGGTGGTCTGCAAAAGTAGGATATTACGGTGGTAAAGAAAATCCTTTCTGGCATTGTGCAGGTGGTGGACCTAGAATAACTTTAGGATTTGTTATTCCACAAAAAGAAATGTGGGAAATGATGGTTGAGGATATAAGTAAACTATAAATAAATTGTCGGTGGATTCAAGGTGGTATCATGCACTGGCCTAACAAGGAGGTAGTTATGAAACTAGCAACAATGTTGGGTACGATACTTTTTGCAACTTCAGTATCAGCTCAAACTATTATAAGTTATGATGATGGATCTTCATACACACTTAAAGACCGTGAAGAGGTATATATTTCTAATAAGGATAATATCTATTCATTAACAGGCACTACATCTAAAGTCATGCGATTGTACAAAGAATCACCTTGGTCAAAGCGTGACTATGAACCTGAACCAGTTACTGGGGATGAGTTATGTTGGGTATGGGGCGGTATTGCACCTCCACCCGGATATAGTGTTGAAGCGTGTAGGTCAGAACCTGAAGAAGAATGTACCCCAGACGGGTTATCATTTGGAGGCGGGTGTTAATTACAGGGGACACTTAGTCCCCTATTTTTTTGTTCCTATAACCAAGAACCTATCATACTCTTTACGCCCATCCCAAGCAAAATAAGTTTGTTGTATTTGGTCTGATTCGTAAATTTCTTCTAATCCAGATTGTTCAGCTAATTCCTCGCAGGAGTTAACACAATTAATACCATACATTTCCGCAATAACATTACTGTTCTGTAATGCAAACATAGCATAAGGATTTTTTGTTGTTAGTTCCTTTAGAGGGTACATTTGTTCAGTACTTAATGAGATAACAATATCAGCATCTATTTGATTTAGTCTATCAAAGGCAAAGGGAATGTCTAAACAGTCATGTGTAAACTTTATAAATTTTTTCTCGGCATAATGTTTGTGAAATAACTTAGACAACTCTAATGCTTCTTTATCTAAGTCAATACAGTGGATTTCTGCAATATCCATATTCTCACATAACAAAGGGACAATCGGAAGTCCTAACCAAGAGTTTAATATTAAAACTTTAAATGCTCCCTGTTTCATGCCGTTTTCTTCTATGGCACTTCTCAGTTTCTCTACCATCCAGGAAGTAGCGGTTACATGGTTTTCGTGTAATGAATCTTGATAGTCCTTAAACTTATGCGGAAAACTTTTATCAATTTTATACATCGCCTCATTCCAATGAGGTAGATTATTCATTATATTAAAACTTAACATCTTCGCTTTTTCCCATAGAGTCAAAAATACAAATATAGGGCAACTCCCTATATACATGCTTATCAGTATCGTGTGGAAAAATAAATCCTTGGTTAAAGCTGTAGACCCAGCCTATTGGAAACATTTTAAATTTAGATATTCTTCTATGATGAAAGAAGTTATCTAATCCACGATAATACCAAAGTATTTGTTGTTTGTGTTTCAAAAAGTATTTATACAGTGTGTCCGAATCAAAATTATCATTCCAACGCAACACACTTGAGTTTAAGTCGGTGTAAGTATGGGGAATGTGTCTTGTATTTTTATATTGTGTATCAAGGTCGTGCCACCAAGTTTTTACAATACACATACAATCATCCGCCTCAAAGTCTACGATAGGGTCAATGGGCTTTTGTAATATAACATCAAGGTCAAAGAATAGTTTTTCACCTTTCTGTATTACCAACGATGTATCAAACAGGTACATCTTATTCCACCACTTCTGTAAATCATTACCGCCTGGAAATGAAATAACATTAATACTTGGATCTAAATCTTTTGCATCTTCAGTTAAACAGTGAAAGGTAAAGTCGCAACTTATATGTTGCAAACAACTTTCTAGAAGCTGATTTACATGAGAAGCATTATATTTGTTGCCCCACTTTACAGTGTAAATATTAAGCATTGATTCGTTTTCTCAAATCACTAGTGGAGAATCTATGGTCTCGTTTGTTGAAGTAAAGTTTTATATCTCGTTTGCGGCAAATATCTTTACCAGTGAAATCCTTGTCTCTATACTCCTCACCTAGTATCCTAACATTAATGTGATACATTTGCAGAATATCCTCTAGGTCTTTTTCAGTAGCATACGGTATAATCTCGTCCACATACTTAACAGCCTTTAATTGAGTATATCTTTCAACTATAGTTTGCACCGGTGCATTTTTTTCTTCTCGGTCAACACTAGGATCCATTTGTAAAGCACATATTAGATAGTCACATTGCTCTCTGGCTTCTCGTAACATCTGAACATGTCCTGCATGTAGTAAGTCAAAAGTACTTGCGGTAAATCCTACTCTCATCGCCAATGCTCCAATAACTTAGGGTCTGCTAATTCATCCTGCTTTGTACTGCCCCTAGAAGAGTCCTCAAAGGGCAACAGATCAACATTAAACACACACAGTATACAGTTATCCCTATATTTTCCTACAAGTAAGTCATCCTCATCCCACGAACGACCTCGGTTATATGAATATGCCATCCAGCTAGGCAAATAGTCCCACAACTTCTCACCATACTCACCCCATTTCCAAGAGTGATAATTGTCCGTCCCATCAGTGTATGTAAACCATATTTTTTTCTGATTTTCTAGAACATCATTCCATATGACTTCACACTGGTCATCACTCCATACTTGACAACTTCCATTAGTATATGCTCCATGTGATAGTTTAAACCTACGGGTTTTCATGGGGGCGGGATCTTGCCACCAAGAACGCATCTTAGTAGGCTGTTCCATATTGTAAGTAATGATAGGAGTTAAATCGTTTTGAATAATGATATCAAGGTCAAAGAAGATAAAGCGACCAGTAGGTTTATCATCTGCAAAATTATGAGTATTGAATACAAATGTCTTTGGTCTGTCCCAACATCGTGCCATGCCGTATTTAAAATTGTCAGCACCGAACCAATATTTAGGATGAATGTCAGGAATATCGGGAAAAGGTATAACTTTAACATCGTCATCAATGCCCTCTGCATTGTCAGTGTAACAATAAAAATGGAAGTCAAAGGTATCGGGAGTATGTCGTTTAGCCATGTTCTTTAGACGATTGACGAAATGCGGACCATACTTAGTACCCCATTTACAGCATATGTAATTTACTCTCATTGGCATTTACCACATTTTAATTTGCAGATGCTTAATGGCTTATTCTGCAGATGTTCGCTAATATTACTAAAGTCACTATTATACATGATTTCATTTATTTTAAAAGAGTTAAGACTACCATATTGGTAATTATATGGATAGTCAATTGGGTGATAGGGATACAACTTATTCTGCAATACATCACGAGCAATAAAAGAACAGGGATACATATTTTTGGTAGGGCTTACAAAGAAGTACTGTTCTTTTCTAGCGGCACACCAAATTGGTTCCTTTGTCTTTGTAATGTCTACCGGCATTAATGTTTCAACTGGCTTCTCAAAGGACTTGAGAGTAGATAAGTTTACTGGGTTGTTTTGTGACAATACCTTTTCTACTGCGGACTGCTGGTCACTAACTTCCTTTTTATCCGCAAGGTAAACTACATCAACATATTCAAACTCTCGCTTATCTGTAAATGTGTAAACAGCAACATTAGTTCCTTTGTCTTTAAAGTACTTACATATTTCCTTAAAGTCCTTTACATTACTTGGCTCTGTAATCTCAGGAAAAAATGTAACCCAGTCTACATTATAGTTATCAAATATGCGTTTAATGTCTACTATAGTAAGCATCTCATCTGCTATAAAGATATCGTTAAATGGGTTACCCGTATCATTACTTTTGTATGACAGGTCAATTACGGCGTTCCTAGGGGGCGTCTTATACAGTGGGTCATATAAATCACTATACTTTTCACTATACTCCTCAAAGAACTGCAACAGGGTTCGCTCCTTTGTGTCCCCCTGCATTAGTTTTAGAGTTTCTTCTTTAGGTAATGGATTGTAAAAACGCTCAAAGATTGTTGCGAAGTCTCTTCGGTAAAAAAGAGTCTTGAGATACTTTACACGATATTCCTCATAATCAACAACTACATCCTCGAATGTTTTACTCCAAAAGAATGACTGGTCTTTTTTAGCAATGTCCTCGGTAGGAAACAACTTTACAAAATGTTTATGTAAAGATATTAAGTCGCCTTGTAGATACAAGTCTTCTGCCCACTTCAACTCCCACTTGTCTAAATCATTTAACTTTTCAAAGGGTAACATACGCAACTTTTCAAAGTTCTCAAACCCGTGCCAGTTAATAAGTAAATCAAAGTCATCTAACTCATCAAGCCCAATGCTCTTATCACCTGGTACTCTATTCTGATTAAACAGTACTAACTTAGATTTGTCATTTCTTTCTGCGTAGTTATAACTGTAATAGTCATCATGGGGTAAGAATTTCCAAAACATATCTTTTTCTTCATAGGGTCTGATATGTGTGGGTAACCGCCATTGATGATAATTGTCACTGCCCTTATAAAATGTTTTGAATACTACATCTTTATGTTCTAACACATCTTTGTAGATATGCTCGCACTGCCAATCCCACCACATCATACAACTAGAGTTAAAATATGTACCTCTGATGTTTTTAAAGAACCGGTCATTCATTTGACCTTCAGGCTGCCAATGTGAATATAACATATGGGGTTCAAATGCAAGTTCATAAAAGTCTGAAATATCATTTTGTATTATGACATCTAAATCAAAGTAACAAAAAGGACCTTGTACGCCTAGCCAATTATGTGCATTGAATAACAGATACTTAGGTCTGTCCCATGAATAGTGTTCCTTGTTGAACCAATACTTAGGATGTAAGGGCTCAACATCGGGTATTGGGTGTACATTAACATCACTTATAATACCTTCACTATCATCTGTAAAACAATGGAACTGAAACTCGTAGATATAGTTTCTCTTTACCATATTGTAAAGATTGTTTACATAATCAGGTGAGTAGGCATTACCCCACTTTATGCAAAGAAACTGCATCATAATATTGTTGTTTCACCTCAGGGAATTGTTCTTGTCCATTTAATAATGCTATTGTATATTCTGGTCTATACTTAAAATTATCCTTGTCTGTCTCTCTATCGGCACCATAAACAAAAGAATAAATTAATCCTTTAGGGAAGTGGTCAAACTTAATCGGCTCATGCCATAAGAAACGGTCATCACCATGATATTTAACCATATAGTAATCTTCATTCGATAAAAAATGTTGTACAATATGTCCACAAGTACCACTTTTCCATAACATAACACTAGAGTTATAGTTACCCAAATAATTCATTTCTATATTAGCTTGCCCTGTTGTAGTGGGAAAACTTTTATCTTTCCAATGTGTGTAACAGACAGATGGATTATAACTGATATAATTCCAGATGTCAACTATATCTTTTTGTATATGGACATCTAAATCTAAATATAACACATCTCCAATGTTCTCAATACCAAACATCAATACCTTATTAAATGTTTCATACTCGGGGTTGATTGGCATGGTTTTTATATTGGGATGTAAACCTGTAGGGTCATCTGTTAGACAGATGTAGTTATATTGACCTTGAGTAGCGGCATAAATAACATTAACATCATCGGAAGAATAC
>Ga0209037_1000050_pt1 | contig 35113 bp, 3 predicted proteins | sample SaaInl25SG_5_DNA_FD_188225 | JGI IMG/M metagenome (GOLD analysis project Ga0209037, IMG submission 188225) | Marine microbial communities from expanding oxygen minimum zones in the Saanich Inlet - ESP_125SG_5_DNA (SPAdes) (version 2) | ecosystem: Environmental > Aquatic > Marine > Intertidal zone...
TCCAGCAGCAGCCTTCCTGGAAGTGGCTACCTCGGCAGCCATTTTGACAAACGGAAACGCAGAAGTGATTTACAAGGCTGCTTTCACTTCACCACTCGTCATATCTTCTACGCTTCAGCATACTGTGTTTAGCTGTGCGATCAATCAGCTCGACGGAATCGTACGCATCGGGTCAACACCTACCAAGCTGCACCAATTTACGTCCACGTGCACGAGAACGGTACCTTGTCGAACACAGCAAGCAAATGTTGATGTATCGATCACATTTATCTTGTCACCTAAAGCGGAAGATTCTTCTTTGCTTGGCAGTATTTCTCACGACCGCCAAGTTAGTGCAGGAGATAACTCTGCCGTCGTCATGCCGCCAGCCATGCTTGATGCAGCCTTACAGCTTGCCGCTAGCTTACAACAAAGCTCGTCCCCCGCTGTTCTGCAGATTCCAGCTGGCATTGATGGTTATTTTGTTACGGCACCGAGTGGACAGGTTGACGTGTGGGCAAGTGCTGCTGAAGCATCTCGCAACGTTTCAGATCACTCCATGTTTGTGGAGGGTAGCAATATGATCCACCTAGCAGGTCTCGCTGTGAAGGATGTTCGGGTTGCGCACCAAGAACGTCCTGCAGTAAGAAATAGCAATATCGACATGAATGCTGCTAACACAAAATACGAGATTGTGTGGAAGGCGACAGGAGCTGGCTGTCTCATCAGCGGTGCGAGCTTTGAGCATCAAGCATCAACACAAGTCGCAAAGCATTGCCCAAGTCGTCATGCGGTGACAGGTATCCAGGTTGGTCAGCATATCGTGGCTGATATGACTCAGAACGTTTCCATTCAGACGATCGAGTCTCAGGGTGATGCAACGAAACAAACTGTTGGGGCAGAGATATGGGGTGTGCTGCGATGTGCAGCTCCTGAAACGCGGGGTATTACAGCATTCCATGGTTGTGACAGTGACTCTACGACTGTGTGTGCACCACCATCAGAGTGTATGCAGGGTTACGGATCTCACGGAGTCACACTTCGGAGTGGGTCGATGCGCGTTCCTAAGCTTCAGCGCTTGACTGCGCCGTCTGTTGACCACGCTTTACCGGAATTACCGTTGACTGAAATGGCGACGACGATACTTCACTCGGCTGAAGAAACTTCTTCTCCACGAACTTCTTTGCTGATTTCACCACAGTCGTGTGAGTTGATTCAACCTGCATCAGAGGGCGCTTCATATGCCACGGGAGGTCTCGGAGGGCTCGGTCAGATCGTCATGGCGTGGAACATAAAGAAACACGCTCTGTATGCTACTCTAGTTGGTCGATCTGGACGTGTTTCCAGTTTGGAACGAACTTTCTTCACGTCACAAGCAAACATTGTCATGGTGCGTGGCGATGTTTCGAACAGAGATGAGGCACTCGCCTCAGTGTCAACCTCGCTTGTTCACGTCAGTCAAATCTTTCATGCTGGAGGGATACTTCAGGATGCCATGCTCCCAAATCAGACAGCTAGAAGCACAGGTGTAGTCATGGCTCCCAAGAGCGCTGCGATCTCGCGCATAGACAGGATCACGTGCTGCAATTGCGTACGCGAAAGTGTGCTTTTCTCCTCGGTTGCATCGCTTCTGGGATCCAGTGGACAATCCAACTATTGCGCCGCCAATGGTTGGCTCGACGCGTTTGCACGCTGTGCAGTTACGAGGGGTCAAAACACGACGAGCATACAATGGGGTGCGTGGAGTGGCGAAGTTGGGATGGCAGCAAATGACATTAGCACTATTGAGCGCATGGAGCGCCTCGGAGTCGGTGTAATGTCTCCTGACCAGGGTCTTACTGCACTCAGGTCGGTCATTTGTCTATCCGGTCACCCCGTTATCACTGCGAACCCGTTCATATGGGATCGGTTCCTTCGTACGATAACACCCGTGCCACCAATTTTTGACTCCTTCGTAGAGTCTTTTGCGATGAGGACGGCAACACCGGCGACTGAATGCACTAAGCAGGCAGCCGCAATCTCGGAGCCCCCCTTAGCTTTAGCTTCAGACATCCAGGCCAAGATTGCAGGTTGTGTGCGTTCAATTCTTGGAACCGATGTGGCTATCGACGAACCACTCGTAGACGCCGGGCTCGACTCGCTCAGCGCGGTTGAGCTCAATGACACAATTTCGAGTGCGGTCGGAATGGAGCTTCCTAGCACCATGATGTTTGACTATCCTTCCGTTGGCGCAATGTCGGATTTTGTTGTATCGCAGATACAGCCACGGACCTCAGGTCCTGCAACAAACGTCGTCAGCACGCGTGATAATGTGCAAGGCGTGGATCGCCGTGGTCTTATCTGGGTTGTTGGATCATCCAGTCGAACCTCGTGCGACGCTCTGAAGTATGACTGTCCAGTGGATGCGATAACACGTGTCCCGCTCGATCGCTGGAGCCTCGACACTTCTGACAACAACGCTCAGGTTCAGGCACGCTTCGGAAGCTTCATCGTCGGAATCGATGCTTTTGACCTCGACTTATTCAATATGTCAATTACAGAGGGTGTGCTTCTCGATCCGCAGCAGCGCATGCTCCTAGACGCTGCGCTTGAGGTCAAGTTTGGCGTCGCGACGGTCGGATCTGAGAGATCTGGTGTAACTGTTGGCATATCTGGCAATGAGTATGGAAGAATGGCCGATGTTGTCAGCGCGTACACCGCAACTGGCGGCGCTCTTTCTGTTGCATGTGGGCGCATATCCTACACGTTCAGTCTGCAAGGCATCTGCCTCGCAATCGACACGGCGTGTTCATCTTCTCTGGTAGGCTCGCACGTCGCGATGCAGAGTATTGCAAACAGCGAGTCTGATAATGTCACGTCCTGTGGTGTGAACGTTACCCTTAGCCCTGTGACGAGTGAAATGTTCAGCAAGGCTGGCATGCTTTCGAAGGACGGCAGGTGCAAGACCCTTGATGCAAGCGCCGACGGTTACGTGCGCGGAGAGGCATGTGTAGCACTTGAGCTTCGCGCTCCAGACAAGGCATGTCCACCTTCACTGACGGCAGGGGTACTCATCGCATCTGCAGTCAACCAAGATGGACGGTCGAGCTCGTTGACGGCCCCTAATGGTCCCTCCCAGCAGCGTACAATCCGCTGCGCTTTGCAAACAGCGAGAATTGACTCCAGCGATGTTGACGGGCTCGAGATGCACGGCACAGGAACATCACTTGGAGACCCGATCGAGGTCGGAGCGGCGCATGCTGTGCTCATCGAGCATACGACGCGCAGCGCGCCTCTAGCACTCTCGGCCATGAAATCATGCATGGGACATACTGAGCCCTCCGCAGGTCTTGCTGGATTATTTTGCGCACTGCGAGGGACAAACCTGGGCAGCGTTGGCGGCATTTGCCACCTGACGCAAATCAACCCTCACCTGGCGAGCCTCACACGGAATGCCACATCAACCGACGTCGTTGCTCTGTCGCTTCCCAGACAGCTTGTCGCGTTCGCGATCTATTCGGTGCAACGACACAACCGTGGTGTAAGTTCTTTCGCATTCCAAGGCACCAACGCTCATGTTGTCGCAGCACCTGTGACAGGGTCAGACGTCGCGGTCTTGAGTCGTGGACAGACAGTTCCCTGGCGCCGAGAGCGAGTGTGGCACATGCCACTTCGGCATCCTCTACTGCAAAAAGCCTACACAAAATCTGCAGACGACGTTGCACGATTCGACGTATGCGTGACCTGCCCTGCACAGACACATCTCTGTGACCACCGCGTGAGCGGTAGAGGTCTCCTTCCAGCAGCAGCCTTCCTGGAAGTGGCTACCTCGGCAGCCATTTTGACAAACGGAAACGCAGAAGTGATTTACAAGGCTGCTTTCACTTCACCACTCGTCATATCTTCTACGCTTCAGCATACTGTGCTTAGCTGTGCGATCAATCAGCTCGACGGAATCGTACGCATCGGGTCAACACCTACCAAGCTGCACCAATTTACGTCCACGTGCACGAGAACGGTACCTTGTCGAACACAGCAAGCAAATGTTGATGCATCTTTTTCTTTTAGGTCATTTATAAAGGACAAGTCAGCACAAGATTTTATGCAAGCAATAGCACTTGGTCATTCTTCAGCATTACAGCCCGCACCGCTCCTGGACATAACTGAGACAGTTAACACATCCGATATTATTGCCATCGATATTCATCTTCCTGCATGCTCCGATTTGAAGAACACCAGTTGGTCTGATCAATGTTCGATTCCAAAACGATTCGCAGTTTCAGCAAGTACGGGCTTCGTAACTGAACCAACAAAAGATACCTTGACACATCTGTACGTGGGAATTTTGCGAGTGCCAAGATCCATCTTCAGAGCTGCTTTCGACGAAGATGAAAATGGTTCAACTAAGAATGATGTTTTCGAACAAATGATTTACGCGACATTGTGGGAAGCGTGTCATGTTTCAACATTAATACCACGCTTGCATAATTGTCGTCCTTTGTTAAGAAAATTATTTCACCATCACTGTCAGTCCGCTCACGGTAACATTGCAACAGTGCTTGCACAAGCTCAGGAGACTGCCAAATATGGTTCATCATTGATTGGAACTGTGGAGCTTTCTACACATACATCAACTGCAACTGCGCAGCCAATTACGCCCTGCTCTTCGTTTGCTGTGAATCTGTCCGACCCTTGTGTTGCTAGTGATAGTGCTTTATTTGGAGTGATGCGTGTGCTTTCCACAGAAGCTCGTGGGGTGGCGTGTAGCGGAACCGATTCTGATATCCATAACGTACCACGCTCGTTTGCACATGAATCGAAAATGGTTAAAAGGAATTTCGTAGAGCAAAACGGAGTGCACCATGAGAGTTCCATATTCGCAATTCAATCAAGTGGTTTGAATCGGCACCGTGGCAAAACATGTAGCGTGAAATCATCTCTCAAAAATGGGTTCGGCAGCGGTGACATGAACCATGAGCACAGGCCCAAATCACTAGCACGCCCCGTTGTAGTGCTTGGGGGTTCGGGAGGTCTCGGCAGACTTGTCTCTGATTGGATTTCAAGGGAGAATAAGCATCGATCCTCCAGACTCATATTGCTTTGCCGCTCTGGTTGTTCGAGATCTTCACCCCGCCAATCAATTGAGAATGGTGGTTCTGTCTCCTTTTTACGATGTGATGCAACCTCTGTCGAGGAAGCCAGTTACACTCCTGCTGTCAGCGGCAGAAGTGTTGGAGTCTTCCTTCATAGCAGTGGCGCGCTTGCAGACGCAGTCCTGCATAATCAAACTCCTGGGAAGCTTAATCAAGTTTCATCACCAAAATCAGTGGGACTCGCGTGTATGCATGCCTCAGTACTCGTCCGAGGCGCCACAGACATGTGTGTTCTCTTCTCCTCTATTTCTGCACAACTTGGAGTACCTGGACAGGCGAACTACGGTGCCGCAAATGCATGGCTAGACGGATGGGTAGTAAAAGCTCGACGTTGTGGATTTGCTGGAGCGGTATCCATACAGTGGGGTGCTTGGACGGGTCTTGCTGATGGCGGTGGCATGGCAAACAATGCAAGCACGTTGATCACAGCAAAAAAGCTCGGTATGGGTACCATAAATCCAGATTCTGGTCTGAAAGCGCTGAATTTCATTCTCAACTCGATTAGCACTTCAGTGCTCGTCGGGATATCAACCTTTATTGCAAATCCCTTCGAATGGCAGACTTTCTTGAAGCATATTCCGTCGCCCGTCCCTGCGTATTTCAAACATGTTGCTGACACCAAGCCGCATGATACTCGTTTAACTCTCGAGAACAATGTAGAGAGTCAAGCACACTTGTTGCAGAGAAGTGGATCATCTCGGGCTGATCAAATACTCGATGTCAAGACAAAAGTATCATCAACAGTTGAAGGGGTGCTCGGATATCAAATAAACTCTGATCAACCATTAATTGACGCAGGTGTAGACAGCATGTCTATGGCCGAGCTCGGACGTGCTATCGAGATGGAAGTCAACATGACTTTACCTGCCACAGTCGCATTCGATTATCCGACGATAGATGCTATTGCAGGATACATTGTGGATCAGAAAAATGACAATGTTACACCTGCACTTTCCGCGCCTCGAGCAAAGATAGGTTCGAATATGTCTGGTAAATTAAAACAAGAAGATCTTGCTGCCATCACAGGTGTCGGTGTTCGTTTTTCTGGAGTTGAGGGAGATGACTGTGATTCTATTCAAAAATACTGGGGCCTCATTGAATCAGGGGGGGATGCGATCAGTGTCATCCCAAAGGATCGATGGGATGTTGACACTGAACAAGGCCCCTTCGGGATTTTACGTCGACGTGACCCCGATTCTGAGGCGTACAGTCGCCATGGCAGCTTCATCTCGGATATAGACCTCTTCGACTGCACATTCTTCGAGATGAAAGAAAACGATGCTGCACATATTGACCCTCAACAGCGTATGATTCTCAAGGTATCTGCAGACGCGATACAAACAAGTGGAATTACTGTGAAGGATGCAAAGGGAAGTAATACTGCAGTTTATGTTGGAATCTGCAACAACGATTATGACACGGTGCTTCGAGAGCAGTTGATCGAGTTAGGAATAGAGGGTACAAGCCGCGAAGCTCTCGTAGATGTTGCGGGTGATGTGGCCTTCTCCACATATGCATTTGCTTCTAATCGCATATCTCATGTTCTCGGACTTGTCGGTGCATCAATATCTGTTGATTGTGCGTCTGCCTCCGCTCTTGTTGCAGTAAACATTGCAGTCACAGAAGCACGGCGTTGCCAAGGTCAAGAACTTCGATGCGTAGCTGCCTCTGTAAACTTGATCATGCACCGCAACTTGCATGACCTGCACTCTGCACGAAACATGTTTCCACGCGATGGACGGTGTAAGACTTTTGATTCCTCGGCTGATGGCTTTGAACGAGGTGAAGGTGCAGGCGCAATTATTTCGAGAAATGCCTCAGACATTTCGAACGAGATATTCAAGAAACAAACTCAGAACGTCTCGTTCGAAGACGACGTGTCTCAAGCTGTCGATGACATATCTTACATCGATTATTCGAAGAAGAGTGCACGGAAATTTATCGAGCAATCTGGGGGAAGTGATCCTTCATCACAAGTCAAGAATCATCATCATGACGAGAGAGCATTTGTGTTTGTTCGGGGAAGTGCGACAATTCATAAAGGTGGTGGAGCATCTCTTCGGGCACTTCGCGGACCCGCAATACAGCAGAAGGTATGCAAGGCCCTCGTAGATGCAAATATGTGCTCTGATGAGATTAAGTATGTAGAAGCCTCAGGTCTCGGAGAGCCCCTAGGTGATGCGGTTGAAGTTGGAGCATATCAGGCCGTATTTCAGAACCGCGAGTCCGATGATAAGATAATATTTGGATCTATCCACACAAACATTGGACATCTTGACGGGTGCAGCGGAATGGCAAGCTTCGTTAAGGCATGCTTAGTAACGCAGCAACGACTGGCGCCCCCGATTGTCCACTTTAAGTCACTTCATTCCCTCATTCGTGGACATGAGTGTGATGCTGAGTCCCGCGCAAAAGAGATGGGACATACTTGGACTGCAGTGAATATCAAGCAGTTTCCAGCAGCTTTTCCAATGAGCAGATCGCCGATGTTTAGCGCCCTTAACTTCGGTGATGTACAGGAAATTAACAGGAAACCTCTGTGCAGTGCATCGGTCAGCAGCTTTGGTTTCGGTGGTACGATGGCGCATGTAATTACGGATGCAGCGGGAACAGAAAATTTTACCGAGCTCGCTGAGCCCCTCTCTTTCCGAAAATCAATCATTCTCAAGCGTTCAGGACAATCGAAACATCAACGCACGCATCCTCTTTCATCTGAATTGTTCGCGATGGTAGAGAATGTGATACTTCTTGCTCTCCGAGACACTGTAGGTCCCATACGTGACATACCTCGTGTTGGTAACTTCATCCAAGACCAATGCCCTGCTTCATCTATCAATTTGACAAAGCCCTACGATCCCAATGATGGAACAAGCGAGCAGCCGTTGAATTTGTCTTCCATGGAAGTTCAAGATCTTGAGCTTCGGCTTCGCGATCGTCTTGGCGCTCCCTTCCTCCCTGCTGGAATTGTGGCTGCAAATCCAAGTATTACACGCCTTTCTGAAGCGGTAATTCGATCAATCATCATGAACCAGCTGGCTCAAGGATTTAGTATCGACGCAGTTGTTACATCATGGATATCGTCACATACGCGACGACATCAGTTGGAGCCTGAGCGTCAACGCTCAAGTTTTGTACTTCCATCAATGCAAAAAGCTTCGCGGCGAATGGTTTTCGTACTTGCGAATCCGCGATCGGGCAGCACGCTCACCCAATTGGTTCTCAATGCAAATCCAAATCTTTTCGCACCCCAAGAATTGTATTTGTTGCAGTTTTTTACAATGGACGAGCGTAGACGGAGACTAACTGGACAAGGGCTGGATGGATGGATCCATGAGGGTCTCCGAAAAGCAGTTATGGAGCTCCGTGAATGTGACGCATCAGCAGCGAGCATGATCCTACAAAAGCTTGATACACTAGATACGAGGCAGGTATATGAGTTGCTCCAAACTTGGGCTGGTGAGCGCATTCTCATCGATAAGACTCCCCCGTATTTATGGTCAAAAGACACTCTGCAACGTGCGCAGGATGTGTTCAAAGACGCGCGATACATTTTTGTATATCGCCATCCACTTGCAAATATATCTTCGATGGCCAAAGAAATCATTCGATGGGAGAAACTTAATACTGCTCTGCATGACATTACTGACGCAGAAGTGAATACTGAGCGGCAAAATCTTATCAAAAGCGGAATCGGATCAAAACCGGCTGTGGATCACGCATTGTGGCTTCAAGCCGAACATCTTTGGGCACTCGGTAATTCTAACGCGCTCGATTTTCTTGAAAGCATACCACGTGAACGTAAGCTATGCTTATCGTATGAAGATCTTGTGACAGGGCCTGAATTGTCTGCGCGAGCGATGTGTAAAGTGATCGATGTTCCTTTTCATGTAGATATGGTAAACCCATACAACAAGCAGAATATCTTGACGTTTGCCCCAGCATGTAAGGGAGGTCTTGGTGCAGGTGACCCGCATTTGCTAGAGCGAAGGCATGTTGATCCATCTCTTGCTAATGCATGGCGCCACACAAAGCCCCCTCAATCACCTTCACCATTTGTCAGACATATAGCCAATTTACTCGCCTATCGCCTTCCAATGTGGAAAGAGCCAGTATTGCGCAGCAGCATTCCAAATATGATTGAAAGGCTGAATGGAAATGTCACTGGACCCGTCGCAATCTTTATCCATGATGAAAGTGGCGAAACTATTTCTATGCGACCTATTGCCGAGCGTCTACCTTGTGCAGCTTTCGGAGTCCGTGCTATGTCGACTAATGATGATCGTCAACAGGATCATCCGAATGAGTTGGGATTCGATTCGCCGAGTGAAAGTTTGGCTTCGCTTGCACGTCGATATCGTTCTATAACACGAGAGCAGCTAAATTTATCTGTTGGTGATCAGGTGATTTACGTTGGAACCGGGATCCTTGGCTCAAAGATCGCCAAAGAGATGGCAGCGCAGCAACAGCTCGCCGCATCTCACCTAGTATCTACTGAACAAGTCCGATCGTGGGAATCATCCACAGGTGAACCATCAATTGCAGGTCTTCTACTCCTTGATGAAGAGGAAGAGATCCCATCAAAGTCTTTAGCCCAAAATGTGTATGCACTGTTTGCAGTTGCCAGGGGTGAGGGAACATCCGAGCTGTTTGCGCATGCAGATGTCATGTCATTTCAACAGTTTCAAGAGGGTCTTTGTAAAGCCAACGGACATCGATCGCCACGGGCGGCACTCGAATATGCTGAAATGTACAGGAGAAAATCATCTCAAAGTGAGTGGGACAGGCGCGTGAATAAGGCACTTCACACTACTCGACTTGGATTGAAGCTCGCAGCTGAGCACGTTTTCAAATCGAAATTTTGTGGTGCCACTCTGATCGTAGCAAGTGCTGAAGTACGCAGAGATAGCAACAAAGACGTTGACGACGCCAAAAACAGTCCGAACATCATGCGTGAAGATCGTATGGAATGGAACGAGAGCCTTGGACTTTCCCATGTCGATGAACTTGCAAATCTTTTCATCGCCAAGCTGTTGCAACAAGAGAAACATTGACTGCGCTCCCAGTGGAGTAATCGGATTAAAAGTCGTAGTGAAGTAGGCAGATGAGTATCTAGCTAGCTACGAAAGCAGTAGATAGCTCGAAAGCCAGTAGCTACTACTAGCTAGCTAGCTAGCTAGTAGCTAGTGAGTGAGTGAGTGAGTGATGATAGTCTAGCTCTGTCGTGATGTACAATGTAGTACGTATGACGACAAGCTACCTTCGTACATGTGATATCTCCCTTCGTTCGGTACTTTCGTTACTGACGAAAGTAGATTAGTTTTTACTACTACATTAGACTATTGATGTCGAACATACAAGTACCATGGTAGTCTACAATTGTACAAATACAACATTCTCCTCATCAACATACGTGTTTTTCTCAAACTTCCCACTTATTAATACCAACCTTCAACAGTGCGATCCATATTAAGAAAATGCTGAGACAAACAGAAAAGACACATATCCGAGTCGCAATATTTTGCTGAACGACACCGTGCTTACGGATAGAACTTGATGTTCTTCTTCGCTGCTCAGCCGAGGATCCAGTTAATAATGAGCCGTGAGTTTGTTGTGCGCCTAGGATGCAATTCGCAAGTGCGGTTGGAGTTGTGAAATCAAACACTTTACCATTCGAGAAGCTGAAACCAGGCGGACCAAGTTCTTCTAGCTTCGTCTGAAGCTGATGAATGCGCAGTGAGTCAAATCCAGCTTCAACAAGGTTTGACTCTGCATGAAGTGTCTCTGATCCATCAGAATTTAGAATCTGGAGAACCTTATCTAGCAAGACTTGGTACGATGTTTGCCAATCGCTCTCTTTGGCACTGCAATCTGTCTGTTCAGTGATTGACGTGTTACATGCCACGCTGCTCTTTGATTTCCACAAATTGGAAACAAAGTGCATACACCGTGAGAACGTTTGAAACAGTTTGAGAAACCTCAATTTTGGACTTAGCAAGAATGTTGATCGTTCATCGGCTAGCTTAAGCTCCTTCTGAATTATTTGTTCATCTGACGTTAAAACAATCGTGCATATTCCTGTTACTGTCCACGAACTGCACGAGGCAAAATCCGTTAAACCATCGAAACGTTTCATAGAGCTAAACATCCTTGTGCACCAGTTGTGCTCGATATCTTCAAGGATCGCGCTAGGGAGCTTCGATGCCTCCACTGATATAATTTGTCGCCGACAATACATGTTATCCGTGTCGAAGGCTAACATTGTTAAAGGTATACCAATGACGTCACGTTGAATCGAACCCTGACAAATTAATTTCTTTGGTCGGATATTTAAAGAATGCATCCACCTGAATCTCTGTTTTCTCGTCATGGCTTCCTTTGCGTACAAAGAAGTGTTTGCTGTTGAGCACAATAGCAAAGGAGCACGATTAATCGCGGATACGTTTTCCTTGGATGCGGTGATATTCCCACCGTGCATATGCAGCCTAATATTGATCTTATTCTGACCAATCACATCAATAGACGACGGAAGTGATATTGACACACATGAAAGCTGTTGTCGGTCTTCAACGTTTCCCGACTTAACGGTTGTAAGTGTTACTGATGTAACAATGAATAGCAAGGCCTCCGCTGAAATCACTTTCTTGCTTCGGCTTAAAATGGATTCTAGCATACAAGCGGTATTTGGAGTAGTTAAGTCGACTTGAATAAATGTCGAAAGTTCATTCATTGAGTTCAACGTATGAGTACGCGCTCTTGCGAGAATTGCTGGCAACATTGGCACACACCAGAAAATGGCACGCTCTGAAGCTATACTTTGATGTTTCAGCATGTCCATGTTGTTATCTCGCGCACATATAACTGCGTGGGCATTGGTGCCCTGAAATGCGAAGCTCGAAATTCCAGAAGTAGGGACCTTTATCGAGCTCATTCCTTCTTCTCCTTCGTGAATTGCTGCGGACCCACGATTTTGTCTCGCGATGCTAAAAGAAGTCTTCTTGTCGGCAAGACGCTTTATGACTTGTACTGCATGGGGCGTTAGTGCCCGCAAGTGCTGAAGCTTCCCCCCCCCTCGTTGAACGAGTTGAATTCCTGCATGTAGCAGGCCGAAGACGCCTGCAGCAGCCTCGGTATGTCCAACTGAAGACTTCACGGCACTAAAAGATACTGGTAAGCAGTCACTCGCCAAACCTCGACTTCTGGCCCCTTTAAACTTTTCGACACCGTCCCGCATCGCTTTCATTACCGCAAAAGCTGCTCCGAACTCAATTGGGTCGCCCAACTGGGTACCCGTTCCATGCATTTCAAGGGCATCTTCTATATCTTCAAGATTTGGCACGGCAGCTCGAACTGCCGAAGTCAGAACCGCTTGCTGACTTGGTCCATTTGGAGCTGTGAGTGCTCCGCTACGCCCATCTTGGTTTGTTGCAGATGATACAAAAGCCAGAGCGGCAGCACGTGCTGCATTCGCCGCCGCTGTGGCCACTGGTGCCGATGAATCAACTGTAAACGACCAGAGCGGGAGAGTCCAGGTTGCTTCAGCCCGAACATAACCGTCAGCAGATGCATCAAATGTCTTGCATCTGCCATCAGTAGCAAGCATCCCTGCGGCTGAAAAAATCCTGGTGATGTGGGGTGCAAGGATTAGTGTTGACCCAGCAGCTACGAAACCAGCAATTGTTGGCCCTGTTCCTCCGACAATTTCACCCCACGCGAAATGTGCGGCGACGAGAGAAGATGAGCACGCAGTATCTACAGCAATGCACGGACCGCGGAAACCAAAGATGTATGATATTCTACCACATGCAACCGAAACAGCTACTCCCGCGCCAACATAAGGGCTTGGAATTTCATCAACGGCAACTGGGATTATGCGGGAGTAATCAATAACTGAAATACCAACTGCCACCCCAACGAGTCCAACTGATCCACGCGAGCTCGATGATAATGTAGGCAGACCCATCGCAGCTGCAAATACTTGTGCGGATGCTGGCGAAATAGTGAGAGCATGGGTTGCCTCGAGGAGCTGCCGCTGCTGCGGGTCTGTAAGGGCTGCTTCAGTTGCTGATAACGAAAAAATTGATATGTCAAAGCGTGAAACAGAAGGGATCCAAGCACCGAAACGCCCTGCAGCTGTCGTAGTCGCATTATTCGATTCAGCTTGATCGATGACGCCAGCAAGATCGTGATCCCATCGTTCATATGAAGGAAGAGTGGAGACGTTATCATCACATCTAGTCAGTGAAAATGATATGCCAGGACCCTCAGGGGCAAAACCTGCGTATCCTAGTATAGCAACGTTGCGGGATCTATCCCTTGATCTTGTCATGTTCTCAGCAACGTCTGCTGCAATTCGAATTTCCGACTTGAGTTTTGCCTGCATATGCATATCACTTTCATCCACGTTAGTGTTTACGACCAGATATTGTGCTAGCGCGTCGATTGATGGGTAATCAAATGCAGCAGTTGCTGGAAGCTCAACACCGTATGCTGCCTCAATTTTATTTTTTAGTTCTATCCCAGCGAGAGAGTCAACTCCACTTTCCATTAGTGGATCTGACCGACTAATATTAACAGAGGTTACCTCGTGAACAATACGCGTTACATTATCAACAATGGCATCAAGACGCTTCGATTCGTCGGCAAGATGGACGACGGCGTGTTGAGCATCAGCTTCTTTGGTGCTCTTTGTATTTGCGGTCATTTTCATTCCATCTCTCACGTCGTCCGTTGCAAATATTACACCATCTGAGGATTTGATACGATCAAAAAAACTCGGAGTTGGTCTGGAAAATACGGAAAGAAACGTGTTCCAATCAAAGGGGCTAACGGCAATGACTGCAGAGCGTTGACTGTCGTTGAGACCTGCGATCATCCAAGAGAGGGCATTCAGACCTTCCCAAGGATCCAATGCGCCAACGCCCATTCGTCTCGTCCGTTGTACAATGCTGGCATCTGCCATCCCTCCTCCTGACCACGCACCCCATTGGATGCTAATTATTAATCGCCCAGCTGCCTTTGTAGAGCTTGCAGCTGCGTCAAGAGAAGCATTGGCTGCGGCATAATTTGCCTGTCCGGCAGCGCCTAAAAGCGCAGTGATAGAAGAGAAGGCAATAATTGTGCCAACAGCACCGGCAGAAACTGCTGTTGAGGCAGAAAGACGGCTGAACCCTGTCACCTTTGGTGCCATGACAACTTGAACGCCTCCAAATGTCTGCGACGCAACATTTGCATCAGCAAGTATCCCCCCTGCATGAACGATCGCAAATCCGGGTGAAGCGCTACATTGACTGACAGCAGTTTGAGTATCCTCGGATGAACTGACATCCGCGTTTACCATTTTAACTTGTGATGCCGAAAGACACAAATCCCTAATTACTCCAGATGACTTTTTAGAGCGGCCGCTTCGAGACGATAAAACAAAATGTTGAATAGTACCACGAGTTGCCAACCAAAGACTGGTATGTGCGCCTAGCGCACCAATTCCACCGGAAATAAGCGCAGTAGACGCATCAGGATGGACGGCCATTGTCGAGCCATCATGCCCGGCAAGTACAAAAAGACGGTTTGTCTGACTCTGTTTTGATATTACTTTCTGCACGCAAGGTCCGGAACCTGACGGGGCAAAGACTACAGAATTACGCGCCTGACACCATTCAGGAACTGAGCCTATACTGTCAGAAACAAAATATGTTTTTTCCATCCTCTCTGCCTTCAAGAGTTCCATGACGGCGAAATACATTGTTGAAGACTCAGTAGACGAAGCTGGTTGCGCAGCAAAGATACTTGTCATTATGTCATGTACCTGTGCTACAACTCGGGCCGGCTCACCAGCAACCAACATTCGAGGTGCGCGAACAATATTGTTGAGCCCAACTTTGAGATATCGAGAGATAGGCCCTTCGAAGAGCCCGAGAACGTAGTCTCCAACTGCGAAATATGTACGTTTTGTCTCAATCGATTCGACAATAGTACCCATAAATACCCGACATCCATGGGAAATATGAACCGAACTCGAAACATCAGCCTCATATTTTACTCTGAGAGCATCGTTTGGAGAAAATGTTGAAGCTATGACGTGAACAAGAACGCTTCCAGGAGATGAGATAGTGGGAGATGATTCAAAACGTGTTTTGGATGCTGAGGCGATTCCGGGTATCGTCTCTGTTGACCCGTGTCTAAATGCACCGTAGCGACAATCGATATTTCTACCGATTCTGTGTTTTAAGTCAATAGCGTCTGAGTGTTTTGAATCATGTTGCACTGGGTCATGACCGGTGAGTTGTTCTGTGCGGTTTATGTCGTATGAGGAGATGATGGATCCAAACAACTCCTGATTAAATGTTCGTGCAAGCGCGTGTTGAGCTGCTCCACGCGAAACAACGAATATATCGTCACGGCATCTCGCTGCCTCATGAAGCGCACCGGTTGTTGAACTTCCCCTTGTCATAAAGAGAATGTCATGGTTTTGACGAAATCGTACAACGTCAACCTGTTGCACATTTGAAATAGCGGCAGCAGTAGCTCGAGTGACGGAATATGACCCCTCACGACAAGCTCCCGAGTCTGGAAAATAGCAAAGATGGCTCATATAAAAATGAGTTTCTTTGACGGCATCCGCATGCCTTTCAATTGGAATCGTCTCCCAATGTACGTCGTGAAGTTGGGTGGTGGTTGCCGTGGTGCGTTTGTCTGAAAAATGTTTTGCGTCTTTACTTGCAATAGATAAGAGCATGGATTTTACGAGGAGACCTTTTGCGAGTGAAAGTATAGGCCAAAAAGCATTGGGTTGAAGAATATGCTCGCTTCGAGATGTATTACCTTTATCGTCCGATGTGCCGTCAGACAGGTCCACCGCACTAGCAATCAAATGACCTGCATGATGCCCTGTTCTCGCACGGTTGAAATGCCATGCAGACAGAGAGGCAGGGACTCGCGCGAGCGTTCTCGTATTTCGACTCATAATTTCTCGAGAGAATTTCTTGGGCACTTGCGATGTATCAAAGGAGTCAACATTGATGAATGCCAACATGTGAAATGAACCATCGATGGATTCATGATCAATCCATTCATCCTCCCTACATGAAGCTTGGATATGGCCTAAAACTGAGTGTCTTCTGTTCTTTGTCATACGCCTTTCGTAGACGCGACTCTTTGATATCCTACTTTTTTCATTGGCATTCCTGTCAGCTGTATATACACGCATCATTTTTGAAGTAACGTGTATCATATTCGAGTCGCTCACGAGGCGTATATTGTCGTAATGATAACGAAGCAATGTGAGTGATTTGTTCTTTCCCATGTTTAGTATCAGTGGTGCTGAAAACGATGTGTCGACGACAGCAGAGTCCCGTAAAATGTCCCCGCTTGGAAAGCTTTGAGCTGATCCTTGAGTAATAGTCAAAGTTGCCGCTGCAGATAAAAGAGGTCGTCCCGCCACAACATGGTCAAACATGAATGACACGCGTGGCGTGTCTAAGGAAATATGAAAGGACTCGATGTCTGCATCAAATGTCCAGCGCATGAGTGTCTGACTTTGCCTTGGAAAGTATGAAAATCGTTTTGCAAAGCGCATTGACTCAAGGAATACCTTTCCAAGCACGTCACTATTTTGTTTAGTGCTACGTATGCATGATATTGATGCATGTGCGTTGACGCCACTCATGCCAAAGCTTGATGTCCCGGCAATTCTTGATCGTGAGCAAGATGTTGCCGCGATAGCATGACTTCTTGATGCTTTCACATTCAAGCTAATTTTCGAGTGCGCGCTACTTCTTATTGCTGTTACTGCAAATGTATTCAGCGTGCGAAGATGTTTAATTGGTGCTACTTCACTCCTCTCGATAAAACCAAGAGCAGTAAATATTCCAGCGATACCGGCAGCACCTTCTGTGTGTCCATAATGAGTTTTCGGAGAATTCAAGTGGACGATCTCAGAAATGCTTGTAGCATATTTTGAAAGTGCTCCTACTTCAATAGGATCGCCCAAGCTTGTTCCAGTCCCATGCATGGCAATGAAACGTTCTTTTTCATCTGTTTCCACCTTACCCGAAGAGCTAGCAAATTCTTGCTTTGCAATATCTCGAAGGAGTTCAACCTGACTTGGCCCGTGTGGTGCAGTTAACGCGCTACTTCGTCCATCCTGGTTCACGGCAGATGCTGTGAATTTTGCATGTAGCCATGAAGTATCGGATTCCCATTCTGATTTAGCGCAATGTATCAGAAATGCACTACTTCCTTCACCCCGACCGTATCCATCAGCGGCCACATCTAACGTCTTACAGCGGCCGACGACAGACAGTGCACCAATTGCACAAATAACCGATGTATTCAGGTATGTTAAGGCCAGATTAATCCCTGCTGCGAGTCCCTCTTGACATTCGCCAATTTCAACGGAACGACGTGCGAGGTGTGAGGCAACAAGGGAAGAAGAGCATGCAGTGTCAGTAGACACACACGGACCAGTCATCGCAAAAACATACGATATGCGACCGCACATAAATGCAGCGCCCGATCCTGTACCAGCATGGGCGCCAGCATCGACATCGTAAATCTGCTGCAAGTGAGGGGTTTCGTTATACATGCAACCGACAAACACGCCACATACTTTTGCAAAGTCTCCGGCGTGTTCAATTGACGAAGCATAAGGTTCTGTGAGGATACATTTTGCGCAGGTCTCAAGTAAAAGTCGCTGTTGTGGATCCAGATGTAAGGCTTCTAATGAAGAAATGTGCAGTAACTCAGTATCAAAACGCTCACAAACATCAGGATTGAGAAACGCGCCAAAACGGGTAGTTACTAATCCCATTTGACGAACGGTGACTGGATGGTAATGTTCGTCTATGTCATATCTTGCAAGAGCCACTTGATTTTGTGGATCCCTATTCGAGTACGCCATATTTTCCCAAAACTCCATGATACCGTCGGCATCACCTGCATACGTAGCGACAGCTCGAGAAAGTCGCGTTTCGTGTTCAATTGCATGTTCTTTCGAAATCTTGACCACATCAAATGCCACCATATCGTCGTTTCTCATTTGCAGTAACCCCATAGTTTCGGCAATATGTCTGCCAAGGGCTGCAGGATTTGGATGATCAAGTGTTGCTGTCGGTTCAAGCTTTATGTTGAATTCCTGCTCCGCTTGTTGTTGAAGCTCAATACCAGTAATCGAGTCCAGTCCGCTTTCCATGAGTGGATCGTCTGCGCTTATTATTGCCCCTGTAGATTCTGATATGAGTTGGATGAGTCGCTTGGTTATTTTCTCCACTGCGGCAGCTCCGCTCAAGCCAGCATACTGATATGGAATCTTTGTCGTGCTTGATGTCAGTGAAGAACGAATCATTTGTGTAGACGAGCTCGGGTGCTCTTCTATTTCGTCAATGTGTGAATTTATGTATTCCTTCAGTACAGATGGTATTGGCAGCTTGTGATATTTATGCGACGTTGCGAGGACTCGCCAATTGAACGGTGACACGACCACGTTACCATGATAAGAATGATAGTTTGTCGAATGAGAAACTGTAGCATCCATCCGAAGCACAGAAAAAAGAGCTGATAGGCCATTAGACGGTGTGATTGAGCCGATACCAAAACGATCTGCTGCATGTGCTGCTCCGGCAGCTGCCATTCCAACTTCTTGCCAAGCACCCCAAGCGACGACTTGTGCCACGCAGCCCTTTGCTCGTTCTGTATTCATCACGGATTCGAGAGCAGCGTTTGCAGCACTGTAGGGTGCCTGCCCCGGTGAACCGATCACTGTGGCAATCGAAGAAAACGCGACTGTTGCGTTCGTTGGTACAATTGCTGTCATCAAATGTAAGAGATTTTCAACTACCGCTCTTGGAACTTTTGGAGCAGCAGTCTCGCGAAAGTTAGACACGGTTTGGCGCACAAGCAATGCATCGCAAACGGCACCAGCAGAGTGAATAGTTACCGCAAAAGGCACCTCATCGTTTGAAAGAGCACAAACACCTGTCAGAGCTTCTGAGGATGCGTTATCAACGTTTGTTATTCGTATACTCGCGGGTGCTTTTGCTAGTCGCTCGAAAGTTTGCTTACTTGTCCTACCAGTGCGTGATAAGAGCACTGAAGGTCTAGAGTAAGCAAATGATGATTCGATACTTGACATTTGCTCAGTTTGCAGTGCAAACCAAGATGCTATCAAAAGTCCCAAACCACCAAGCCCGCCGGTTATCAGCATACCCCGAGCAGGTTCCTGGTTCATCAGTAAAACCTCAGTCGAAATCTTTTGTTCAATTTGAATTAAGTGCGGGCTCATAAGAGCTCCAGATGAGTAAGCTGAAGTAGATGAATCAGGAAGTGACACTTGAGATTTCGATGCCGCGTTCGGTGAAACATCAAATGCGTCCAGAGAACGCTGCTCACCACGGGCTTCGACGGCTGCAACTGACCAAAGGCCCCATAGCGAACCCAATCCACACATGAAGGATGATCTATCCAAGCATGGCATATTTGATGTCGCACGCATTGGGTGGATTCCATTTGTCTGCAGTGACGATTTACCTCCCTTGATTTGGAGTTGAAGTGCCTGTGCCGCTGTGGTAGTGATATGGGATACGTTATCGACTAGACTGGGAAATCGTAGGTAATTTGAATGGGTCAGTCGTCTACCTCCGGGTATTTGGTTAGGTGTTATCTGCCAACAAATAGTATACATCATATTTCGGGCTGACAGGTGGGCAGATTTCATCTCCACAGGTTGCATGCTCGCTCCTGAAACGTTCGATCCTTGGACTCGCAACTGACGAACAAAAAGCTCAATTACTTCCACAGACAATCCATCATTCAAAGCCGTAAGCAAGTGATTCGATGTTTGAGTAACATCGTGTTTCGCAGCTTGGATTTTATCGACATCGGCCGTCAGCCTACGCCCAATCTTTGTCCTTTCGTTTGGAGCCGAATAGCAGGCGAAAGCAGCGGGGATCATCAAATCAGGTGTGTTTGTATTTTCCATGAAGCTTGTATGACACGCTGTTGCTAGATGAAAGGCACTATCAAGCAATGTAGGATGGACGCAATACGGTGCATAATCAGTGTTTTCGTCAGTGGCAAACCCATGGGCTATCCGCCGAGCAGCTATGCATTTATCTATTTGTACTCGATAAAAGTAACTGGTTCTTTTTGCGTTTGAGCGGGCTTCAATATTTGCTCTTGACAGTGCTGAAATCATTCGCCCACAATTTGCACGCAGATGCGTTCTTGATGAAGTTTTTCTGCTGACCTTCAAAGAAGACAAGTTTCCAATCGAATGCTCGGAAGAATCAATTGTTATATGCGCTCCGACATTTTCGTCGTGGAAGTCAATAGATATGAGCATGCAAGCTTCGCTTGCTGGTTCTTTCAGCAAGAGAGGCGTTTGCAGAGAACCTCGATTGATAACTTTCTCGTACTGCATTGCTTGAAGTGAACCTCCAAGCATGGTTGTGCCGCACATTGCAACATCGAGAAAGCCTGACGCAGGAAACAAAGACCGCCTTGATACTTTGTGTTCCCAGAAGAAACCATTCGTCCTTGGGTCAATTTTTGCAAGTGCGTGGCCCGTGCTTTGTGATAATAAAAATGTTTCCTGCACCAAGGTGTGAACATTCGGAAGGACCCAGTGCCGGGAGGAGTCAAAAATAAAAAAATTTGACAAGGCACCACCCACGTTATGCACGCAAAGATCGTATTTACGACGCTGAACAATCAGATGTCCATTTGTGCCTTGAAATGCGAATCCACTCACAGCACACGCGATATCATTTTTGGTCGAGGTCTTCACAATTCCTGTTTTTTGTCTTTGTGACACCGGAGATGTTATATGCCCTGCAATTTTCTTCGCAGAGAGGAAAACATTCTCAATTACTGGGTTCAGACTTTTGAGGTGGGTAATTTCTGCGCTTGTGGTAGACACGAGGTGAGCAAGTGGTTGGGTGATACTCATAACTCCTGCCGCTGTTTCAGTGTGGCCGACCATAGATTTCACTGCCTGTAACACGAGTGATTCTCTATTAGGGTAAGACAAAATTGTCGCAAACACCGAACCCATCTCAATAGGGTCACCGAGAGCAGTTCCAGTGCCGTGAAGCTGAATAATTTGAATGTCGCGCCCTTCAACAGATGCATCTCGTAGAGCAGTCCTAATTACAGTTTGCTGAGACGGGCCGTTTGGAGCGGTGAGAGAGCTACTTCGTCCATCTTGATTGACTGCGGAGCCCCCGACAATAATGTTGCTATTGTTATCGATGTTTTTTTCATCAGATGGTGATCCAAGAATGATCACTCCGCATGCTTCCCCTCGAACGTAGCCATCAGCGGAGATATCGAGTGTTTTACATCGACCATCAGATGATAACATTCCAGCAGCATTGAACAGACCTGAGACCAGCACACTCATTACCACGCTCACCCCGCACGATAGCGCCGTTGTGATCTCTCTATCTAAGATACTTTTTGAAGCAACATGCGCAGATACTATTGAGGATGAGCACGCAGTATCGATAGCAAGTGACGGACCACGAAGAGCAAATATAAATGAAAGACGACCTGCCGCGACGCTCAACACATTGCCTGAGAGAATGTAGGCGTTCAACTCTGTAGCTGTTGGTCTGACATGTTCGAATAGGAAATCGGTGCTGCTGATGCCAACATAGACTCCACATGTCTCATCAGATTTTTCACACGGCAGCGAAGGCTTAACAGCTGTTCGGGCACGAAGCAGATTCTCGAGCAATTGCCTTTGTTGAACGTCCATCACATTTGCCTCTGATCGGGATATGTTGAAAACTACACAGTCAAACATATCTGGCTTTTCGAGGAAAGTACCGTGTGGGGGGACAAGCTTTGACGCTGGTTCAGCATCAAGATATTTATCCCAAAAGTGCTCTACGTCCCACCGTTCACGTGGTACGCGTGAAACAGAGTCACCTGATGGTACAAAATTGCTAAGACGACTAGCGTCGGTTGATGACGAAGTTGTGATTGAAACGCCGAATACAGTAATAGTTGGTTTGGGTTTTGATATCATGCCCAGTCCGCCAGCTCTAGAATGTTCTTGGTACATACCATGGGAAACCGATCGTGTGAAAACACCTTGAGGGTGAGGACGATTCGTTATATCATCATAGGATCTAAAGACTTGGCTATTCTCGACAACAAGACTGCTATCCACATTCTGTGAAATGTAAGTCGCCAAGTCTTCGGCCGTTGGGTAGTCGAAGATCACGGTGTCAGGTAATTCAATACCAAACTCTGATTCAAGCTGTTGTTTGAGCTCGACACCACCGAGTGAGTCAAGCCCTGCATCCATCAAAGGCTCTTGAGGATCGATTTCGCGTCCAACAATATTGCCAACCAACTCTCCGATTTTGTTCCTGATATTTTGTGTGAAATGTTCTCGATTGCTTGTTCTTGATTCTCTCTTTTTGATAATGCTTTCAGATATTTTCGTACCAACGCGTGTCATGTTCGGCTTTTGTGCTGTTGTTATCACCTCTCGACATAGGTCAGGCATAGGAATCGTTTTTGCCAGTCGTCCCCACGAAAATGGACACACTACCAAATCTCTGGGGAAAGCTAGCACTTTTTCGAGTGCGGCGATCCCCTCCTCGGGCTGGAGAACTCCCATCCCGATACGATCCATTCTCTCAAGTACGTTTTTGCCTTGAATTGCCATGCCTGCTGAATCCCATGCACCCCATTGTACGCTCGCGACGATGACACCCCTTGACTTTATGACGTACGCTGCATAATCCAAAGAATTATTCGCGCCTGAATATGTAGATTGTCCAGCTGAGCCCAGCAATGCTGCAACACTGGAGAACATTATGACCGTCTCAACAGCCGACGCGAGAATCATCTTTGTGAGATGATATGCGCTTGACATTTTCGCAGCTTTCACCTGACGCATCCCTTCAACATGTTGTGATGCAATCATTGCGTCGCGAAGGATTCCACTCGCGTGCAACACTGTGCCCATTCCCTCATCTTTGATATCGTATGTATCATTGGATGTTCGCGTGAAATTTTTGTCACGGCTTCCTCGAACGAAATCTCTCATTCCTTGGCAGTCCTCGGATGAAGATGTGTCTGCACGGTGTGCTCTGATGCAGCTTCCGCTCATCATAACATTACCAGTATCGGCTGATTTTGAGCGACCCGATCTACCGAGTAAATGAACATGAACTTGATCACTCATGGTCAACCATGATGCAGTCTTAATTCCAATTGCACCAAGACCTCCTGTTATAATGATTGACTTGCTCGGAGACAATGGCATACTGTGCATGTTGCGCGTTGTAGAACCGTCAAGTTCATGAGCTGGAAAGGAATCAATCGAAGATGTCTGATTCTTGAAAGAAACGTATTCGGAGGTGAGTGCGGGCTTGCCAAAGATAAGAGCTTGTTTAAGCCATGTCATCGCTCGAGGAGCGTGCTGTAGTAAAACATGATCATCCAAAGCATCGACAACGAAAACAACGTCTGGCCGACTTATAACCGATTTGTGCAGCATCATATCAGTGCTGCTGTGGACAAAAGTCGCAGCTGAAACAGCATTGTTTACATGATCTGAATAGACGTCATGAAGTGTTTCTGTACACCACTTTGGACCCTTTCTCGAAGTTTTTATCAACAAACCATTCTGAGCTATGCGTTCAAGCGCAGTACAAATATTTTCTGTAGTTCCGAGTGCTCCAACCACAGCTGCCACTTTAGTGTTGCTCATTAATGTTGAGCTTGATATCGTGTCTCTGGAAGAGATCCATCCTATTCCTGCGTCATCAAGTCTCGCTGCAAGCGCTGCTGACACGGCGCATGTTGGATGATCCTGCAACCATACAACCCCTTCTGAATTAAAAATGTTTTCATTTGATATCAATATGCTTAAACAAGTTTGGGCAATAACGTGCATTTCTGGAAGCGTTGCCGCAATGTCTAGAGAAAAGCCTTTTGGAAGTAGTGAGCAGCATGATGTATCAACAGCAATGATGTCATTGCTCAAACTCGAGGTGAGCATCACCTTTTGGGATTGCCTGAAAACTCCAAAAACAGCAAGACCGTTTTCTGCAGGACCGTTGAACCGAGAATTAATCAAAATGCCAGAAAATCCACAGAGAGCAGCGCTGGATTCTCTTGCAGCCTCAATATCAGTTCTTGATCGGTCACTGTTGCCTTCGAATAAGATTTCTTGCAGCGTTCTGCCCCAATCAGCATGAACGTTTTGTAATCTGACTAAGTGATCTTCTTTCAAAAGTGTGGGATCCGTCGGTTTGTATATTTTCTTGTGTGCTGCCGTGAACGGGAGATCTGCCGGACAAAGACAAGAAACTAAGGTCTGAGCCACGTGATGAGAAATTTCTTGCAATGTCCCAGGTCTATGTTCTTCTTCTGCTGTCTGTTGGAGATGTGCATCACGAAGATTCGAACCTCTGTGTTTCGTAACATCAACATCAATCGCAGAAAAGTGTGTTCTCCTCAGCTCTTGAGCTGCAGCACGTGCCATGCCGATTAATGCAGAAACTTCGAATTTTGGGACTTGAAAGTGAGTGCCACAGCCAGTCGGTGTTGTCACAGTATTAGAGAATACAGAGGCTCCAAATGTGTGGGTTGACGTTTTAAGAACTCCAGATGAACCATTTTGAAGTAATGACATCATTGTTGCTAAGGTCACACGGCAATGCCTTGGATCTGAGTTTGTCTCCAATGCTGCTTTGAGTTTTGTGCTTGAACTCGTCTCGCTATTGACGTCACGGACAGCCGTTGAACGAGTTGGTACAAGTACATGCCACTTCACTGCATACGTTATCTGACGAGGCAGTACACCGGCCAGTCGTTCTTTTAAAAGATATTTTTCCCTTGTGTGTGTTTTGGACACCGTGGTATCCTTTCGGTGCTGTATCTCTCGCACCATTAGGCCAGAAATCTGCGAGCACGTCATCTTACTTTGTTGAGATGCCAACGTATGATCTGATGTTTGCGTTGCAGCTAATGCTCGGTTACTTGACAGTGCTCTCGTCGTGCCCAAAAATTTATGACATTTGTTTTCTGAGAATGGGGCCATGAATGATAAAGTACTGACAGGGATCATCGTCACAGAACTCGAAACAATATCCTTCGCCAAACCAGCACCAAGCTGCATGCTACAGTCTACACTTGCAGGGTGTACGTGATAGTCCAAAGATCTGTCGTTAGGGAGTGAGTCAATCACACCCAGCCCGATTTCTTTTGAGGTTACCGATGAGCTTCTGGTGCCGGAATCAACATGAAGGTGCGAATGTGGCGAAGGCATTGTATTGGAGTGTGAAATGACCAAGCTTAGGCGTGTGCTTAGATGTTCAGATCGAGGAGGTCGCCTCACTGAATTTGTCGACGGCAAAGAACAAATTGTCATTTGTGGTGATCTTCCGGAAGTGCACCATTCGAGCCCAAGAACTTTTCCTCTTGAATGTCTAGTAGGATGTTGTGAGTTATAGGAGTTTAATAAAGATGTGGTTGGATCTTGAATAATCATCGGCGTTGGCACAACACACTGAAGGAGGGAACATTGAGCATAATCGTACCCATCGACTGATGACAAAGCAAGAAATGTTCCTGCAAGACCTGCCTCAAAGAATCCAGCTCCGGGAAACAATGCTCGACCCATAACGCGATGGTCCCAAACATGTGCATGCAGCCGTGGGTCAAGTAAAGCTTGCAAACGCCATGTGTGAGTATGAGCTGTCTTTGAGCATGAAAATGAACGAAGTAAGGCGTGAGGTGCTGGGAGAGGCCAAAATCTGCTTCTTTCTAGCAGTGCAAATGTATTCTTCAAACCTGGCACAATGAGTGAGCCACTTGTTCCAACTGACAATTTTGACACAATGCACTGGCCGTTTGTCCCTTGAAATGCAAAGCTTCCTATGCCACAAGCTGAAAAGCGGTTCATCTCTTTTATTTGAGCTGCTGCACGCTGGCGGCACACACGTGCAGGTAAAGGTGTATGATTTCTCCTGGTACAGAAGAGGTTTTGGATATGAACATTCATGTTGGTCAAGTGGAGTACATGTGCAGATAACATAACGCTCTGCCTATTTACAGGTTGCATAATGCCCACAATTCCTGAGGCACATTCTGTGTGACCAACGTAAGATTTGACTGCTTCAAGAGTAATAATTGTTCCATTTCTGTCATATTTATAATGCAATGCAGAAAGAGATGCATTGACTTCAATCGGATCCCCAAGGGAAGTCCCTGTGCCATGCATTTGGAGAGTCTGCAAATCGGCTGGTTTAAGTGCTCCAGCGCTCAGGGCGGTGGAAATCACAGCTTGCTGGGCAAGACCACTTGGTGCAGTCAGTCCACTTGAACGACCATCTTGGTTTACTGCAGTCGATGAAATCATTACCGCACATTCTATGTCGAAAGTACGATCCGCAGCACAAGCTTCAAGAATCAAAACTCCCATCGCCTCGCCCCGTACATACCCATCAGCTTCAGCATCCATTGTCTTACATCGGCTATCAGATGATAACATACCAGCTGCGAAGAAGGTGGCTGTAGCGTCGACAGCGATGATAGAATGAGCTCCACAAGCCGCTGCCCGCTCAACTTCACCGTTCCATAACTCTGTTGTTGCAAGATGTGTAGAGACAATTGAAGAGGAGCAGGCAGTATCAACTGACAATGCCGGGCCATGCATGGCAAATACAAAGCATATTCGACCAGCTGCACAACTCAAAGTGTTACCTGTTGCAATGTATGGATGCGTTTTACCCCAGAATTCAAGCAAAAATGAATGCTGATACGCTTGGTCAGCGATTCCTACAAACGCCCCACTGCCGGAACTACCAGTTTTTTCCCCGATCAGGACATCGACACGTGTACACATAGTGCACTCTTCCACAGAGCACGCATGCATGATCATCTCGAGAAGCTGCCGATGTTGGGGGTCCATCAAGAGTGCTTCGATTTGCGCGATTCCAAATGGGGAAGAATCAAACAACTCTACCCCTTCCATGAAACCCCCTAGAAAAGGCAAGCACTTTTCGACAGAATCAATATATGCCTGCATATCCCATCTTGCTCGAGGAACTCGCGTCATTGCATCCCAGGGAGTTAAATGTTTTGACTTATGCTCTAAGGCTGGCATGCGCACTGAGGAGCCAGTTACCAGAATATCGCGGCCTTCACATGCAAACGGTTTGCGGCTCGATAAGCTTGACATATATTTGTTTTGCTGTGACTCCTGGAACAATTGTGGAACATCGGTCGCTTTGCCACCAAGCTCAGTAAATACATGTAGTGATAGTGCTGCAATTGTAGGGTAGTCGTACATAGCGGTTGCCGACAGTTGAAAATTAAAGGTGCTCTCGAGTTCAGATCTTAGTCGCATACTGGCAAGTGAATCCATCCCAGCAGACATAAATGGTGTCTCAGGGTCAATACCGTCGGTCCCAGTTAAGTCGGCAGTGAGTCTTGCTATGATCGTATGAATCTCGTCCGGTTTAAATTGTGATGATCTCCCCGACGCGGGTGTGAAACGTTCCCTTTTCAAAGAGGCTGACGGTTGCGCATCGTCCAAAAAAAGGCGTTCGTCCTTATCTGCATCATGTGCAAGGCTCTCGGGGGAACTTTTACGGATGAGGGAGAGCATAGCAGAGCATTTCGGGGGCAGAGGGAGCATTTTTTCTTCAACGAGCTGCCAATCGAAGATGCTCGCAGCAATAATACAATTTTGACAACTCTGTGCCAAGAAGCCTTCAGAAAACCAGTGCTGAAGAACGTTACTCAATATAGTAAGACCGTGATCTGATGACAATGCTCGAACCCCGAGTCGTTCGATTCGGGAGAGCGTTGCTTCATCACGTGAAGCCATGCCAGCATCCTTCCAAGCACCCCACTGAATCGATATATCGGCACTTCCTGATAGACGGCGCTTGAGTACGTGCGCATCAAGTGCTGCATTTGCTGAAACATAGTTCGCTTGTCCCGCCGACCCTAGAAGCGCAGCGACTGATGAAAAAACTATACTCGCTGTGAATGGACGGGTCAATCCTACAACAGAACGTTGCATGATCTCGCCCAATGCACAAATCTTTGGAACCATGGCGTTACGAACCCGGTAAACTTGTTGATTCTGAATTATTGCGTCGGATAGTGAACCACTCGCGTGTAACAGTATTGTGTCAGCGTTGGGAAAAAAATGGCTTGCCTGCGATGAGCCAAGCGTGTCCGTACAACATTGAGCTTCACTGTGGTTTGCAGCATCACATTTTAATGTCACAGTCATGCCACCACCTTGTAGAAGTGAAGATGAACGACCAGTGCGACCAGTTAGGCAGCTGCGAGAAAACAGGCTTTTACCGCAAAACCATTCCTGTACCAGGCGACCAAGACCGCCCGTGCCACCAAAAATGAGGCCAGCACACAGACTCGTGATAGATGGTACCGTAGCGGTTGACAATAGTCTCCATGCAAAAGAATTAGTTGTCTGGAACGTCTGAAATTCACTAGTACTACGAAATATCTTGTTCGTGACGTCGCAGAAACTGTTTGCTCTGTGACTTTGTGACAAAGAGAAACATGATTGTTGGCCTGGAACTCTTGCTGGAAGAAGGGTAGGATGGAACACAGTTTGCGAAATGGTCACACTTCCGTTCTCCCGGGAGACGTTCTCGTGAGCACATCTTGGATCGCGCCTGACGCAAGTTACCTTGTTGATTTGACCATTCTCTAGCGAACTCGTCTGTGCAATACCGTCCACTGCCGCATTTCTTGATAGCTTTGTAAATTTAACCAAAGAGCTCATTGTTGATCCAGTCGAGCCAGTATCCTCGAGGAGCACAGCTACCTTTGTGTGTTTGGGCATGATATACAGCTGTTGAAATAAGGAGAGCGTTGAGCAAACAAAATAGACAGGAGCTTCTGCATAGCAGGAATCGAGATTTCTGCTAGCGCAGCTGAGATTTGTTTTTACGGCATACGCACACCTTGGAAATTGCAGACATGTCGTTTCATCTTTGTGGTGTGAAGTAGCAAACAACTCCGTAGAGTAGGTCGAGGTTTTGAGGCTACCTGATACATTTCTCGGCAGTGTTGAAGTTGTCGTTACATTCTGTAATGCTGAGGTGACAACATGCTTGGTTTGAAATCCGTGGATGGAAACCAAAAGATTACTATTGTTACTGGCGGTGTGTTCTGTCAATCTTGAGTCTTGTGCGTTCGTAAGTACACCGCATGCTAACGAGGACGGTTCAGGCTCTTCCTCCATGACAATTATGTGCAAGGAGGTTGGCACTGCAACACCCTTATTGAAATGCGTTTCTGTAACCCGGAAATTCAGCTCGAAACTTAGGTGCAGCAAAGAGTCGAGTATCTGCGAAGAAACGCCGTGACAATTTACTGAATGGTTCTCGCCTGCATCTTTCACAAGCTGAGGTCTGCATGCAAGGGCAACGACATGTTTTCTAGAGTCCACTGGCTGTCGACTTATAATCGTCGCGGTGGGCTGTCGTGCTCGATATGGGCTTTCATGATTCGGTACGACATGATTATATTTCAGCAGTATGTTCCCTTTAATCGCTCGGTCTTGGATTTGAATGGCGCCGCATGGCAGTATTATACACGACAGTTTTGGTTGGAGGTATAGTTGCCTCGAGGACTTAACTTTTCTCGATGATGTCTCACGAAGGTGGACAGGCAGAGCGAAAACAACATCAGCGGCTATGATGTCGATATTTTCACACCGCGGACTTAAGCATGAACGTGCTGCAGAGGCAGCAAGGCACAAAGCGGTAGCAGCAGGCAATAGTGCAATATCACATATGCAGTGATCATGTAAGTCAGCTAAGATGGGTCCATTAGATACATCAAATTTTACGAATTGCGCAGAAACACCGCCGCGAAGAAGATCAGAAAGGAAACAGGGCTTATCTAACAGGCCGTCCAAGTATGAATGAGGCCATGCCCTCGTCATTTTACCTTTGATGCGAACACTTTTCGCCAACATGCATGGACAATTAGAATTAAAGCTTAGTGAAATGATTGCGTGCGAGTTGACACCACTCAAGCCGAACGCACTGCACCCACTTCCTGCAGCAGCGGCTTTATGTGGTATTTCTGAAACTCCGTTCCTTTGAATTGGCGTTAATAACGACTTCGTACTTTTTCTCACCACAGGTAAAATGTGTGCATTCAGGAGGCGTAAATGTGCTACGGGGGCAGACAGGCGGTGTTCTAATGTCGTGAGGCCTGCTACAAATGAGTGTAGCCCAGAAGCACCTTCGGCGTGCCCGAGTGTGCTTTTAGGTGCTGATAGGTATGTCCCGCTATACAGTGAAATATCCTTCATACCATCAGAGCATCTCCTTGAAAGCGCTAGAGCAAGCGCCGCAACCTCAATTGGATCACCTAGAGGCGTTGCTGTACCGTGAAGCATCATTGATACGAGCTGCAGCGGAGATTTCGTACCCATCGTCCATGTCAATACTGGAATGCACTTGTCAAATGCATCATTTATCAGACACTGCTGCGATTCTCCGTTTGGTGCTGTCAGCGAGCTTGACCTCCCATCCTGATTAGTAACAGTCGATAATAGAGCAATTGAAGATGGGTGCTGAAAAGACTTTTCTTGCTTTTCTTTGCTGATCGATCCATGGATACGAGCAAGGGAATCAAACTTTCCTGATTCTAGCACGAGAGTCATACACCCTTCACTCCTGCCAAATCCATCAGCGGAGGCGTCGAGTGTCTTGCACCTTCCACTCGTTGATAGGGTACCCATTCTAGCTATATTCGCCATTGTTGCCACTGATAACGCAAGACTGACTCCACACGCAATCGAAGTGAGGTGTGCATCACCTTCACAAATAAGTGTTGAATGTGCAAGGTGTAGGGCTACTAAGGATGAAGAGCATGCCGTGTCTACTGCAACACTCTCCCCTTTCAGATCAAGAGTATAGGCTACCCTTCCTGCTGCAAAGCTCGATCCAGCACCAGTGCCAAGAGACGAACTAATGTCATCTGTGGTACCGTGAGCAGTTGTGGTATGGAGATATAAAGCCCATTCTCCTCCCCACATGCAGCCAACAAAGATACAAGAATCAAAGCAGACAACACTAGACACTTCGCTCACAGCATTGACAGAGTGTTGGGTAACGAGACGGTGGCTCGGGTCCATTGCGACAATTTCAGAATAACTACTCCCAACAATAGCAGCATCGCAAAGCATGGATTTGTGCGACAAATATGCCGAGAAACGAGGGACAAATGTCGTGGCATATCCGTCTTTCACCTCTGTAAAAATGTCGTTGCAAGGATGATCCAAATCCCAGCGACTGGTCGGAACCGTTGTCTGCGGAAAAATATTTTTAGCGAAGAAGCAAGTTTCGCCGTCGAGATAAAAGCTTGCAGACACGGAGTCGCTTCCAGGCAACACACCTGAACGGCTGATAATGCGAGCTACGTCATGCAAATTGTTATATGCGTGCATACTTGATACATTGTTGACAGCTCTAGCCCGATGTCTGCTGTCTCCTCCACCTGCTAATATGTGGTTGACAATTGACCCTATCGTTGGATGATTGAAAGCAAGAAGTGCTGGATATGGTTCAGAAGGAAGAAAGGAAGCGTTGAGCTGCCTCGAGAGCTCCACTGCAGCCGCAGAGTGCAGTCCTACCTGCACTAAAGTGGAATCTTCGTTCAGGTCAGATGAATGGACGTCTACAGAAGTTATATCTGCGATCGTGTTACGAACATGTGCCAAGATACGCTCCCTACTTAGATTGCTGTCTTGAAACGGTTCAAGCACGCCATGCACAACTTCGATATCATGCGCATCGTGAACACCCTCAAGCCTCTTGATGATTTTGTTTCGCAGCAGCCTCTTATTGACTTTCCCGGTGCTCGTCATCGGAACTTCATGAGTTTCGAGAACAAAAATTGAGCGAGGTCGTTTAAAGGGGGCCAGTGTCGTACAACGCTCTCTGATCTCTCGGACCAGTGTCATCCTTGTATTTCTGTCACTCGGTTCTCTTTCTTTCAATATAACCACTGCCTCGACAACTTCGCCAAGTGTATCATCAGGTACTCCAAACACTACACCCAAACACACTCTCGGGTGCGAAGCTAGTACACTTTCAACTTCGGGGCAGAAGACATTCTCTCCCCCGGTGATGATAACATCCTTAATGCGATCGACCAGTACAAGCCAACCATGTGTGTTAACAACTGCGGCGTCTCCAGTTCTGAACCACTCACCAGGTCCTGGTCCAGCTGAGACATCTACAGAGAAAGAATCCCAATATCCTGCGAACATGGCAGTACCACGAATCAAAACTTCGCCAACGTCGTGACCATCGCACTTAACAGGGCATAATTTGTGCCCAGAAACGTATCTGTCAGGTGCATATCCACGAATGTGATCAGTGTGGTTGATGCCTTCTGTGTTTTGTCCTGTCTCAGATGAAGTAATTTTTGCCACAAGGACCTCAATATTACGGTTCGTGATTCGACCTGCGGGATTCAACAGATTTGCGCGCTCACGTGATGGCAGACCTGCAGCTATATGAGCCTCAACAGGAGTTAATAGTGATGTGCACATACGACCGCCTGCTTCAGTCATCCCATAATCAGTAAAATATGAGATGTCAGGAGCCCTAGTCAGTAGACGCTCAATCAGTTTTGAAGGAATAGGAGAGCCACCACAGGACAGTAATCGAAGAGAGGACAGTGAACCCGATTTCCAGGATTTTGATGTGTAACTGTCGCACCACGATAATAAAATCTCGAGATGAGTTGCAGCAAGCGCAGTCATGGTGACTTCTCGAACAGACATTATTCGAGCGATCTCACCAGCGTCAAACAATGCTGCTGATGACTCTGTTGCCGTGCTCGTCATTTGTCCTCCTCGGACCATTGTCATCGCAAACGTTGCAAATGCATCCATTGCATGAAACATAGGCGCAGCATGTAGCCACAAATCATTATGCGTGATACAGCAGGCTAATACAGCCTGATCTGCATTCATTGTTACTTGCCGCTGGGTATGAACAACGCCTTTCATTTGTCCAGTGGTTCCACTCGTAAACAACATCTGGAATAATCTTGGTGCAAGGTCCTGCTGAGAATAATAGTCAGTGAGAGTGTCACAAGTCACAGTAGCTTTTGGAGAAGAATGTAAATATTCGGCGTCCTCGTCGATGTTGCGAGCCAAAATATGGAATTTCAAACGCTGTGCACCTTGGAGACTAGAATCTTTGCCGAGTGAGGTGCTGTATCTTGGCACGGGGATTGACTTGACCGTGAACAACGGTGACAAAAAGATAGAAACCGAACAAGTCAAACTCGCCATGGGGACACCAAGCTTACTTTCGAATATGTCGTCGGTCACGATTGCAGATACCTTCGTATCTGACAGCTGAGTTTCGATTTCCTCCGCTGTGAGACGGCTGTTCAGATTTACAGCTATGGCGCCTATAGACGCAACTGCGTAGAGTGAAATTGCATATGTCGCCCCGTTAGAAAGAAGTAAAGCAACGCGGTCGCCCGGTTGGATATTCTTGTCTTTCTTGAATTGACACGCAAGAGAAGCGGCCTCCTTCGCAAATTGCTCAAAGTTTAATGCGATACTTTCGGTGGTAGAGCTTAGAGATACTGTGGTGTGCTCCATAGGGTCTCCATCAAATGCAATTCCAGGGTTGTCTATACTTTTTGCAGCAGGTAGCAACTGTTCAAACGCTCTATCGCAACCTCCTCTCGAGGCATGGTCTTCGAGTGAGGGCGCAGACACCGCGGTTTCCCGGAGGAGGTGCCAGATGCTTCCATCTACAGCAATTGACGACTGCTGCCCACTGGGGAGAGGAAAACGAGCGACTGATTGTGCTTGTGATGTTCGACTCGAAACGGAGTCAGGGTCGTCGTGGAGTACCATATGAAAGCAAACCTTGAAAGAAGGCCACAAAGTCGACGTTCTTCTGTTATCTCGTCGCGGGATAGGTTGAAGATGGTGAGGGCTCTACCAAGGAGGGAACTCACCCTTGCGTGAGGTACGAGAGGAGTGGTGTGCTCTCGCTTTCACGATGACCAGACGGTCAACTATGCACGGGCTGAGACGTCCACAGTCAAATATTAGCCTATCTACGAAGTTTGGAGTGACGAGGGTTGGATATCCTCGGAAAAGTGCAGCTTTTGAGAATACAAGTTGATTGTACATTTAATTGTCATCAATAGGGTACAATTGTAATCGATGTGGTCTAAAAATTTACCTTTTTTTTTCGTACCATTTTGTGTTTTCCACTGGGAAACGAACCGGTCCGCGCCAACCTCCTGGCTCTCTCTTCCTTTGCCGTGGTTGCCATGATCAGCCTAGCCTGGTAGGCGATCCGCGCAGCCTGATTGGCCGCCATCATTCTCTTCTTCTCGCGCGCGACGTACTGCATGCGATCGACCACGCTGTCCGCGTCGACCTCCGCGCCGGCGGCGGCGTCGGCGCCAAAGGCCCTTTTTTCTATCGACCGGGAGCAAAAGAACCAACTTATTAGCACCCTGCCGGTCGGCCATAATAATGTCGCTTCAAAAAAAATCCTTTTCGATATGACATACTGTATGAAAAAGGGCCACCACTACTGTGGCTGGCGCATTGCTGCGGTGCTTCTGGCAACAGCGCACTTGCTTGTCGGTTGGCTAGTGTTCGTTCCGAAGGAACTTCACAGGGGTCATGACATCACGGGTTCGCAGGCGTGATGTTGATGATACTACGATGGGTGTTGTAGAAGCTGCTTTAGCTGACGAACGAGCGGCAAAACTGATGAAGTCTCAAAAAAAAGTGCACGACCCTGAACGAGAAATTGGGCTCGACCAACCCTCTGGGAGGGGTGGTGAACAGGATTATCCCACGAAGCTGAATGTTGGTCCGATTGACCAATCTATATCGCAGGAAATGATCGCGAAGGCGGTGAAACATCGTTCTCTCCTGCGTTCGGAGAACGCAGCTAGAAGTAGGTTCCGGGTTCACTCGTGAGAAACTTTCG